>Ga0265297_10009152_pt1 | contig 12913 bp, 13 predicted proteins | sample Munlanlwell13791_FD_192502 | JGI IMG/M metagenome (GOLD analysis project Ga0265297, IMG submission 192502) | Leachate microbial communities from a municipal landfill in Southern Ontario, Canada - Leachate well 137-91 | ecosystem: Engineered > Solid waste > Landfill > Unclassified | place...
ATCAACGCCGGCAGCGGAGAAATTCAAACTGGAAGCGGAGTCCTTGGCCGCCAGCATGGATTTATAGGCCTGCAAAGCCGAGCTCAGGATATTTTCCTTGGCCAAAAGCCCGCGGCCCGCCAACGACATGCCAAATATTACCAAATATATTATGAATCCCGCGCTCAAAAATCCGGCGCCGCGCCGCGCCGCGCCCCCGGCCCATTCTTGCGGCTCTTTTCTTTTACCGCTCCAAAATTTCCGGCTGCCGGAAATTAACGGCGCGATCTTTGCTTTATTTTGTTTTTGCCGCCACCTGGCCAGAAAATCAGATTGTTCAATTCCGTTATCGCTTAAAATAAATTCCGCGCCACCTTCAACCATGATCTCTTCTTTTCCTCCCTTTAAATTAAAAGGGGGCGGGACGGGATTATCTGCAATTTCGATATTTGATCCCGCTATCGCCATATCCGGTTCGGCCAACAATTCTTCCAGAATATCCGGCTCTTGTTTCGCCCACAGATATTGCTCAATGTCGGCGATTTCCGGCAAATCGGCCACCGGCTCAAAAATATTTTCCGGCGCTTTAATATTTTCGACGCCGGCGCGCCAGATGTGATTTTTCAATAAATTATTTATGGCCTCTATTTCTTCCATTTTCGCCACGATGTCGGCGCGCTCGGGATGAGAAATTTCCAGCGGCTCAAAAATCGCGGTTTTTCCTTGTCGAAAACGCTTGAAAAGCTCCATTGTCCCGGTCGGATGCTCAACGACGCTTTTTATTTCCAAAGCAGATTTCTTTTTCCGCCCGCGTTTTTGCCTGATTATTTCTTTTTTAACCGCCAAAAAAACACCCGGCCTGGCCATTCTTAAGTCAACCACGCGACCAACGGAATTGCCTCCCACGATCATTTTCAGCGGCGCAAAACCGGCCAAGTCCTGTTCGGCTTTTTCCATACCAAAATCGCCATGATTGTTTATTCTTTTATGCCTCATGGAAATATCATATTGCGGTTTCATTATACCACGCCGGCAATGTCTCTCAATCCACAAACAGCGCAATAAAAAAGACGGGCGGAGAATTTAAATTCCCGTCCGTCGCGTAAAGAACCGCTTGTCAATATGCCTTATCATTTTGCTTCTTATTCCGCCGCCTATTCAGCAAGAGAATAAGAATGGAGGCCAAAATGGCCGCCAAGATCATCGAAAGCGCCACGAACCAAACCGTGAAATCACCGATTGAAATGTAGGTGTGAAATTCATTGCCTGACATTTTTCACCTCCCGCTTACGCCCATTGCAAGTGCGCCGGCCTTCCAATGGATCTTATGAAGCTCAACGACCCGTTTTTCCGGCGCGCGTTGAATCGGATCTCGCCGTCGCTGCTCAATGATTCCTTGATCTCCTCGAATGTTTTCAGTTCGCGCTTTCCATCCTTATCTGAAACCTTTCCTGCCGCCAAGATCTTTCTCTCCCAGCCTCGGCGCAAATTATGTACGAACACGACTACCAGCTCCTCCGCCAATTCTTTGCCTATCCGGCGAAGCTCCTTTTGTTCTTTTGGGCTGAACATTTTCTTTGCGTCTTCGGCAGCATTCGGGCTGACATGGACCCGATAAACGCCTTTATCGCGATTGTTCCAAATCTTGATAATCATCGCTTCCTCCCTCCTATTTTAAGAACTCCTTGTCCGATTTTTGATGATACCGCTACAAAGCCCGGCTGTCAATGTTCGAATAGACCCCGGCAGTTTCTTCCGCCATCTTGCGCCAAGAGTATTTTTTGATTCGCTCAAAGCCCTGCGCGATGAGTTTTTGGCGTAAATTTTCGTCGGTTAAAACTTCGTTGATCTTTTGCGCCATATCGCTGGGATTTTGCGCGTCAAAATAATGCGTGGTTTCTCCCAGAATTTCAGGCAGACAAGTGGCGCTCGACGAGACTACCGGCGCGCCATAAGCCATGGCCTCAAGCGGCGGCAAGCCAAACCCTTCGCAAAGCGACGGAAAAACATACGCTTTGGCGTTTTGATACAAGACTTCAAGCTCTTTATCGGGCACGAAGCCGGCAAAAACAACCCCGCCGCCAAAACATATTCCATCGCTGTCGCAATTTTCTTGTTTCAGTTTTTTATAAAAATAATCCTCGCCGCCGACCAGAACCAGTTCTAGCTCTACATAATTTTTATTCCGTAATATTTTAAAAGCCTCGGCCAGGCGCAGCAAGTTTTTATGCGGATAGGCATTGCCCACATAAAGCAAGTAAGGTTTTTTAATCTTATATTTTTCTAAAACTCCCCTGCTATCGGCCGTTGGTCCTTTGCTATTATCTAAAATCGGCACTCCCTCATAAATTACTCTCACTTTTTCTTCGGGCGCGCCAAACGACCTGATAATGTCATCTTTCACAAATTGCGAAACCGCGATGATCTTTTCAGCCCGCGCCAAAACCAAAGAAATCACGATTTTATAGCCGATGCTTTTAAAAAAATATTTAAACCGCCCGAATAACGAGTTCTTGGCGGTTGGGAATTTCTGCAATATCAAGTCGTGGATCGTCACGACATACGGCTTAAAATAGAGCACCGGCGCGTTAAAATGCGTAAAATGCATCAAGTCAATTTTTTGGGCATAAATTTTAAAAGGAAAAAATAGCTGCTCGACCAACGAATACCAGCGATAGTCAGCCAACACTTTTTTAAAACGCTGGTTTTTCGGCTGCCATGCCTTAAAATCAGCCCGCTGCAAAAAAACCGTGTAATCGTTTTGATCATCGTTTTTTTCCAGTTCTTCTATCAATTTTTGCGCATATCGGCCGAGCCCCTTGGCTTTGGGGCCGAAAAACCGCGCGTCGATGCCGATTCTCATGGCTTTTAACTGTTAGCTTTTAGTTAAAAATTCCAGCGTCTCCTTTGCGCATTTATCCCAAGAAAAATTTTTCACGCGCTCCAGGCCATTGGCAATCAAATCGTTCTTTAAATTATCATCCCGTAAAACCTCTTTCATCGCCCAGGCGATTTCATCATAATTATACGGATCAACCATCAAAGCGCTATCGCCCACCACTTCCGGAAAAGACGAGGTATGCGAAGTGATGGTTGGCACGCCGCAAGCCATCGCTTCAAGCGGCGGAAAGCCGAATCCCTCAAAAAAACTCGGGTAAACAAAAAGCGACGCCAGGTTGAAAAGCCGGGGTTTATCCTGCGGTTCCACAAACCCTAAGAATTTTATGTCTTTGGCATAAGGCGATTTTTTGGCCGCCGCGAAGATCTCATCGCAAAGCCACCCTTTGCTGCCCGCCAGAACCAAAGTCGGCACCAAATTCACGCAGTCCGACTGCGTGAATTTGGTGCGAAAAATATTATAGGCCTCAATAAGCCCAACCAGATTTTTTCTCGGCTCGATGGTGCCAAAATATAAGATGAAACTTTCGGGCAGGCCGTATTTTTGCGCTACGCCTCGGCAGTTTTCGTTCGTTATTTTTTTAAATTCCCGACCGATGCCGGAATAAATAACTTTGATCTTTTCTTCCGGCGCGCCATATAGATCTATCAGGTCATTTTTGGTGGAGCCGGAAACGGCGATTATTTTTTGCGCTTCACGCGTTCGCGCCCGGGGCGCCAGCGAAGCGTGCCAAAATCGTTTGCGCCAAGAGAAAAATTCCGGGAAATATTCAAATGACAGATCGTGAAAAGTAATAACTTTTTTGCAATCCTTGCTCACTGGCGCCAATAAAAAATGCGGCGCGAAAAATACATCGCAGCCGCCCAGCAATTTGTCTATTTTGGGCAATCTAAAGAATTTCGCCGCCGGATCAAAAACAAAACGGTTGGGAAGGTGAAATTTTTTTAACTCCACATTGGGCAACTTCAGCCAATCATTATTCAGCTCCGCCTGATTAAAGGCATTATAAAAAAGCTTGAATTTGATGCTTTCATCCAAAGATAAAAGACGGGACAGAAGATTTATGGTATATTCTTCTATCCCGCTGCGCGTTCCTTTTGCCAAAACTCTTAGGTCTATCCCGATTGTCATAAAGTAAACTCTATTCGCTAAAATATTCCTTCCCCGTTTTTACAAAAAATCCGAAGATCAAACCGATGAAAAATCCGATCGCGACATTCTGCCAAATATCGCCGGAATTAGCAATGATAACCGGCTCCCCGCCGATAACAGAAAAAGGCACACCCCGGCCGGAGGTTGAGCTCAGCAGATTTGCCTTATCGCCCGCCACGCCGATTATGGCATAGCTTGCGGTTTTGGCCTCATCAATGCTGCCCGCCGAGAAACGCACCTCTACTGTCGCCGGTGAAATCTTCACGGCCTGGAATCTCCGGCTCAGGCCGGCCAGATTTTGGGAACCAGGATCCAAACCGGCGTTTTTATAGATCGCCTGCGCCATTTCCGGCGTCTTAAACCACCCCGCAACCGCGCTGCCGAATTCGTCCGATGCCTTAAGCGCATAATAGCTGTCATATTTGTAATCAACGGCATTTTGCGTCCCCGCGCGGGAAATGGTCAAAGACAGCGACACGCTGAATTTATTCCCGCCTTGCCAGGTAAAAATCCCAGCAGCCAAGGCGACCAGCGCCGCAAACACCAAAATCCACTTATATTCTTCAAAATGTTTTTTCATGACTCTATTTATAATTATAATAATAGACCCGCTTCATACCTGAATTATACACAAAGCAGGCAAAAATTAAAGCCCGCCGGCCTCGCGCCAAACGGGCTTGTTAATCAAATTACAAACCATAACATCCCTACATTCTCAAGTATGTAAGGATGTTTGTGTTTTTTTTATTCCACTGTCACATTTTCTTGCGTTACTGTCGCGCCGTCTTTAATATCCAAAATTGGCCCATTATAATATAAATAGCTAGTCGTGTCGCGGCTGTATCCGCCATACTTGAATTTAATAAATTTCAAAGTTGCCTGGCTGCCGCCGGCAAATATGATATTCCGCCATTCGCCCATCGCAAGATTCGGCTCGCTGGCCAGACCGTCGTTGTTGGTGTCGCCGCCCGAAGAATCGTCCATAAAAGATGTGAAGGTGATTAAGGTGGAAGATGACTGGCCGTCAGCTACCAAAGTTCCGTCAATTTTCAAGGATGGATAAAACGGGCAGGCCGCTTTAATCACCGCGCCCGGCTCAATGGTTAAAGTGGAACTGGCGGTCACCGTTGGATATTGTGTTCCGATATCAGACCGCAGAATGTAGACAATTTCTCGCTGCCAAGTCGTATTTTTTGATAAAACCGTGCGCTCGCTGACATTAACGCCGTTGAAAGAGTTGTTAACCAAATTGTTGCCGGAAAAAACCGGATAGGCGCTTTCCAGCCAAACAGCGAATTGAAAACCGGAAATATCATTTGACTCGATCGCCGGCCGGTTTTGATTTTCAATCCTTATCGCCGTGCCGGTATTTGCCGAGTTTCTGAAGGTATTGTTTTTAACGATTGGTGCAGACGAGCCAGTAAGATATAAAGCGGTGTCGTTATCCAAAAATTGGGAATCGGACAAAGTCAAATCGGAGCCGGTTAGCTCCAGGCCGCGGCCTTGAATATTGCGGAAAATGCAGTTATTAATATCTACTTTGGCGCCGTTAACCGCAACCGCCGGAAAATTATTGTTGAACGGCGATCGGTACCCGCCGTATTCAAAAGTTACAAAAGACAGCTCGGAATTCAAGGAATCAGGTGCAAAATACAATCCCGTTCCCCAGTCGCCCGCTTGCGGCGCGACGCTGTTTGAGGTGAATAAAATCGGATTACCGCTCGTGCCTACGGCTTTTACGGCCCCCTTAACATATAAGGAATAAAGGGTCGCGCTTAATGGCTTTATTGTCGCGCCGGGCTCAATGGTTAAAGTGGCGCCCGCCGACACCATGGGAGATGCCTCATTGGAAGAATATAAAACATAAGGAGAACCCGCCTTGCCCCAAACGGTATTTTTGGAAATAATCGTATTGTCTCTTACCATGCTGCCGGCGGAAACATTTAGAGCATCGTTTTGGGCATTCGGAGTGCCGCCGGCAGCCGAAGTGCCCCAGGCCAAAATAAAATCGGAATAAACGCTATTATAATTTATCCTTTCCAAGGAATTGCCATTATCATTGGTGCTCCTCCAGCTATTTGAATAATTAACTCTGTCAACTATGCTGCCGGCGGCGTTTTTTAGAATTAAATCGTTGCTTAAATTAGTCAAAGATAATGAAGCGGCGCCATTTAGAGTTAAGCGAAGATGAGCTTGATCGGACGATGGGATTGCATAATAAGCACCGTCGTAAATTGATGGCGTGGAAGTGCTTTCTGTTCTGTCCGCCAATAACGCAAAACCGCCAGAAGCAATGACCGTTGAAGAACCGTTATGAATCGTATCGGCGATGACAACATGTTCGCGGCCGTCGGAAACAAATTTCCAGTTAGCCAAATCTATCGCTATCGGGGAACGATTGTACAGCTCGACATATTCGTAATAGCTGTCCGACCCGGGATTGGGGTCATACATTATCTCGTTAAAAATTATCGGTTTTATCGAAACCGGCGCCTGAATTTCTTGCCAAACGCTCGCTTGGCCGGCTGAGTCAACCGCCCGGGCGCGGAAATAATAAACGATATTGTCGAGATTTGACTGAAAAGATTTTGAAGTGGTGATTGTGGCCATGGCCCAGCTCTGCCAGGCACCCTGTTCGCCTATTTTATATTGCACATCATAATAGCCGATATCCGTTGATGAACTGCTCCAGTTTACAGTAAAATCTATATTCATCAGATCATAGCCGGAAAGATCAATGGTTGCTTCCGGCGCAAAATCAATTCTCCAAGAATATTCGGTTGAAGTGGCGTTGCGGTTGCCGGCCGCGTCCGCGGCTCCAACCTTAAAAGCATGGCTGCCTTCGGCCAAATTGATATATTCTTGCGGCGAGGAACAATCGGTTGAGCTCGCGTTATCCAACTGGCAGGAAAAAGTTGAATCGCTTTCCGAGGAATTGAATTCAAAAATCGCCGTTGTTGTAGATGCTATGCTTTCCGGCTTAACCGTAATCATTGTTTCCGGCGCCGTAGTATCCGGCGTTGAAGTTGCGGTTGAAGTGGCCACCGGAGACGGTGACGACATTGGCGACGGATTGGAACCTCCGCCGGAAACAACAACAAAGGGGGCCGGGATGGGACTTGGGCTTGGCATTTTTGCCCGATCCGGAACCGTTTCTTCAATAATTGCCGGCGGAATTTTAATGTCTTGCGGCACGGCCTCCTCAATGATATCGCCGCCAGATTTTTCCTGCGCCTCAATAGTATCTATCGGCAGCTGCGCTATAATTTTTTCCCTGGCAACCACCGTATTTGGCGGCGACGGCACGCTCAGCGGCGTTGGCGCGGCTGATGGCGATATTTCTGGCGCCTCGCTCGCGCCGCCCGCCGACGGCGCCGCGCTCGGCGCCGCATCCACTATAACCCCGGCATACAACGGCCCGACCTTTGTCAATGACTGATTGGCCTTATCTTTTAATTTTTGCCACCAGCTTTTATTGTCATATTCCCGCTTGGCCTTTTCCGCTTCATCAAAAAACAACTTCACCGCCCCCCGCGCCGTAAGATACTGCCTTGGGAGCAAGGAGAGAAAAATAGTCGGAGTGGACGGGATTATCTAAATAATATACATCGCCTGAAAGTTCTTTTTTTAATAAAATTAAACATGTATTTTCTATCCCCTCAATACATCTGTATGTTTTTCCATCATATTCCCGGAATAAAATATTTTTACCGCTTAAATTAGATCTCTGAATTGTATCTTTGCTTAAAAAATTCTTACTGGAATAACTCGCCAAATCATCAAAAGCATTATTGATTCCGCCAACCGTTGCGGGCGCCACATTAAAATTTATATTACCACCTATATTGTTAACCGCATAATTCTCGTAAGGATCTCCTTCCGGATGCGCATCCAGCCGAGTATGCGCCGGCACAGTTGCGTCTTCCAATAAATGTACCACATGTCCAAGCGCGAAAAATGCTTCTTGATTATTGCCTTTTACATAGCTATCAATTGCTTTTTGCCAGGTCTGGTTGCCTCCGCTAAAAGTGAAGGCTGACAATGCCTGATAATTGGGGCTTTGCGCCCAACTCTTGGAATTCATCATACTGCCAAGGCCCATACCACTTTCGGGATTGTAAAAATGATTCAGCCAGCGCGGCGCTAAATCTTCCTTTATGCTCCCTTGTTTTAACCATTCTATTTCTTCGTTGCTTAATTTGCGGTCAAAATTAGCATTATAAATTTTAGCGATATTGTCCGTTAAAGACGGGTGGGTAATCGTGTCGTTATAAGAAAAAGCTCGATTGCAAAACGCAACCGAGCCGGCAATAATTGCGGTAAAAAATAAAAGATGCAAAGCTGTACTTTTATTCAAAACCATCCTCCTTGCTGTCATCCCGGGCTTGACCCGGGATCCAGGTTAATTCGGGCCTGGATTCCCGCCTTCGCGGGAATGACAAATTTAGCTTATTGGCATTAACCTGCTTTTACAAGCTATCCATCTTCCAGTCGCCATTGGCGTCTTTGATAAAATTCGTGCACCCAACTATCTTTTTATTATCATATGACTGCTCATAACAGAGTGAACCGGTTGATGACCCAAATGTAGAACGCCAGTTTTTTTCAGGATACAAATTAATGCTACTAATAAATTTATCATCTTTATATGAATTTTCTACGGACGACTTATTTTCGGCGTATCTATTTGATTCCGAACTCAGCTGCTCCAACGCCATCTCCAAATTATTCGTCCTCAATGCCTCGCGGAATTTAGCATAGGTTTGTTCGGGCGTGGTGCGCGTTGGCACATCCGCATATCTGATTTGCGGATACATTTTAGTCAACTCATCCTGCGTGTAATCCCGCCAGGGAAATTTATCGCTGGACAGACCCGCCTGGATTTTCAATTGTTTTGTCGGCCACCAAACTTTATAAAAATAAAAACCGCCTAAAAAAGCGGCTATCACCACTAAAGTTATCACCGCCCACATTGTTTTTTTATTCATATTCTTATTTTTATTTTTGTTATTTTTTTAAAAAATAAACCACCCCTCGCAAAACGAGAGCTGGTTATGATTGGATTCTGTCTTCAGTATAAAAAACCCTGCCTAAATCGTCAAACCGCCTAATGTGGATAACTTCCCGGCCTCAGCATAAACTATTCTAATATTCTTAAGAATTTGAGAATACCTTCCCCTCTCTCCGAAAGCTTATGCCGAACATTATTGCCATCACTGCGCTTTAATACTAATCCGGCAATGGCTAAGCGCCTGATGTGTTCTGAGGCGGTCTTAAGATTGATCTTTAACCGCTCGGTAATTTGCGCCACCGAAAGCTCTGGCTCTTTGGCCAGTAAACTCATAATCTCAATCCGCCGGTGGTTAGCAAACCCCTTAACTATTCTTTCCAACTGCCAAAAGCTTTTATCCTCTTTTTTCATATTTATATAATATAAAGCGCCTAATCTATTCTCAAATTCTTAAGAATTTGAGAATAGATATATAAATATTGGTTGCAAAAAAATAGAACGGCTATCTGTTCTTGTACCTCTTTGTCCCCCGCCAGGCAAAATACGCGATTGCCGCGAGAACCAATAAGGCAATCGAAAGAAATAAGCCGATGTAATTGAAAAACATCGTCCAGATCGGCTTGTTGAAAAAATCGCTTTTGAGGGTCGGCAGAACCATCAAAGTATTCCAGGCCTCGCTCAGTGAAAATGATTCTCGCTCGCCAATGGCCAGAGCATATTTGCCTTTGTCGTTGGAGCTAAAAACACGAATCAAATATTGCCCCGCGCCGACTTCTTGCTTGAATTCCGGGCCCTTCAGATAGCTGTCGCCGGCGAACGGCTCGTAAAATTGCGTCCAAGCGAATTTGGCGCCGTCAAGAACCGCCAAAGAGGTTGTGGCCGGAGTTAATTTAAAGACCTCCGCCGACATATCTGTTTTAAGCATCGGCAGATCCGGGGCCAAAATATTGGCAGACAGCTCAAAGGGTTTGGCCGAGTCAATTTTAAAATCCTGATATGTGCCATTGAGTTGGCCGTAAAACGCCTGGGAAATTTCCGGATTTTGCACTTGCACGAGTCCTTTCGTTCCCACCAACCGCGGCTGATGGGCCGAGGCAATGAACGGTGCAATCAAAGCCACCGCCGAAATTATTAAAATCGCTTTGATATGTTTAGTCATATGTTTTAAGCGGCCAAATCCCTTCTCTGTGATTTTTCCAACTCTTTGACGGCGTCCTCGGCGGCTTTTAATTTCAATAATTCCTCGGCCTTTTTCATTCTTTCCTGCAGCTTTATCACCGCTTCCTGCCCGCCTTCTTTCTTCGCCTTCTCCAATTCTTCCGGCAGCAAAGAAACCTTTGGCGCCTCCATGTTATTGATCGGCATTTTTTCCGGATTAAACATAAATTTAAATTTAATATTTATATATACACTAAAGCAAATTTCCCTGCTTGGCGTCAAGCGCCTGATTGACCATCGCGTCTGCCTCTTTGTTCTGCTCGCGCGGTATGGCGACAAATTTCACTTGCCCGAAATCCAGCATCAGATTCCAGACCTTCAAAAATAGTTGCTGCAAATTTGGCTCCTCTATCTTATATTGATGGTTCATTTGCTTCACTATCAATTCGGAGTCCATCCTTATTTCCAGCTGAGCTTTTTTCATTTCGCTCTTGCCAAAAACCTGCTTCAGTTTTTTCAGACCGAAAATCAAGGCCTGATATTCGGCCTCATTGTTGGTGGTTTCGCCCAGCGGCTCGCCGTATTTTTTGAGCGTCTCGCCTTGTTCATTGCAGATGACAACACCCAGCGCCGCCGGACCCGGATTGCCGCGGCTGCCGCCGTCGGTATAAAGTATGTATTTCATAAATTTTATATTCGTGATATCAGATCTCACGAATATTTTACACTTTTTTTAGATCGATTATCTTAAACTGCAGATTCCTGGTCCCGTTCCATTCATCCGCTATCAGTTCGCATACTATATCAATTTTATCGCCGACTATCAAATCCATACTACCGTTTTTCGCCAAACCAAACCCGATGGCTTTGAATCTTTTAACCGGGAAATCCACGCTTTTTAATTCCAATTTCAAGTGTTTTGATCCGTTACCCACGACGCGTAGCGAAGTGATCTCTAAATTTTTAACCAACCACAGGGGCCGCTCGTTGTTTTGGCCGAACGGCTCGAATTTTTCCAGGTTGTCGAATAATTCCCAGCCCACATCTTCCGCTTTCAATTCCGCATCAACCTTCAGCACGGGGGTTAAGTCCTTGTCTTTCAAGGCGCTGTGCGCAATCTGATTTATTTTTTCCCGGAACGCCGGCAGATTTTTGGCTTCAATTTCCAACCCGGCCGCGCCGATATGCCCGCCAAATTCCACCAGCAAATCCGAGCATTGCGAGATTGCCTCTATCAGATTGAACGAGGGCACGCTGCGGGCCGAACCGCGCAGATGCGTCGGTTCGTTCTGGCCGGCGGAAGACAGAATAAACGACGGGCGGCTATGGCGGTCGGCTATTTTGCCGGCCACCAAACCGATAACACCAGGCGACCAGGCGGTGTCGCTGACGAAAATAACCGGGTGCTCTTTGTCGTCCGGTTTTTCCTTGATGCGCCGCTCGATTTCCGACACGATATCTTCCGTTATTTTTTGCCGTTGGCGGTTCTGGTCGTTTATCTGCTGGGCCATATCGCGGGCGCGCTGGCGGTCGCGGGTGAGCAGCAAATCCACTGCCAAATCGGCATGATTAATCCGGCCGGCGGCGTTAAGACGCGGCGCCAGAACAAATCCCAAAGAATAGGTATCGAGGTTCGTGGTTAATTTTTCAATTTCGTATATAGGACTTATTTTGGCTATTTTCATCAGCTCCTGCAACCCAGGCCGCTGGGTCTGCGCCAAAACAAAAAGCCCGTAGCGCACCATCGCGCGGTTTTCGCCCAGCAAACTCATACAATCGGCCACCGTGCCCAGCGCCACCAGATCCAGGAGCCACTTTTCCCGGCCGGGCTTGATGTCTTTGTTGTTTTTATACAGCGCCTGGGCCAATTTGAACGCCACGCCGACTCCGGCCAATTCCTTGAAAGGGTATTTATCTTTGGGCTGCCAAGGATTAATTATGGCTTCGGCCTTGGGTAATTTTTTTCCCGGCTGGTGATGGTCCGTCACTACCACTTCCAAGCCCAGCGTCTTGGCGAATTCAATATCCTCGTTCTCGGAAATTCCGCAGTCCACGGTTATCAAGAGTTTCACTTTTTCTTCCACCATTTTTTTAATGGCATCTTGATTCAAGCCGTAGCCCTCTTTCACCCTGTCGGGCACATAGATTCCACCTGAGAGATCCGCGCCGAGTTCCTCCAGCGCCGCTTTTAAAATCACCGCCCCGCAAACGCCATCGGCGTCGTAGTCGCCAAAAATGGCGATCTTTTCTTTTTTATTGATGGCTTTCTCCAAGCGCTTGACCGCCTCGGCCATGCCCAACATTAAAAAAGGATCCAGCAGATCCTCATAATCGGGGTTGAAAAATTCATCGATCTTTTTCTGGGTATCGATCCCTCGGCGAAATAGCAGTTCCAATACCGCGGGGCTATATTCGGGAAATTGCTCGATGAATTCCTTGGGTGCGTTTGGTTTTAATTGCCACAGCATAATTCATTAAAACATTTAAACATTTTAGCATTATAACATTCTGAAATAATACGGATTTTTGATACCTGTTTAAATGTTGGTATGTTTAAATGTTAAAATGATTTTCCAGCGCTTCCAGTCCCGGCAACTTATCGCCGCTTAAAAATTCCATCATCGCGCGCCCCGCCGTCGCTTCGCTCCTTAAAACCTTGCGGTTTTAATATTTCCACCGCGGGGAAACACCCAGTTTCCCCGCCGCCCCTTCTG
>Ga0265297_10009153_pt1 | contig 12911 bp, 18 predicted proteins | sample Munlanlwell13791_FD_192502 | JGI IMG/M metagenome (GOLD analysis project Ga0265297, IMG submission 192502) | Leachate microbial communities from a municipal landfill in Southern Ontario, Canada - Leachate well 137-91 | ecosystem: Engineered > Solid waste > Landfill > Unclassified | place...
TGAAGGCGAAGGTTCCGGTCCCTCCGTCAACGTCCAATTACCGATCGTGTTCAAGTAAAAGGTCGTTTGGGTGACCGGCACCGCGACGTCGCCATAGGTGAGATAGGGGTAGAAGTACATCACGTTGCGCCACGTGAGATCGGCCACGCGGATTTGATCGAACGTGAGGGTGACGCCGATACGGAATTTGATTTGCGCGTTCTCAAGCCACCAATGCGTATCTTCGGCCGTCCGGGTTGCCATCGCGCGCGCCCTTTCTCTCCTCGCTTACCTCTTAGAGCAAGTTGGTTTGGAGATCTTCGGTTCCGATCTCAATCCGCTCGTCCGTCCAATCGATCGATCCCGTCCATCCGTCGAAGATGATTTCAAAATTCGCGTCTCCCTTATCCCGCTCCCCAATCCGGATTATAAACCTCCTTGCCTCCCAAATGTAGAGATCGAGGAGCGAATCGTAATAGCCGTCTCCGTTAAGGAGGACGAGGGAGCCGAAGGATTGGGCCGTTCCGCCCTCGTGATATTGTCCGGTTTCGGAGGAAATATCCGGCATCGCGGAGACATCGAGGTCGGGCCGGTAGGAATGGTTCATGAACTCGAACGTCTCGTTGGCGTGTCGCGTCCAATGATAGGATTGGAGGTAGGGGGAACCGTCCGTCGGCTCTCCATCCCCTGTGACATGAACGTAGAGGCGGGAGGTCGAGGCGTCAAAATACCATGAGGATTCCGTCGCCTCCACCTCCGCCACCGATCCGGCCGCAGTCATCTCCACCCCGTTCTCCTCGACCTTCGACGGTTCGCCTTCGGGATGAACGATGTACCACGTCGAAAGGTTCGGGTGCGCCGCTTGGGTCCATGTTTCGAGATCGAGGCGGCGTCCGATTTCGATCTCAAGGAGAACGATGAGGTGCGCGTGTTGGCCGTTCGGATCAAAAGCCATCGGTCCCTACCTCGATTCCTCGACCGGGAGGGAGAAGGATTTATAGCGGCCGGCCATCGGCGCGTAATTGAAATCCACCATGTGGCGAACGTAATGGATCGTGTTCAAACGATCGGCATCATCCTCGATCAAGAAAAACGGATGCCCCTTCTTCAACACCTTGAACGAGGCGATGAGAGTAGCGAGGTCGGCAGGGGTCGCGGCCGAAAATTCATAGGTGAAGGTTTCGTAGGCGTCCTTTTCGTAGACGGAGGGTTGGCCGCCATCGGAGAGGAGAATCGTCGACGGATCGATCACCGCGCCACTTTTCCGGGCATACGAATATCGAGGTTGAAAAGGAACGCCAAGGAAGGCGTGGCCGGCGCGATGGTAGCCGTCCGGGTTTCCGGCATCCGTCGCAATAATTCGCCAATACCGGAGCGTGACGGGAGAAGAAAATCGATAGACGATCTTCGTCGCATCGCGATGAGTACCATAGACGAGCGTGATGTCTTCGACCAAACTCCCGTAGTCCGGCGAATCGTCCGCTTGGAGTTTGACGGTGGCGGCGGAGCGGATGTTATGATTCCATAGCACGACATATGAAACCGGGAGGGCGGAGCCGAGATCCCACGCCCAAAAGTCCGGCGCACCGAGGGACGAGGTTTTGTGGTAGTAGGTCGGCCAAATGTTTTGAAGGTTGGCGATCGGCCACTCCGAATCCGAGGACGAGGCGGTGACGACGGTGTCGGCCGCGTTCGCGAGGTTGTCCGTGAGCATACGAATTTTCGCCATCGACTTATCCTCCTACCGCGGCCGCGGGAACGCGGAGGCCGCCGTGATTGAGATGGTCTTGGATGAACGTAATGAACCACCGGTCGCCTTTATCGATCACAACCGGCTTCATCCCGACCTCGACCGTATTTTCAATCACCGTTTTCGATCCGCCGCCAACGCCTCCCGGAGTCCGGGCAATCGACGAGGCGAGGCCGCCGAGTTGATCCATCGGCACGATGACTTCCGGAACCTCGCCCACCTTCGCGAATGTCGGCAACGGAACGATGCCGCCCTTTGCCGCGGCCGGAACGTTGTTGATCGAATTATTAATCCCATCGAGGCGGCCGCAAATCTCCCCACCCACGCCGGCCACGACATTTGCGAGGTTGTCGAGTTGATCGGTACGGCGATCGGCCCGCCCGCATAGATAATCGGTCATCCGCGCCATATCTAAATACCACCAGGACCATCCGGCCAAAAAAACATCTTGCCGCTCGACGACGCGGCCCATCCCGTCCCCGGCCCCTCCGCCTCCGCTCGAGAGGATCGCTCCGATAGCGGAGAACCCGGCGTAAAGAGCGAGGGCGACACCGCCAACGATGAGGAGCGAGGGCGCGGCCGCGGCGAGGGTCGTAGCGGCCGTGGCGATCCCTTCCGCAAGGGCAACGATGGCGACGGAGATTCCTTCGGCAATCGTAACAATCCCGGTCCCAATCGCGGAGGCGAGGGTCGTAATGACGGTCCCCACGGCTCCGGCGAGAGTCGTGATGACGGACCCTACGCCGGAAGCGACTCCGCCGATCGTCTCGCCCATCGAAGAGAACGCTTCGGAGGCCGCGCCGGTTGCCGACTTCGACGGCTTGATGATTCCTTGGATGGCTTTGATGAGTTTTTCGGTGATGTATTTCCCGATGAAATCGGTGATCGTTTCGCCCATGCTTTTCCATAACCGGTTCCACGCCGTGACGATCGACGTATTGCCGGAAATGAAATCGTTGATCGTGTCGCCCCACTTCGAAGAGACGTCATTGAAAAAGCCGTCCCAAAGGTGTTTAAAATCGTCGACATCCGTAGCGACTTGAGTCTTTTGTTCCGGAGGAACGGTGAGATCCGGGAGGACAATTCCCATCGCGGCCAATTGGAGGCGGTTCAATTCGTAGACCATCATTTGAACCGTGGCGACGGAGACGCCCATTTGGTCGGCCGTCCCTTCCATCGCCTCGTCGAGGTTTTGGTAGCCGAGTTCCGCGTCTTTTAATTTCGTAGGACACGCGGCCAACACCGCGTCCATATCCCGGGCCGGAGGGAGGACTTGCGTTTTGATGACGCCGCCGTGTTTCGAGGCTTCATCGGTGAGCGTTTGGATGGCGGCGGAGTAGACGTCGGCTTTTATTTTCCCGGAATTATAAGCCTCGGTGACGTCCTTCTCGGCTTGCCAAACCTTCTTCAGCGCCTCGGCGTTTTGCTCATCGGTGAAAATCCCGAGCGAGTTGAGGTAGGAGGTGTACGCCTCTTGGGCGACCTTCGCCTCCTCCTGCGCTTTCTTTTTATTTTCGAGCGCGAGGGTCGCCGCTTCCTGCGCCTTTTGTTCGGCCTCGAGGACGGCCGCGTGTTCACGGCCGACTCCGGCGAGGGCGTTTTGAACGTCGACGCCTTCCTTTCCGTGTTTGATCGCCATCGCGAGGGCGGCCACGTTGCCGTCATACTTCGTGATGAGGGCGTCCATTTCGCCCTTTTGCCATCCGGCCGCCTCCCCTGCTTTCCGGAGTTTTTCGGCGAGTCGCGTTTGCTGTTCGACGAGGCGCGCTCCGGCCTCTTTATCATAAACCTCGGCTTTTCTTTTCTCCTCTAAAATGCCGATATATTTCGCCACTTCGACGATAAGAATCCCGATGGCCCCTTTAGTCGCGATGCTCGTCACGCTCAACCCGGCCATCGAGCCTTTGACCATCGTAAGGCCGGCCGCGATCTTCGGGAGGATAATGAGGATCGGACCGAGGACCATCATCAGCCCTCCGGCAATAGTGACGATCTTTACAATTCCCGCGGCGAGTTCCGGATGTTCGGCCGCCCATTCACGGAAACTCGTCACGACTCCCCGGACCTTATCAACGAGATCGGTCACGGTCGGCATTAAAGCGATCGTCAATTCTTTCGCGAGGCCGGCACCGGATGCTTGGAGATTGGTAAACGAATCGTTGAATTTTTCGCACGAGGCGGCCGCTTCATGGGAAAAAATCAGCCCCATCTTTTCGGCCGCTTCATAATTTTTCCGGAGGCCTTCCGAGCCTTGATTTAAAGTGGGAATTAAATCCGTCCCGGCTTTCCCAAGGATATCCATCGCAACGGCCGACTTTTTCGGGCCGTCCGGCATCGTTGCGAATCGATCCGCGACATCGAGAAGGACATCGTTCAATGGACGAAGTTTCCCTTCACCGTCCGCCCACGCGACACCGATCGACTCGAACGCCTCTTGATAGGTTTTTTGGCCGGTGTTCGCGTCGTCCATCCCCTTCGCGAGTTTCTTCAATCCGGTTGCGAATCCTTCGATCGACGAGCCGCCGAGGTCGACGGCGAGTTTGTAACCGGAAAGCATCTCCGTCGACACGCCGGTTTTATCGGAGAGTTTAGCGATGACGTCGCCGGTATCGGCAACTGATTTCATCATCGCCCCAACGCTCGCGACAATCGCGCCTCCCGCAACGGTCATCGCTTTCCCCATCCCCGAGAACCGGTCCGACATCTCACCGGCAAGGGAGCCGAGTTTTTGTTTATCCTTATCGACATCCTTAATGGCGGAGTCCCACCCCATCTTATCGAGGACGAGTTTGCCGATGATCGAACCGGCTATAAATGCGCCGCCTTCGCTCATGTTTATCTCTCCTCTTCTCCGGTCGCTTCCGGATTATTCAAAAACGTCAACTCCCACTCGATTTGGGACATCCGATCGATGTAGTCATCTCGTTCGGCTTGGGCGTAGCGCGCCGAATTAATGGCGGTCGCCTCGCGGTGGAGCCGAATTTTTCGCGCCTCATTGGACCAAAAGATTAGGTCCCGGTAGTCCATCGCCTCGAGGCGATCGATGTCGAAAAGGCCCGGCATCTCCGAGGCGATCAACGCGGTCGCCTCCGCCCAAGCCGTTAGGCTTTTTTTTCGGCGGCCTCGATCCCTTTAAACGGCGAGTAGAGGGCTTCGGTCACGTGGCGGATGATGGCGAGGACTTGGCGGAATTCGAGCCGCGCCTGAACGTCCTCCGCCATGTCGAACAGCAACGGGAGTTGTTCGAACACGGCTTCGGAGTCGCCTTCGGAAACACGCCGTTGGATGTCGCGGAGTTTTTTCCACGTGGCCCGGTCGAGCGGCTTCACCGGATAGGTGACGCCTTCGAATTCAATCTCGATCGGAGGGAGGGTCGAGGGGACGTTAAACTTCGACATATCGATTCATTCCTTTCTCAAGGCAACGGACACCCGGGCGGAGGGCGCGCCGATTAGGCGACGCCCTCTTGGGAGTACTTGCCCTCGAAGCCGCTTTCCTGCATCGGGAACACTTTGAATTTGACGAGGTGGACGCGTTGGGTCGAGCGGTCGAAAGACAACTCGATGGCGCGGTAAGCGAAGGCCTTGTAGACGAGGATCCACTCGGCGTGATTCGTCGACACGACGCCATCCCGTTTGGGCTTGAACAGCAACGGCACCGCGGAGTCGTACATCGAGGAGCCGCATTTGTTCGAGAACGTGAGGACGGAACCGGAGAGTTCCACGCCGGGAAGGACTCCGGCGAGTTGGAGGAGGGTCGAGCGCGCCATCGGAATCTCGACCTCGACCGTGGTCCCTTTGAACACGGCGTCGACCGAGGCGTCACCGTAGTCTTCCTCTTGGACGTCAGCGTACGCATCGTTGATCCGCTCCTTTACCGCACCGAGGTAGGGCGAGATAACGAGGTTCGCTTGGCCGCTTTCGGTTCCGTAGTCGTACACGACCTCGACGGCACCGATGTCACCGATCGGGAGTTTAGGCATTTTGGCCTCCTTAGCCGAAAATGTAAAAAACGCCTCTTTTGGCGTATTTGCGACGATCTTTTCTCACCCGGGTCTTTCCCCGGCGAGGGGGACAATCTCCCCGTAGCCGCGATTCTCGCGCGAATTTAGGCATATGGATCCTCGAGCCGAAGGATGTAATTGGTCGAAAACTCATATTTCCCTTTCGCGTTCGGTTTCGCGATTGGAGCCGGTTCCGCTACGGCGTCCAACACCATAATCAAATAATCCTCGCCGGAAGTCAAAACGGGAAGCCAAATGTTCTCTTTCCCGTGGAGGCGGCGATAGAGCGCAAACGCGTCCTCCCGGGCGGTCCAATAATCATCCGCCCGGTTCCATATTTGGATTTCTTTGTCGGATCGATCCGGCAATTGGCCGTCGACCGTCGAAGGTCCGTCTTCGAAAAGGCAGACGCATCGCGTGGGCGGTTCGGTTTTGTCGTGACGTTTGATCGGGAGTTCGCCAATAAACAAATCCGTTCCGATCCGCCACGCCGTCACGTTCTCGATCCATTGGGCGAATTCTTGAATCATTTTCCTGCGTTCTCCCGGCAGTAGTCGGCCGCGATTTTCATATATTTATTCCGATTGGCCGCTTGTTTTTTCGAAAGGAATTTCTTCCCATAATCCGTTTCCCCGGCCGGTACCTTTTCGGTCCGGGAGATTGAATACCGCTCGACCACGTGGGTTCCGTCGACGCGTTGGCCTTCGTGTTGGTAGGCCGCGTATTCGATATTGAACCCGGCGTCGACGGTGATTTTTTGGCCGGCGTGGATCGGTTTATTTACTTGTTGGGCGCGCCACAGGTTTCCCATCCGGTGAGGCGCGCGCGGTTTTTCTTTGATCGCATCCCGGCACAATTGGGAGCCGGCTTGGAAGAGGCCGCGGCCGAGAATGTCCGGCATCGTCGAACGAACGATTTGCTGAAACTTTTTGTCGAAGTCGACCGTATCGAAAACGAAACCGGGATTCTCGGCCATTTCAGTCCACCGCCACTTCGAAGTGATGGAGCGCGTGAGCGTTTTGCGCCCGTGTGATCGCTTGGATGCCATGCCAACGGCCTTCGAAAAACAGGAGGGCGCCCTCCTCGATCGGAGCCGAAGGTTTAAAGTAAACCGTGGCCGAGGAGAGGACTTCTTGGCCGAGGGAGTTGCGGACAATTCGATTCTTAAAGACGATCCGGCAGGGGACGGCCGCGTGATCCGTAGTCGAAGCGATCTTTCCCCACTTATCCTTCGTCTCGATCCGGATGGTCGCGGTGTTGATAAGGAGCGCGTTAAAACTCATTATCCATTTTCCTTCCGTTTCGAATCGAGTCGATGATCGAAGAGGTCGATCGGCCGGACGAGTAGGGCAGGTAGACGGTCTTTACCCCTACGCCGGCCATCCATTCCGTCCATCGTTTCCATTCGTCCTTCCCATACCAATCATCGCCGACAAAACAAACGTCGAATCTTATTTTCTCCCATTCGACTTTTTTATCCCGGACGTCCCTCCGCACTACCGCCTCGACGCATCTCAACGAACGCACGATCTCCGCCCGTTCCGCGAACGGGATCACCGGCCAACGTTTTTTGTAATCGAAGACGAGTTCATCCGTCGAGACGCCGACAACGAGGCGGTCACAAAGGCCGCGCGCCGTCTCAAGGAGGCGGAGGTGTCCGATATGGAAAAGATCGAACACGCCGCTCGCATATCCTACGGTCATCGAATCACTCCGCGCATCCGCGCCTCGGGCCATCGTTGGGCCGGGTGGGAGACGTTGTTGAAAACCTTATGGGGGATCCTCCACGCGCCGTACTTTTCGGTCAAAAATCCGTCGACGTCAGCCGGACACCGGAACGTCCGGCCGAGGAATTCAATCGAGCCGATTTCTTCGAGGAACCGCGCTTCGTGGCAAATCCAAAACGAGCCGGCGTGGGAAGGGACCGCGCGCCGATTCCCGCGAACCGAACGGAACGCGGAAAGGTCGCCGTGGACGCCGAGGCCGCGGAATTTTACCGCGAACACTCCGCCCGACCACGCCGCCTTATGGCGATGGTCGATCGCTTCGCCTACGATATGTCGCCGCGCGAGACGGTCGACGATGTCGCCGGCTACGGCCGCGGTCAAATGCTCTTGGAGCATCGCGAGGTCGACATCTCGATCGATGGCGATGAACGCCTTTTCCCGAACCGCTCCGAGGAGCGTGCCGCCGTAGAGCATATACTCGACACCGATCTCGTCTAACGTGTCCGCCACTTCGAACAAAAGCCGCCGCGCATTTTCCGGGTTCATTCGAATTTTCCTTCCCGATCGACCACGATGGAAAAAAATGGCGGATCAAGGATGACGCGATGGGGCCACGCGGCGAACAATTCCTCGAGGGCGGAGGCCGTGTAGAGCCGGAGGTGGCCGGGATCGTTTACGCGCTTCGAAGGCGTCGAAAACACCGCTCGTCTCCGGGCCATTTCGATCACCCGGCGAACGAGGAGCGCATCGTCCTCGACGTGTTCCATCACTTCGGAACACACCGTAGAGTCGACCGATCCGGAGGCGCGGTCGAGATCGTCGATCGATTCGAAGAACATCCACGTCCGGGCCGGAAATAATTCCCGGGCCTTTTCGACGGCCGAGGCGGAAAATTCCGCTCCTGACCACTCGCCGGATCGGAATGAGGCCATAATCTCGGTCGAATGACCGAACGCACACCCGACATCGCAAAACGTTTCGCCGCGAACGAACGAAGCGCACGTGGCGAGGCGATGGCGATGCTTTTTATTTTTCAAATGGGTCCATACGGATCGAGGCCCCCAATGGCGATCGAGATATTCGACGGCGTTCATCCGCGCGCCCCTTCCCCGAGCCGGATCGCTCGGCACCGCTCCCAAACTTTCGAGTAGTAAATTTCCCGTTCGACCTGCGCCTTCGGATTTTTACAAAGGCATCCGGGCCGGTCGGCTCCCGGGATATGCGAATAACTCGTTGACGGGAACACGAATTTCGGAACCTCCGGGAACACGCCGCATTGGTGGAAGAGATCCTCGATCGACGAAAGGCACCCGCGCGGATCGAACGCGAGGACCGCCCGGGGAGCGAGCGTGCAAATGCCGACAAAATCGACGCGCGCCGGCTCGAGGATTTTATTCGCTCGGGCGGAGATCGTGTTCCCGTAGTAGCGCGCCCCTTCGAATCTCCGGCCCATAATTCCCCAAAACGCCGTCCCTCGATCCGGACCGGAAGCCTTCATAAAGTCGCCGAGGAGGTGGGGGCCGGGAAGGAAATCATCGTCGGCCTTTACCACCCACTCATTCTCCGTCAGGAGGGCGAGGACGTGGCGCGTGACGTTGCCCGGATCGGGCCGGAACCGAACGTGATGAACCGCGGCCGGGAGGTCTTTCGCTCCGCCCGGCGAACAATCCGCCAACCACACGTCGGAGGATTGATCGAGCCACGCCGAGAGAATCCCGGCCAACGTGTCCATCCTCCGGTATGCGACAACGACCACCGAAAATTTCATCGCCACGCCTCCTCGACCGTCCTCGCGACATACTCCGCAACCCGGACCGGAGCGAAATGACGATCGAAATGCGCCCGGGAACGCGCGCGGAAGTCCGCGAGGCGCGCCGAATCGGAAAGGGCTTCGTTTAAAACGAGGCCGAGGTCCGAAAGGTCGGCCGCGACTTCGAACCAAAACGGCTCCTCCGGCCGCGCAAACACGTAGTAATTCGACGGCCGGAACGTCACAACCGGCACGCCGAGCGACCACGCCTCGACGGTCCGGAACGAACACCACGGTCCCTCGCCGCCTTCGCCGTGACTCGGGAACGAGAGGGCGAGACGGGAGGCGGCCATTGTCTTGAAGTAAAGGCCCGGATCGAGGGGGGCGGTCATAATGGAAAGCGGCAACGGGTCCATCGAGTGCTTTCGCCGCCTCATGATTCCCACGATTGATTTCCACGGCCCCTCCATCACCCTTCGACACGCCTCCGCCCTCGCGCCTCCGGCCGTGAAGACACCGAAAACGTCGAGCGTAGGCGGCACGCGGTCGACGCGCGCCCTCTCCTCCGGGATCATCGAAAGGAACACTTCGCGGCCGATGGCTTGGGGGATAGGAAAAATCCGCCGATTGGTGGAGAGGACGGAGGGGGAGGCGTGGGTTTTGAAAAAAAACACCTCTCCGATTCTTCCCTCCCACCACGGCCGCTCCTCTCCCTTTCCGCGGCTCAACTCGTTCTTTTGAAGGCATCCGATGTCGTGGCCGCACGTCACTTCCCGGCCATCTTCAAACTCGAGGCGGAATTCGATGACGCCGATTTTTCTCGCCTCGCCCTCGACGATCACCTTCACGCCGATGTTGCGGAAACCAAGCGCAAGAAAACGCCCCTTCGGATCGCCAATCCCATGAGGGAAAATGATTCGCCGGACGTTCCGGTTCATCGCGCCGCCTCCTTCCCAATCCCCCATATCAACCCCTGCGCCTCGCGCTCGAACGAAAGGGCCTTATCCCGGCCGCGTCTCACGCGCGCTTCGACGTGGGTTCGATCCTTATGGCCGGCGTTGAAGGAGGGATGGAAATGGACGAGTCGCGCCGCTTCGCAAAAATAAAAACGCCCCACGGTTTCGGCCGCGCGGAGGATCTCTTGGCAAGCGAAATGGTAGTAACCGGGATAGAACAACCTCCGTCCCGGATATCGAGCGACGAACGCGCGCCCTACGAGGGCGACTCCGGCGTGGGAATATTTCCCGTTTCCGGATTGGGCGAATCCGATGACGCCGTCTTCGTCCGGGAACCGCTCCGCCAACTCTCGAGCGGCCCGATCGATAGCCCCCTTCTCGAATTCAATATCATCCGTTGCGTACAGCACCGCTCCGCGCGAAACGCTCGTGGCGAGGTTCCGGCAGTAGACCGCCCCACGGTGTTCCGCAACGAGGACTACGCGGAAGGCGGGATTGCCGAGGGAAAGGAGGAACCGTTCCGTTTCCCGGTCGCCGTCGCATACGATCACGACCTCGACCGGCGCGCCGTTCGCTTCCGCGGGAACGGAATTCAACATCCGGACTAATTTCTCTCGCCGGTTCCTCGTCGGAACGATCAACTCAATGGGCGACATCGGCGGCAACCTTTTCGTAGAGGTGGACGTATTCGCGAACCAAATCCATCGCGTGCCACTCCGACTCGACCCACGCGCGCGATTGCTCGGAGACGGTCGAGAGGAGGCCCGGGGAGTCGATTAAATCCAAGAGCCTTTCCTTCAATGTCTTTAGCGTGGCCGGGATGAACGGAACCGAGTGATTGTTATTCAGGACGGCACAGGCGAAGCACGCGCCTTCGAGGGACGTGCGGTGCCAATTCCCGGTCACGACATCGTCGATCAAAATATGACACCGGCTCTTGAGGTCGAGGTTGAGTTTGTAATTGAGGTTCTCGATGATCTCAATATCGACATCCCGGACGGAGGCGACATCGCCGAGGATGCTCAACACTTCGCCGTATCCTTTCGACGAGGGGTGACCGATCGGGGCCTTCGAGGTCGGCGCAAATCCGATCGTCACCTTCGACGGTTTCCGGACCGGCCGGTACTCGTCCGGATCGATCAGGTTAGGAAGGGCGTGAAGGTCCGCGTACTCCCGCATTTGGAGCGGTTGGCGGATGGTCGTTGAGACGTTCGCGAAGGCCATTAATTCGCGCCAATTCCCGAGGCGCGGCAACGAATGGAATTGAGCGATCACGCCTTGGCCGTTTTTTATTTTCCCGAGGTCGGGAACGTAGTAATTGTGAACGTGCCACAGGTCGGCCGCGGTCATCGCCTCGCGCGCCTCGTTCGTTCGACCACACGAGATGGCCCGGGAACGTCCGGCCGTCATTATAACGGAGCGTTTGATTGATAAGGGAGACGTCGATGGCGGTATATTTCCGGATCGCCTTCCACAACTCATAAGGCGCGGCCGCGAGGGGAGTCCGGGAAAATATCGCCACGCGCATTTCGCTCACTCGCTCGTTTTCCGCTTCGCCCGTAACTCGGCCTCGCACCGGAGGCCGCCCACGTCGAGGCGATCGATATCCGGCCCCTCGAGGCCAACGAAATAAATCTCGATCATCCGAGACGCCTCGAGCGCGTCGAATTGATGGAGGAGGCCCGGGCGGACCATCGTGCTTTGACCGGCCCGGAGGGTGATTTCGTCGACGAGGGCGGCATGGTCGCCGCGCCACGTCCGGACCGTCACGGCTCCGTCGATCACGTAAAAATAATTTGACTTCGATCGATGGGAATGGCGGGAGGAGTAGCCCCCGGCCCGGATCGTCAACGCGTGGACCGACACGTTTTCGGTCCGAAAAATCTCGACCGTCTCGCCCCAAACTTTTCCTTCAATCATTCAACGCCTCCTCGAGCGTTCCGAATTCGAAGCACCGGAGGGCCGATGCCGGATTAAGGTTCACGACTCGGATACCCGCCTTTTTTGTCGCGGCCGCGGCCGTTTCGAAACGCGGGATAAACGAGTCGAGGTGTTTCGGGTTTTGGGGAACCGGATGGCCGGCGTGCCAATGGGAGGCATCCGGCGGACGGTTACAATCGTATCCGAGGAGGTAGATCGGATTCGCCCCAAGCAGGACGGCGAGATTGAGGGCCGCGTAGCCGGAGTTGTTTCCGTGGCCGAGGCCGTCCCGGTAGCGGAGGGTGAACGAGCCGAGGCCGTCTTGATAACTTTTGTGAACGGGAACGATGAAGATGTCCTCCGCAAGCGAGGCCGAATACGTAAGGAGCCAAACCTTATAGGCCGCGGTTTTTTTGAATTTATCCCGAAGGCCCGGAAACGAACCGCGGTCATACGTTCCGTTGAGGATCCAATTCAGGCACCGCGTGTCCATCGAGAAAATGATCGTCGGATCGAACGCGTAGAAGGCGATGTTGACGCCGATCGATCGACGGCCGCGGAGACGCGCAAAATCGAATCCCCGGAGCGACGGCCCTCCGCCCACGAGGAACGCCGGATGACCGTGCCACGAGCCGCTCGGCATGACCTCTTCGAAATGGCGGTTGGTCGTTTCCGCGGATTGGAACAAAAGGTTTGTCGGCCGGAGGGAGTTCATGTCAAGGGGCCATCACAATCCCTTTTTTTCGGCGAAAGAGTTTAATGATATCGTCGGCTTCTTTAATTCCCGTCAGCCCTTTCGCGGAAGCTAACTCCGCGGCCATCGAAT
>Ga0265297_10009154_pt1 | contig 12910 bp, 10 predicted proteins | sample Munlanlwell13791_FD_192502 | JGI IMG/M metagenome (GOLD analysis project Ga0265297, IMG submission 192502) | Leachate microbial communities from a municipal landfill in Southern Ontario, Canada - Leachate well 137-91 | ecosystem: Engineered > Solid waste > Landfill > Unclassified | place...
CCAGATCATGATCATGAAGGCCGATGGAACTGACCTGAAGCCACTCACTCACTTTACGTCGGGACATTCACGTGAGCCGCGCATTGCACCAAACAACGTGAATTTCTGCTTCCGCCGCGATGGCGACATCTATGAAGGGGATCTGAACACCGGAGAAACCAAGGTCATCTCGGACCCGCAGATCGAAGAGAAAAGCCCCTACTTCTCGCCCAACAGCAGGCACATCATCTACACCGCATACATTGACGGTAAGGAAATACTCGTCAGACAGGACAGGCTCACCGGCAAACGGTTCTTCTTCCCCCCCATGGGAACATGCTGCCAGTATCCGCAATGGGTCGGGCGGCTATCCGTTCCGCCCAACGCAGAGAGAATAGTACCCGGCGCCAAGTAGCTGATCGGCCTCATCCCGGACCTCACAACCCACACGTATTCCCACGGGCGAACCCATCAAGCCGGGTTTTCCGGCTTTGCATCCTCCTTCTCCAGTATGGCGCTGCCGAATCTGTGGTAAATGTACGACGCGCCAAGCAGAACCACCGCGAGCCCGAAGAAAGACAGGATTCTGAACAATCCCTCGAGAAACGAGAGATCGAACAGGAATATCTTCAGGACGGCAATAGCCAGCACCGAGATTGCGAACAGGCGCAGCCACTTGCGTTCCAGCAGGAAACCCACAATCAGACAGACAACCGCATAGATCAGCCAGATACCGGAATACGACAGTCCGCGCGCATACTCGAGCGTAGTGCGGAGTTCTGTCGTGGCGCCTATCAGCGACGAGGCAAACAGATCCTTCGCCTCGACTGTGAGGGCGAACAGCCCGATCAGAAGGCATACTAGAGAACAAAGATTCGTGGCAATCCGCCCTGCCCTTTGGGTCGAGACTGCACAAGCCATTCTGCGGCTGATAACCCACACGCTGACGATCAGCAACAGCATCAGGGCAAATCGCAGGTTAAGAATCGGAATGAAGTTGACCACCGGGAAGAACGCGTAGCCTTTGATCAAGCCGAGGGCAAGGGCCATCGATCCCACAATGCCTGAGGAAATCAGGTATGCCAGCAGTTTCCCACGGTCCCTTGCCCAAGCGAAAAGCACTGCCAGCAGCGCCCAGACGATTGGCAGCGAAATATCCTCCAGGAACATATTGCCCCTCGGCCTCGGAAGCGATGCAAAGAAGTGCCTCGTCTCAAAAGACGCGGCCAGGACTACCGCGCAGCAAGTGATGAAGCCCAGGGATTCGGAAATCCCAATCGACCATTTTTCGCTGCCGTGCTTCCGTGCGGTGTGGATTGTCATCAGGCTCGCGGCCAGGAAACCTGAAAGGCCGAGGAGTCTTGTCAGGACGGCCGGGACGAACTCCAGACGCTCCCGTATTGTGTACGAGAACGCGACCGCCACAACCGAAACGATGACCACAGAGACTGTCAGCCCGAGGTCGAACGTCCGGCCGGTCCTCAAAAAGAGCGCGAGGAGGGCAATCGCGACAAGGCTGAAGGACAGCGGATAGAGGTAGACAGCGTAGTCCAGTGGGTGAACAATCCCAAACAGCCACAGCAAGTCCACGGTACTGAACGCAACCAGGAACAGTGATACAACGACGGCGAGAAGGCTGTACATTTTGGCCAGAGCCTGCCAACCTGTCTCTGTCCGACGATACGACAGGAAAGACGAGCCGGCAAATGCAAGCAATGCGACGATCCCGGCGGATTCCCGGGCGCACTTCATGACCGGGGCAGCATTGCGGCCGATCCACAAATCGCTGAAGGAGTAGTCGACACAGGCGATCGCAAATCCTATCAATGCAGCGACTGCCAGTTGAATGTCGGACTTCCGGTAAGCCAGAACGAACACTCCTGAAAGAGCGGAAACGACAAGAATCATCCAGGCAAAATTAACCAGATCTTCCTCCCCAAAGGGGGTTGGCCACAAGGCCCTGAGTTCAATTGAGGTAGCGATCAAGATTACGGCGACGAAGGCGAACTTGAGCGCGGCTTTCAGCGAATCCGACTCGATCCAGACAACAGCCGCTTTGCGCATTGCTGACCAGCATGTCGCCAACATGAGGGCCCCGAACGCGGCTTCGCGCCAACACGGGAAAGCATGAGCATATGAGTACGCTTTGGAAGCCTCACCCGAAAAAGAGAAGCACTGGCCCAGGGGGGCAACAAAAGCCGCGAGCCCAAGGAAAGCCACCCAGCGTATGCCAAGGCGCTCTGCCGCCCAGACAAGCACAGCGAGGTCCAGCGACCACAAGGCCGTCCGCTCCCACCCGTCCGACATAAAGGCAATCGAGCAGAAGAAGCCCGCCGCGCCGGACAGCACAAACCGGGCTGGCCCCTCCCCCGCGGTACTGCGCCAGGGCTTGAGCGCCAGCACCGCGAGCCCGTAGCATCCGCCGACAATCGCCTGTGCGATTATCTTTCCGTTATCATCGGGTGCCCCAATACTGACGCCCGTAAAGAAGAACGCCACGTTGAGCCATCCGGCCACAAGCGAAGGATAGTCTGACGTTTCGGGATCGCGTACCTGCATGAAGTCCGAAATAAAGTAAGGTAGCCATATCGAGCCAGCGATAACGGGGGTCCAAAGCGGGTCGCGGGCCTCCCAGAAACTCGCAAGCCAAACGACATACCAGCCATAACTCCCAAGCAGAGAAAACAGCTTGAGGATGCGCCATTTCTTCCTGAAGGCTATCATCAGCAACAGGGCGATGTTCAGGCAAGCGATGTAGCCGAATAACCCGGCGTCATTGCGGACACCTGTGTTGATCATCAGGGGCGTGGTAAAGCTGCCCAGCAGGCCGATTACGGCAACGGCCATCGAGTCGAACATCAGCGCGTGCGAGAACGCAACGGCTGTAATTACGATCATCAGGGCGAATGCGAGATTCGGTGAGAACAGATCGTAAAAAGCGAATGCGGAATACACCGACAAGTATAGAACGGCGATGCCGCCACCGACCATCCCCTGTGACAGCGCGGCGAAGTTCTTCCTGCGGAAAAACCACCCGGCGGCAATCATTGCTGCACCGGCCATCATCCCCAACGCAATCCTGAGTGCAGGGGATATCAACTGGTGCTCGTAAACATACTTCATGAACAGGCCTGCAGCAACGATCACCGCGATGATGCCGACCCACACGAATACCCGCATTCCGATTACTGACTCGAAACTCTCGTGTTTCGCGGGAAGAGGACGCACAGGAACCCGCTTTTCAGCCGTTGCGGGAACCGTCTCGATAGGAGGAGCAACCGCCGGTTCGACGGCCGCCATGGGCTCGCCAACGGGAGAGACAGGCATTGCCTCGTCTGCGGGAGTCTCGTCCGGGGGAGCGCTCTCCTGTGCCTCAAATATCGGTGTAGGTCGGAGTTCGGCTGGCAGTTTGGCGAAAAACTCACCAAATGGTGCAGGCTCGGGGACAGGAGCGACCGTGGGTGGCCCCTCTGGGTTGGAAACAACATCCTCCGGGGCGGGTTCCGAAATCTCTATCTGACTCCCGACGGGAGCGGACGGGTGTGCTTTTTCGCCTTCCTGTCTTGCTTCAAAACTGCGCGCTTCGCCAAGCTTGGTTCGGAGTTCGGCTAAGGCGATGGCAAGGTGTTTCTGCCGTTCCTTAACCTTTGAGATCTTAATGAAGAGGACAATGAACATGACCGGGTAACCAACAAGAATCAAGCCGCAAACCAGCACAGCCAGAAAAATCAGGAAACTTTCCATGGATGCAGATTCTACTTATTTTGCCCGCCCTGCCAATGGACTGCCGGTTCCGCTTGCGCTTTGTCTTCGGGATTGGCCTTCAACTAATGGGCAGCGACCACTTTCAGCGGCTGTACTTCTTTCCCCAGGCATTATGATGAGCAAAATCGTCGAGCGTCTTCCTTGGACGCATCGGGATTCCGCCCGACGGATCCGGTGGAGCCGCCTTCTCCCCTTCCGGGTATCCGCACACTATCAGCGCCTCGAGTTTTGCCGGGCGCGGCAGGGCCAGAACCGGCCTGACCCGCTTCTCAGACGCCATCCCGATCCAGCAGGTGCCGATTCCTCTCGATGCTGCCGCAAGCACAAGATGCTCGCCAAATATCCCGATATCCAGCGGCGAAAAATCCATGTCAACCAGCGATGCTGCCTTGTGCAGCATTCCCCTCCTGCTGCAAATTGCCAACACAAGCGGCGCACCCGCGATGAAGTTGATGCCACCGGCCTTCTCGCCAACCTTTGATAGCCCGAAAGCCGTGCATTCGGCCAGCCGTGCGATGATCTCACGGTCGTCAACGACCACAACTTCCCAGGGCTGCATATTGCACGCCGAAGGCGCCAAGCGGCCGCATTCCAGGATGTAGGCAACATCCGCGGGCGAAATGGGCTCGGAAGAGTACTTCCGGATCGATCTTCGCGCGCGGCACAGGTCCAGAAACCAATCAGTCGTCATCTTGTTCGTCCGTGTTGAAGGATGCCCAGACCGGGCGGTGGTCCGAGACTGCCGCTGAAGCCACCTCGTCCTTGTTGCCGAACATCTCCTCGTCAAACTTCACGACTTCCCAGTCGCCCGTGTATTCATAGCCGGTGTATTGCTTCTGCCAGATTATCTGATCATAGATCGAGGAATCGAAGATGACCGTCTTGACCTTCATGACAAGAAAGCTGATCGTCGGTATCGAGCCCAGCGAGTGGAACCGGGGAGAATTCGGCTCTTCATTGAAGTCCCCGGTCAGGATTACGTCATTTTCCTTCGGATCCTCAGCCTGTATGGCGTTGAACACATCGGCGATCGCATCGAGTTCCGCGAGCCTCTTCGGATCCTTCTTCCCGGAGCCATACAGAATATGCACGGTGATCAGGGTGAAATCGAAGTTGCCGCTTTGGAAACTGCAGTGATAGGGCTCGCGGATAAACCTGTCGCCGGGATCCGCAACCACGTCCGCCTTTCCATCGGGGCTCACGACCGCCGGGTCGTAGAAGAACGCGTAATGCTCCTTGTGGGTGGACGTGCCAACAGCCGTGGAGAGCAGATATGCCCGCTCAAGCCCCTTGGCTGCCATCGTTTCCCGGCAACGGTCGAGCACGCGCATGTCCAGAACTTCCTGCATCGCGACCAGATCGAATCGGGCAAGGATTTCGCAGATTTTCGCGATATCCTCATCGCTGCGGGAGTTTGATGACAGCATCCGCAGGTTCCATGTCGCAAGGACCAGCTTCTTGTGTGCCTGGGCCTGGCCGGATTTGGGGGGAACGCTCCTGGCCGGACTCGCCGGGGAACGTGGCGCCGCGGATGGCGTCTTCGCGCCGTATAGCAAGTTGTTAACGAATTTGATGGGGTTGATGCTGACCAGTTCGTCGTTGAAGACCGCGATGAGAACCGTCGCGGCGATAACGGCAACGACGAGAATGATGAGGCGCTTCAAGCTGCCCTATTCCTCCTCGAGCACAACATTCCAATAGGCGTCGGAAATGAAGTGCTGCCACGAGCTGAGCACGCGCGAGGGCGAGACGTTATATATCGGAGACCACTTGGGAAAATCCGGCTTCCGCTTAAGCGACATGCCCGATTCCTCCGGGGTCCGGTTGGATTTGCGCGTATTGCAGGGGACGCACGCCAGGGCGCAGTTGTCCCAGTTCGACCTGCCTCCCCTTGACAAGGGAACAAGATGGTCGATGGTCAACTCGCGGGCCCCTGGTGTGGCCCCGCAATATTGGCAGGTGAACCGATCGCGAAGGAACAGCGCCCTGCGGGTGAAGGGGACTCGGTTCTTGGGCACGTTGTTGTAGCGCACCATCTTGACGACTTCGGGCGCCACGAGCCTGATGCTCGGGCTGGACAGCGCGGGCATTTCGGAGTACTTGGACAAATCGGCCCAACTATGAAGATCGTGCAGGGAATAGTCCTTGGCGTCCACCACCCGGGCGATATCGCGGCAGAGCCATATTATGGACTTCCGCACGGGTATGGTGAACACCGGCACCCACGACCTGTTGAGGACCAGCGTGGGTTGTTCAAGAAGCAATGCTCCACTGATCATAAGTGATTATTGTAACGTTTTGCGTCCTGCGAGCAAGCGCTGACGATTTGAGGGGCTCGCAGCCCGAATACTCCGGGCAGATTCACGCGGCCGGGCAACATTTGCAAGTTATTTGCAAATATGGTAGAATGACCGTATGAAACCGGATGCAGAACTCCTGCTCAGGAAGCACCATCTTTACAGGACTGCGACGCGCGAGCGCATCCTGGGGCTGTTGTTGCGCCACCGCTCTCCGATGACCATCCGGGAGATCGCCGATGCACTCTCCTCCCCCGCCCCGGATCTCGCCACTGTTCACCGGACGATGCGGTCTTTTCTTGAGCATGGGATCGTCGTGGCCCTCACGATCGAGGATTCACGCAAGTTCATCCTCAACACGGACGATTCGCACAGGCATCTTTCCTATTGCCTGAGTTGCGGCACCACTGAAGGGGTCAGGCAGGCAGGCTGCTCGCTCGAACGCGAGGGGGCATGCCTCGCGAAAGGCGGGTTCCACGCCATCGGTCATTCCGTGGTCTATTACGGTTACTGCGCGCACTGCGTAAAAGCCAACAAACATGCCTGCAAGGAGGTCCAATGAGATATCCGGTCGCAGGGGCGCTCGCTCTCGTCCTCCTGATCGCCCTGGCAGCGGCATTCTTCGCGGGTGCGGAGCAGACAACAAAGCCTCGCCAAGTGCTGTGTTCGTTCTGGTCCGAGTTCATCTTCGCGCAGAGCGTGGCACAGGGAGTCAGCGACATTCAACTTCAGTTGCTGATGCCGGTCGGCGGCGGATGCGACCACGGTTACTCGCTTACCCCGGCCGATCTGACGAAGATATCCGGTGCGGACCTGATCATCGCAAACGGCCAGTTGGAGAGCTTTCTGCCCCGGGTGCGCGAGGCATTCCCACACAAGGCCATCGTTACCACCGCGGATGCGGTTGTCCTGCTTCCCGATGAGTTCGCTGCTCACAACGACGGCGACGGCGAACACCATGGAACGTACAACCCGCATACATGGCTCGGAATACTCAATGCCGTGGTGATGGTTGACAGAATCCGAATTGCGTTCGACCGCCTGCTTCCGGCTCATTCGCGCGAGTTCGCCGCAAACACCACGGCGTACCAGCAGCGGCTTCTGGCCCTTCGCGGCGAGTACCTCGCTGCCGCATCCGAATTCAAGAGCCGCAAAATCGTGACCTTCCACAACTCGTTCAGTTACCTCGCGCGCGAACTTGACCTCGATGTCATCGGCACCGTGATGGAAGTCCCCGGAATCGCCCCGACCGCCGCGGAAATCGAGGCCCTGGTCAGGAAAATCCGTGAATCCGGCGCAGTGGCGATATTCTCCGAGCCCGCTTTCCCTCCCCGCGTTGCCGAAATGCTCGCGGCGGAGTTGAAGATGAAGGTGCATTCCCTCGATACCGGCGGAAACACCGAGCCAACTCCTGCAGCATACGAGGAAATGATGCGCGCAAACCTGAAGGTTCTTGTCGAGGCACTGGGAGCCAGATGAGCAGCATCGTCCCGAGCATTGCCATCAGGGATTTGTCGGTCTCTCTCGGGGGCCGAAACGTCCTCGACAAGATTAACCTGGACATCCCATCGGCCACCATCACCGCGATAATCGGCCCAAACGGCGCAGGCAAGACAACGCTGCTTAAGGCGATTCTGGGGCTCGTGCCCTACTCAGGGACGATTGCATTCGGAGAAAACGGTTCGCACCGGCCCAGGATCGGCTACGTGCCGCAGTCAATGGAGATCGAGCGCGAAAACCCCATCCGGGTCGCGGATTTCCTTGTCCTGACCAGCCGAATTGCCCCTTTGTGGTTCGGAATGGGTAGGAGCGAGATCGCCAGGATCGATTCTGCCCTTGACCGCGTTGGCGCGATGCACCTTGCCTCGCGGCCAATCGGCAAACTCTCAGGGGGCGAGATGCAGCGTGTGCTGCTTGCAAAGGTCGTTGCCGAGGACCGCGAAATCGTGCTGCTCGACGAGCCGGTTTCCGGAATTGACGTATCGGGAGAGAAGGTATTCTGCGAACTGATCGAGGAGATCCAGGCCGAGAAGCGCTTCACGCTGGTGCTGGTCAGCCACGACCTGTCCGTGGTCGCGCGCCATGCCCGGAACGTCGTCTGCCTCAACCGTCAGGTGCTTTGCGCTGCCGAGCCCCTTGTTGCTCTTTCACCCGAGAATATCGCGCGCCTGTTCGGTCCGTCGCAGTTGGTCACTCACAGCGATACCCACACCCACGACGACCACGCGGCGAGGAACTGATATGGACTGGGCAGCCTCAAACCTGAATTCGCTGTACGATCTGGTCTGCCGGGGCCTTGACGCGCTGCTGCCGTTTTCGTGGATATCCCCCGCGTTTATGAAGACCCCGTTTCTGATGATGCTCATCCTCTGCCCCACCGCTGCGGCCGTCGGCACCGTGGCAGTCAACGCGCGCATGTCGTTCTTCACCGAGGCGCTTTCGCACTCCGCCTTCACTGGCGTTGCACTCGGGATCATGATGGGCCTGCATCCCACCCTCATTATGTTCGCCTTCGGCTGCGCCGTGGCGCTGGCCATCACGTTCCTGCGGCGGAACGCAACGGTCTCGATGGACACGGCCGTCGGCGTCATGCTGAGCCTGTCCGTCGCGCTGGGCGTGGTAGTGATCACGGCAACCAAGTTCCGCAACGCCGACCGCTTCCTGTTCGGCGATGTGCTGCTGACGGAAAAAAGCGACCTGGGCATGGCCCTGCTGCTCGCGGTTATTGTGTTCGGATTCCTCGCGCTGACCTACAACCGGCTTCTTATGATCGGCCTCGACGCGAGGCTCGCGCGCGCGTGGGGCGTCAATACGTTCATATACGAGTACCTGTTTTCGCTGCTGGTCGCAGTAGTTGTGATGATGAGCGTGGCCAGCGCCGGTGTCCTGCTGGTGACCGCGCTGATTATCGTCCCCGCCGCTGCAGGACGGAGCCTCGCGCGGGGCGCGGGCTCGATGTTCTGGTGTTCCGTCGCGGTCTCGCTCGTCGCGGGCGTCGGGGGGTTCATCGCCAGCTTCTACCTGAACTCGGCCACCGGCGGAACGATCGTCCTCGCCGCCGGAGCCATCTTTGGGATTTCAGTTATTTACCGTGCAATCAGGGGATAGTAGGGGGTCACTTCTTCTCTGCGGGGGATCGCGCCGGACTCGGCGTCAGTTTCACTGCGTTCAGTCCGAGAAGCAGGTAAATCTCGCCGTCCTGCCGGAACAAGTGGTTGCGAAGCATTGACATAACATACACAATCGGATACTCGTTATTGAAGATATTTGCCAGCGGCGGAAGGGCATACTCGTTGCCCTGGCTGTCGGTGAGCACCGGTACTTTACAGTCGAGATCCAGCCAGAGATCTTCCCACACGTTCACGATGGGCTTGTCGAGCGCTGCCAACATCTCCGCGTGCCGTTCCTTCCGCGAGTACTTGACCGGAAAGACATCGCCGAACTCAACTCCGGCCCGCGGATGACGGATGACGTACACCGCCCGGTCCGTCACCATTCCTTCGAACTCTTTTTCCGTTCTCCGGCCGATGCCGACCTCAGTAGGACTGAGATAGCAGTCCGTTCCATCTTCTGAAAACAGCAGCCGGTTCTCCGGCACGGACTTCCTGTCATCGAAGTTGCACGTCCCGTACACCGCGGCGCTCGAATTCGCACCATACAGGTAGTTCGAGCCCTTCGGCAATGGAATCTCACGCTGCCTACTCAACGAGAACGTCGAGACAAGCACTCCAGTCCCTCCTAAGTACATGCTGCCGAGAAGGAACAGAGTATCGCCCTCCACCGACGCTGCCCAGACCTGGGGGCAGTGCACTTGGACCATTGGGCCGCCGTCTATCGAGAGCGAGCAGCCTCCCTTCTCGGATGCCACTTCGACCCGGTCGTCGCAGTAAACAGGCTTGAAGTCGAGCTTCCGCTCGACCGGGTTCGCGCCGAAGTCGCAGTATCCTGCAGTGTTCTTCCAGGGCGTCACGTAGTAAATGCGCGAGCCCCGCAGGGCACAGAAAGCAGTGTTTACGGGCGGTGCGAACTTGCCGCCGACATTGGCCCAAGTCCCCAACGCATGGCCACTGAACGAGTAACAGAGGGCGTACTCGCCTGACGACGGGACGTACGCGCAGTCGGTCGTTATGCCGCGCTCCCGGGCCGAGCCCGCCACATCGGGGCACTTGGAAACGAATAAGCAGCCAATGGCTTTGTGCGACGTCCAACCTTCGGGTCCGAGTTCCCAGTAGACTTTGTCAGTTTCGCCTTCGTCTTCCTCGTGGACTTCCGGGTCGCTGAAGGGGTCGTATCCCCATATCGCCCTTTCGTTGCCCGGGAACCACGCAACGTAGCGGAGATCGCTCCCCTCCACATCATCGGGGCAGCTTTCCTCTATCGCATCGTCCAGCGCGAGCGACGTGGAAACCATCGCCCAGCGGGCGTCAACGCCTGGCCGGATGACCGTCGCTATCCAGAACAGGCGCCCGTTCAGGACAAGCAGCGGAGTCTCCAGGCTGGCGATTGCCTCGACCGTGCCATCGTGGAATGGCACCTTGACCGGGAGGGCGGCGAGAAAGCGCGAGACGCCGTCGGCGATCTCGTTCAAGTCGATCTCGGTTACTACGAGCATTCGCGATCCGGCAGGGAGAACACGTTCGACGGCAGCCCCATAGGGAAAGACCTTCAGAGGAACAAGCGAGGGAATGGCGATCTGGAGTACCTGGCGCGACCAGCCGTGCAGGTACGCGCTCTGCTCGTCAGGCGCTACTGCGAACCCATGTACCTCCAACTGCAGCGGGAGCATGCCGAACGGCGCGGCATCGGGTCGCGGACAAAGCAGACCGATCCAAAGCGCAACGACCGCACCGGACAGGAGAAACACTGCGGGAAGGAAAAGCGTTCGACGTCTGATCCGGATTCCCTCCGATCCAAGTCGATAGTATACCCGGCTCGACTGGTGTCAATCCGCAGGCTACTTTCGCAAGCGCATGCGGATGTAGGCTCCTATCCGCCGATCTTCAGCCACTCGACCGCCTTCTTCAGGCCGTCCAGCGGGATCTTGTGCTCACCGTCGAAGTCGAACATGAACACATCATATCCCGCGTCCACCAGCGCCTTCTGGGCCTTGGTCGCGGTCTCGTAGGGCACGACCGGATCCTTGGTTCCGTGCAGGATGCAGACCTTCAGGCCTTTCGCCGCCGAAATATCGGCCGCGGTCAGCCATTCCGTGTTCAGCCAGCCGCCAACCGCGATCAAGCCCTTGTACAGTTCGGGCTTCTTGATCCCCGCCATCAAGGTCATTCCGCCGCCCTGTGAGAACCCCATCAGGTACGCGCCTGTCGTTTTGTACTTTGCCGTCAGCATGCGCGTGAGGTTGTGGACATAATCCACGTTCAACTGGTTGACATGGCCCGGCTCGCCGAATTCGTCGCCGAACCAGCTATAGCCCAGGAACTCGCCGTTGTAGTATGCATATGGCGCCTGTGGCGAGACAAAGATGAGGTTGTCCAGGCCAAATTCCGGATAGAGCCCTTCGAAGTTCTCGGGGTTATCGCCCCATCCGTGCAGGCCGACGATAAGGGGATAGGATTTGGTCGCGTCGTATCCTTCGGGCAGCCTGATGCGGTAGCGGAACATGAACGGCGCCTCGATCAGCGCGCACTCGCCCTGCCCCTTCACGTATTTTTCCACCCGTCCGGCAAGGACCTTGAAGTCCTCCTTCTCGCGGATCTTGTCGAAATCCTTATCCGTCAGCACGATACCCACGTCCTGGAAGCCCGCGCGGAACGCCCTTCGCACGTACAGCAGCGCCAGTTTCTCGTTTTCGAGCTGCGCGTAGCACCTGCCCAGCGCGAACAGCGCATCCTTGTCCGTCCTGTTGTACCGCACTATCGCCTGGTAGTATCGGGCCGCATCGAAGAACTTTGCTGCCTTGTAGTTCTCCTCGCCCTTGGCCCACAGCTCGGTCAGGTCGGTATCCAGGTATGCGGCGGATGCCTCGTCCAGTGGGTCAATGCCATCCGGGCTGTGCCAATCCACAGCGGCCGGCGCAGGCGCAACCACAGTCTTCTCCTGCGTGCAGGAGTTCAGCAAAACCGCTGCCAGTAGGAGGCTACAAAGCGATGCAGTCGTCAGTATTCCCTTCACAAAGCTCTCCTTGTGTTACGCTCGCAATAATGAGCGAATCGCGCGATTCTACGCGCAGGGATAGAGAAGTCAATGTGCGGCGTTTTCGTAGGGGCATGTTGCAACGTGCCCTCTTCTCAAACGGCGTTGGAAGGCCATTAACATCGCTATTCAGGATGAAGAGGATAAAGACGATTTGCAGTCCCGAGATCGGATTCCGCCAACGAAGGTGCGGGTTCACCCTACCCAGTTGTTGGCCGCTGGCCTCAATTCTAGTTGAGCTCAACGAAATCCGCCCGTCTTTCGGGTGAGGAGGAGCGGACCCATGTCACCCTTCAAGGGGAAGCTCACGCTTCAGGCGGGAAGCTGGGCTTGGGCTTGTCCGCCCGTTAATCGGCGTCCCTTGGACGCCATACCGAATTCCCGCCCGATTTCCGCTCAGTAATGGATGCTCCCCATGACCCCTGCTATAATGCACCCGGAACGGAGGTTCGATGGAACGCGCCAGCGAGGAAGAGAAACTGCTTTACATTCAGCTCCGAATCAGCGAGATCCTCTGCTACGTCTGGGATCCCATCGGAGTGAACTCCATTCCCAATTGCAGATTCGAATATGAGTGGTACGTCTTCCGTGTCTTCAATCTGATGATGGATGGAGGTGACGAGAAGGCCATCGTTGCCCTTCTCGATGAGATCTCGACGGTGGAGATGGGAGGCGGCCCCGACCCACGCGCCGCCGAAGCCGCTCGCCAGATCATCGCC
>Ga0265297_10009155_pt1 | contig 12907 bp, 10 predicted proteins | sample Munlanlwell13791_FD_192502 | JGI IMG/M metagenome (GOLD analysis project Ga0265297, IMG submission 192502) | Leachate microbial communities from a municipal landfill in Southern Ontario, Canada - Leachate well 137-91 | ecosystem: Engineered > Solid waste > Landfill > Unclassified | place...
TTATAAAAGGCAGGTAAACATCAAATCTATCTATCTCTATCTATTACCAACCAACCACCTCCGCCAAGTCATCAAAAAGCCTGGTAGCAAGCATTTCGGCGTTTTTAACAGATAATTCGAAATATACCTTTCCGGAATTGTTAGACTCTATAAATCCGGATGTTCTCGACTTCCTGAATTTACGCTTTACCCACTCCCAAAACCGGAATAGTACATACTGGATATCATGTAATAACCTCCTGGACTTTAATAAAACCGTGTTAAAATTAACTGATAACATGCATTTTCCTTTCAGTTTGTGAATGATTATACAGGGCAGTTCATTTCGCTTACAAAGCTCGCGATGTCTTAAAACATCCGACATTCCAAAACCCGGCTGTAGCTCGGCGTATATTTTACCGTCATTAAGTCTTTTTATCGATTTGCAATTCACCTGCAGAAACTTTTTCATAAATAACACTCCTTTTAAATTTTTATTTGGATAAATATATATTATCATAAAGATTTATATAAATATATACAAAAATGTTAGTATTCGGGATGTGTTGTTATTACTGCGTGAATCGTACCTAACACCCCCCCATAATTAAGGCAGGTATTGACTTATAGAAAATTCTAGTTTATGATTTTCATATAGCGGCCGATGTAAAAAGCTCCGAACACGGATAAACCGATTCAGTAGCGAGTCCGACGGGACATTCTCAGAAATCACAGTATCCAGTAGGTTTTCGGCCCCAAATTATGGCTCGGCGTGGCTTGGTTCACGGCCCGGCATGGCTTGGTATGGTATGGTATGGTAGGGGAAATACGCGTAGTAATACGGTTATTTCCCCTTATTAATTTTTATCGAATTATGCATTTTGAGGTATAAGGAAATGGAATGAATTATCGCGGTTGAGATATAAGTCTATTGAATGAATTAAATTCCTTGAGATATACAGAATGCGAATGAATTAAGCGTTATGAGAGATATACATCTCGAATGAATTAGTCCAGTCGAGATATATGGATTACGAATGAATAATGAAAGGCCTATTACGGGCCTTTTATTTATCCAGAATAATTAAACATAATTTTAAAAAACACAAAGTAAGAAGTACTTCGCGCGAAAAAAAAAGGATATCGGCGTTTTGAACCGTGTAAAATTGGAAATTAAAAAGGGACGTTATTTACGCCCCTTAAAGCCCGCCCCTCACCCACCAGATTAGTACAAATAGACTGTATCACATTAAGTTTTATTTTTTTGTCGAAGCATATGTTTGTTTCGTTTTTACTTATAAGTTTTTAAAATCTTTAAGCTCTTTATATCAATGTCACTCTCATTTTTATACAAAACATTTTCATATGTTTCGTTTTTATAAAGGCTTCTTTGTTGCTCATAATTACGACGGGGACCCCTCCCCCCGTCTAGTACGGGAATTCAAAGGAGTATGTTAGCCCGCTCGTTAAGACTCGCTCTATAGAATGAAATTTCCCTCCCTCCTCTAAATACCACTGTAAATATATGGTAATTAAGTATTTTGGGTTATAGATTTGTGGAGGGTGGAAACGGTAGAAACAAATTTGAAAGGCTGTATAAAAAGTTCGTACATCGCGGAGGTTGAAAGTATGATGAATAGGTGCTTTGAACGCGGGTGTAAGTGTGTATTGGTGCGATGTGTGGACGATGGGAAGGGGTGAGAGTATTGGCGGGAATAATTAGTCTTAGGGCAGAAATAGTTAACTCAGAAATATGAGACTCTGTTCCCGGGCCTACTGCCTGGTTTCGGCTCGAATCGACGTGAAGGCACCTGAGAGCAAAAATATGGCGTTTTAAGGTATAAACAGAAAATTAGCCACAAAAATAAAGTAAGGGGTATATGCTTTTATGTTAGCAAGTACACCCGGTATAGCATGAAGGTATTGAATGTGGTAAAATCTGATTGAACGAATTATGTTAAAAGAGGTATAGACACACAGAATGAATTACGACGATAGAGATATAGCTTTATTGAATGAATTACTTGATGTGAGATATAAGCTGCTGGAATGAATTATTTTTGAGGAGATATAAGGAACTTGAATGAATAAGAATAAGAACCGAATAAGGTTCTTATTTCTTTATCCAGATATGGGAATAGACTCCTAGTTATAAAATCAAGCTATTGGCTAATTGTAGGGTTTTTTACTTTTCGGCCTGAATGGATCCGCTCGGACAAAATTGGAAATTTTATATTTATTTGTCCATTGTCAATTAGAATGTAGATTTGTATCTTTGTTTATAATTTGAATACACTATATCTTGTGTTTCGGTATGATAATATACTACGAATTTGTATAGACAATTAAAGAATCAAGCTATTAGCGGAGTGTACACATATTCTAATTGTACGAAAATATTATTTCGTTCAATTAGATTTATTTGTCAGCATCTTTATTTGGAAATAAAAAAATAACCCGTTGCTCCCAGGTTAGATCACAAACAAAACATTTGTATGCATAGGGGTTTTTTTTCCGAACAGGCTGCAAGCAGGTTTCAAGATTTATAGTTCTTCAGATAGACGATAATTTTAAATCGATGCTCCCTAAGTTTATAACGATGAATTCCAAGATATCATTATTTCTATTTGCAGGCATGATAAAGGGACCACATTTTATTGTAGTCCCTCGATATCTCGCACCCGGCTAAGCCGTTCAAGGGTCGATCTCCACCGTTGCCCTCTATCCTCTTAGACGGGAAGTATCTTAAGTATATCAAACTGCCCGATAAAATCAATACTTTCAACAGATAAAATTGATATCTTGGAAAATATCGTATAAAACTTAGATAACACCTGCTTATAGGTTTCGACATAAGCGTGTACTCGTGTAAGTAACCATTATCACCCCTCACCATTATTCACTGTATATTATTTCCAGTCATATCCGCAGCATAATGTTCCAATACTCACAACGCAGCATTGTACACGCTTTGTAAACTTGTGACAAGCTCGTTATCTTTGTACGAATTTTATACAATGTTTCGTTAATTTCCAAAAATATGGAAGCTATACCTTCTAGACAGCATAAACAGGCACTATTCAATTGTTCATACCAGCAAAGCTTTACATATGTCTACTATATTTTTTCCTAATCAATAATATACAATATGCCTGCATGCCTGCAGAGAATCCCCGCAATGCTTTTACCTGTTGGCCGTGAAGCTTGCAGGCATTCAAAAAAAATGCCTGCAAATACATGATAATGCCTGCATAAATTTGCAGGCATATGCAGGCATTTGCAGGCATGCTTTTTTATACCTGCATTCATTGAAACATGCTATAACACTAACATAAAAGGTTATCTTTTCAGGCATGCAGGCATTGCAGGCATTTTTTAAAACTTTTCCAAAATTATAAAAAATACTTATTTATTTTCCAGTATCGAATACAGCATTATTACTGCAATTGAATAAACATCATATATTTATTAATTTTACATAAAAAATAGATATAACACTACCCCTCACAGGGTTTAAGGTTATATCTAAAAAGTTGTGATTTTTGCAATTTTTTATATTTTAAAATTCATGCTAAAATTGCTTTATAGTAAAAGTATATGGAAACCTGTTGTTTACTCGTGTTTCCTTCTTAAAAAATATTCCTTCAGATTCGAGATTTGACTTTAATTTAAACAATTCACGCATTAACCATGCATCGCTTTGGGGAAATTTTTTGCCTGCAGCATAAGGCCTGCATTTATCATATAATTCCTTCGGAAATAACATTGCTTCTTTGTTGCTCATAATTACGACGGGGACCCCTCCCCCCGTCTAGTACGGGAATTCAAAGGAGTATGTTAGCCCGCTCGTTAAGACTCGCTCTATAGAATGAAATTTCCCTCCCTCCTCTAAATACCACTGTAAATATATGGTAATTAAGTATTTTGGGTTATAGATTTGTGGAGGGTGGAAACGGTAGAAACAAATTTGAAAGGCTGTATAAAAAGTTCGTACATCGCGGAGGTTGAAAGTATGATGAATAGGTGCTTTGAACGCGGGTGTAAGTGTGTATTGGTGCGATGTGTGGACGATGGGAAGGGGTGAGAGTATTGGCGGGAATAATTAGTCTTAGGGCAGAAATAGTTAACTCAGAAATATGAGACTCTGTTCCCGGGCCTACTGCCTGGTTTCGGCTCGAATCGACGTGAAGGCACCTGAGAGCAAAAATATGGCGTTTTAAGGTATAAACAGAAAATTAGCCACAAAAATAAAGTAAGGGGTATATGCTTTTATGTTAGCAAGTACACCCGGTATAGCATGAAGGTATTGAATGTGGTAAAATCTGATTGAACGAATTATGTTAAAAGAGGTATAGACACACAGAATGAATTACGACGATAGAGATATAGCTTTATTGAATGAATTACTTGATGTGAGATATAAGCTGCTGGAATGAATTATTTTTGAGGAGATATAAGGAACTTGAATGAATAAGAATAAGAACCGAATAAGGTTCTTATTTCTTTATCCAGATATGGGAATAGACTCCTAGTTATAAAATCAAGCTATTGGCTAATTGTAGGGTTTTTTACTTTTCGGCCTGAATGGATCCGCTCGGACAAAATTGGAAATTTTATATTTATTTGTCCATTGTCAATTAGAATGTAGATTTGTATCTTTGTTTATAATTTGAATACACTATATCTTGTGTTTCGGTATGATAATATACTACGAATTTGTATAGACAATTAAAGAATCAAGCTATTAGCGGAGTGTACACATATTCTAATTGTACGAAAATATTATTTCGTTCAATTAGATTTATTTGTCAGCATCTTTATTTGGAAATAAAAAAATAACCCGTTGCTCCCAGGTTAGATCACAAACAAAACATTTGTATGCATAGGGGTTTTTTTTCCGAACAGGCTGCAAGCAGGTTTCAAGATTTATAGTTCTTCAGATAGACGATAATTTTAAATCGATGCTCCCTAAGTTTATAACGATGAATTCCAAGATATCATTATTTCTATTTGCAGGCATGATAAAGGGACCACATTTTATTGTAGTCCCTCGATATCTCGCACCCGGCTAAGCCGTTCAAGGGTCGATCTCCACCGTTGCCCTCTATCCTCTTAGACGGGAAGTATCTTAAGTATATCAAACTGCCCGATAAAATCAATACTTTCAACAGATAAAATTGATATCTTGGAAAATATCGTATAAAACTTAGATAACACCTGCTTATAGGTTTCGACATAAGCGTGTACTCGTGTAAGTAACCATTATCACCCCTCACCATTATTCACTGTATATTATTTCCAGTCATATCCGCAGCATAATGTTCCAATACTCACAACGCAGCATTGTACACGCTTTGTAAACTTGTGACAAGCTCGTTATCTTTGTACGAATTTTATACAATGTTTCGTTAATTTCCAAAAATATGGAAGCTATACCTTCTAGACAGCATAAACAGGCACTATTCAATTGTTCATACCAGCAAAGCTTTACATATGTCTACTATATTTTTTCCTAATCAATAATATACAATATGCCTGCATGCCTGCAGAGAATCCCCGCAATGCTTTTACCTGTTGGCCGTGAAGCTTGCAGGCATTCAAAAAAAATGCCTGCAAATACATGATAATGCCTGCATAAATTTGCAGGCATATGCAGGCATTTGCAGGCATGCTTTTTTATACCTGCATTCATTGAAACATGCTATAACACTAACATAAAAGGTTATCTTTTCAGGCATGCAGGCATTGCAGGCATTTTTTAAAACTTTTCCAAAATTATAAAAAATACTTATTTATTTTCCAGTATCGAATACAGCATTATTACTGCAATTGAATAAACATCATATATTTATTAATTTTACATAAAAAATAGATATAACACTACCCCTCACAGGGTTTAAGGTTATATCTAAAAAGTTGTGATTTTTGCAATTTTTTATATTTTAAAATTCATGCTAAAATTGCTTTATAGTAAAAGTATATGGAAACCTGTTGTTTACTCGTGTTTCCTTCTTAAAAAATATTCCTTCAGATTCGAGATTTGACTTTAATTTAAACAATTCACGCATTAACCATGCATCGCTTTGGGGAAATTTTTTGCCTGCAGCATAAGGCCTGCATTTATCATATAATTCCTTCGGAAATAACATTGCTTCTATACCATCGCCAATAATCTCACGAATAACAGTTATTGCTATTCGTGCCGTTTCATTATTATTTAATGCTTCTTCATTCTGTTTTTTCACATTTTCTTTTAGTTGTTTCCTGAATTCTTCGCCTTTTCCAGGTTCGATTATTTCAGCGATTTGAAAACCGATTGCTTCAAAATCAGCCAATCTTGAGAGGTTTTCTAATACGGTTTTTTTACTCGAAAGTACCTTTGATAATATAGTAAATACGGCACCGAGTATTAATGGCTTTGCTTCATAAAATTCCTTCCATAATTCAGATTCCTGTTTTCTGTTTTCGGGTGAGATCCTTTCAACCTCGAATATAATACTTCTATCAATCAAATCATCTTCTTCAATGGGTAAAGTAGTTCCATTCAATGATATACATGATTTAAATTTGCATATGATAACATCGATATCAGAATAAAGTTTTCGTTTTTCAATACTGCCACCTGTAGCACCCTTACAAAGCAAATCTGATTGAGTTTTTGATATTGTACTTATATTATCGAAACTTACAAACCAATGCCGTTGTAGGATAATTGCGATATCCTCATCTTTTGAGGGAATACTTAATGTATCGCATTCTGTAGGGTCAATTAAATCATTTGTCATTCTCACCGTTGTAGTTTTTGCAGCCCCTTTTTCGCCAACAAAATCACTTATCGGCCTGGAAAAATCACCACCGATAAAGCAAGATACAACATAAACTAAATATAATAACTGTTGTTCTTTTGGTACATTAACATAATTAAACAACTTGTATATGTCATCAATGCAGGATTCTTTTAATGGTTTGATTTGTTCTTTTTGAGTGCTCCACCTGTAAAAAGTTATGGAATTGTCAGTGTCAATGCTCCAACCATCGGCAGTGATTTTAACAATTTCATTATTACGGTTCGATAAGTCATATAATAAAATATTGTCTTTTGCTGCTACTCTGTTATTTAATTTTTGTATGGTTTTACTGCTAGTTATAAGGCTTTGAATACCTTGTTGAACTTTCTTTATAGATTCGTCAGAGGGTAAGCGCTTAATTTTATTCTGTAAACGTGAATGCAGGAAATCATTAAAATCCCGGCTTTTTATCGGCTGTATTTCAAATCTGTTATCAACGGGATATCTGACAAAATAGTTGTCGTATTGGTCCTTAAAAGCTTTAAACCCCTTCAATTTCATAATATCCTGATATAGGATATCCGCTTCTTTTTTATTACTTTTTTTTGAATCTTTATTGGCATCTTTATTATTTTCCTTCAAATCGTTGATTTTACCATCGTCAGATGGTATACTTTTTTTATGCATAAGTATACTCCTTTCAATAATGAAAATTTGTCCTTTTGTTCTTGAGTACGGGGTATAAGTGTTTCAAATCTCCTTCACGAGGAAAACAACGTGAAGGAGATATTTTTTTATATTCAACACACCTTAGTTAAGCTTTCGCCATATACGTCAAATCAACAAATTTATTTAAATCACTTTCTTCGAAAGTATATCCAGGACCTAGTTTTTTATGAATTTTTCTTTCGGCTCGTTCCATTACGTCAATTAAATCATTTGTGTTATATCCGTTTTCAGCATAAAGTATCAAGAAATGTTCACCGTCCGGTTCAATAACAATCAAAACGGGAGTCATTCCAAATCTATTGGAACGAAACATACAGTGTATATAGTGCGTTCCGTCTTTTTCGCACATTTCCGACATCATACATATGCACTTATCTCCAATGCGGGCGGAAATTCCTTTTTCAAGACAAGCCGTTATTTGCCCGAATAATTTCATTGGTTTCAACATTATTTCACCCCCTCCCTTTTTGCAATTTTTTTGCGTTATAGCCCAAAAAACAGACATATAATATATTTGTTTTGATTTTTTAAATCTTTATGCAAAAATTTGTGCAAATCTTTGTACTAGCACCCTTTAAAGCCCCTGGATGATAGTACCGTTGAAATAAAATAATTTTATGGTACAATGCCCCCCACTCCCCTTTAAACCTTTGTCTTTACATGCTTTTACTCGTTGTCTGATTCAATATTTTGCACAATTTTTGCATTTCGGCTGTATTCTATTTGTCCTTCCATTAGTGCCTTCACTAAATCTTCTATAACCGAGCTTTTGTTTAAATATCTATCCGGCTCATTTTCTGTAAGTTCAGTGAAATCACTCCACAACTTTCTATCTATTACTATGTTCACTCGATATCTATTAGCATACTTCTTTCGATTTTTCATATCATCACTCCTTTCAAACGTATTGTATACAAACATTGTGTGGTATGTCAAATAAAATAATCGTCGGTAAAATCTTTTATAGCCTTTACCTTGGTATCACTTGCCCCTTGTACGTAATTTACCAACGACATATCAATTTTCTCATGTCCTAACAAATCCGAAATATCCCTTACCGGTACCCCTTTTTTCGCCAATAGTGTTGCGAATGAGTACCTGGTTGTATAAGGTATCTTATACGGAATACCTAATTCCTTTAAGGCATTTTCGTATTGTGTCATGAGTCGTGAATAATTATAAGGCTTTCCTTTTTTCGTTAGGAATACAGGTTCATTATCCTTTCTTCTAGGCAATTTGCTTATAAGATTTAATATCTTGTCTTCGACGATCGGGCTTCTTTTACTTTTCGGTGTTTTAAATTGCCCCTCCCGATAAACATCAATTTTTTTCATTGTTTTTAAGTCAATTATCTTCGGGCCTACGGTACCACTTAAATTTATTCTGTTATTATCAAAATCGATATCCCCCCAGTGAATTCCGAGTAATTCCGATGGACGCAAACCAGTATACAAGCTTACAAGGAATATATATAAATCCGGTTTTAGTGAACAGTAATACGACAATTTTTTAATTTCAATTTCAGTGAAAACAGGTTTATTTTTATCGATAAGCTTAGGATGTTTTACCCCTTTACAAGGGTTTTTTGGTAGTATATCAAGTCCTGTTATAGCATAATTTAAACACGTTGCGAGACAGTTTAAAATTGCCTTAACTGTCGTTGGTGCCTTATTCTCAATTCCATCTATGAAATTTTGTATAATTACACGGTTTAATTCACTTAACATAAGATGTCCAAGTTTAGGCCTAATGTGGTTTTTAAAAAGCCTATAATCGTTTATATACGTTTGATCGGATACGTTTTTATAGTTCGTTTTTAGCCATTTATCCGCCAATTCGCTTAATGTCATGTGTTTACTTTTCATTTCTTCCTCAACATAATTATTGATAAACTCACGTTGATTATTAATACACCCCTTTCTAGTACTCCCGTATACTTCGGGCCTGTAATCTTTATCTTTCCAAGATACACGGCCGAAATTCAATTGTGCCTTATAAGCCTTTTCCGGGTTCTTATGTCCTGTCTTAATTGGTTCAAGTATGTTTGGTTTTTTCATATTTCGTACACTCCTTTTGTTTTTGCATTATATATTCGTTTGGTATACTTCAATTACTGTGATATAATGTATTCATTCATTAATGTTGGCAATTTATTGTTATTTCAGGCACAAAAAAGCACCCCTCAAAAGGTGCCTTTTTGTTATAAATATATAAAAATATAAAGAGACAAAGTTATAAAGTAACATCTTTGATTCTATGTAAACCGTGTGGTATAATGGGTTGAATGCTTGTTAGGTGTTCAATTTGTCCAAACTCTCGTAAACGTAATAAAAAAGGCACCCCTTGAAAGGTGCCTTTTTGCTGCGTTTTAAGCTCTTATGCTCCGTCGTTCCACACCCAGCCCGGGTTTGGAATTACGCAAGTCTCGAACATCTCATATACGTTGTAATAGAAGTCGAGAGTATCCTTAACATCCTGTATAGCGTTCTTTTGAATTCCCATATACTTTACAAAGCAGAGATTCGGGAATCTTCTGTCGAACATGCTCCAACCGTTTGTATCACTCATGTATGTTGAGTAATGCCATTGAATAGAAGGTAACATGTTCTTTGTATTCGAGAACTCACCAGACTTATTATCCGATGAATAGACTTCTTGAATGTCCGACATATTGTAACGATGTGTCAGTCCGTCCGTCGGAAATGCTTTGATTTTCCCACCCGCATGATTCTTGAAATCTGCGAACATTTTAATCATAGTCTTATGGTTTTCAGGTGTTTTCAAGCTTGCTGTCGTCGCGTAAGTATCGTTAAATGTGCCCGGGCAATTATACAACGGCCTTGAATTTGTCGCCCATACTGCACCGTCAGCGAGTGCATACGCTGCCGTTGTAACGTTGTCATACCAACGAATTACACGGTTTTCCTCGAATTCTCTCATTGTCCTTGCTAACTCTTTTCCGTGTGCCTCGCTCGTACCGCTGTACTGGTCGAAGGTTTTAGCCTCAAGACTGATACAAATACCGTTAACAATGGTTTTCATTGTACACGATGTTTGATAAGCCTGTTGTATCTTGCGGTATGAGATATTATCACTTTCGGTTTTTATGTATGCTTCTGAAATATTGCCCATTGTATCGTATTTCATGACTAGTTTATTCGATTTTTTCTCTGTCACGAAACTAGGCCATTCTATGGGATATGCTTCAAAGTTTTCTGTGAAAACCTCTGATATGTCTGCATCTAACATTCTGGAAATGTCATTCATTAGAGTTGTAGCCACTTATATCATTCCTTTCATTATTTTTTTTGAATTTCAGGTACTTTTCAACCGTCCACTCTCTTAAAGAGTGTTCTCTCAGGCCTTCGAAGATTCTTCTATCATCGGCCGACAGTCCATCACTATTTAACTCGTTATATTCACACAGATCATGTTCAAATTCCTCATTATCTGTGTATTCATATTCATTATCCATCTTTATAACCTCCTACAATCCCCATATGACAGCAAAAAATCTATTATTTGTCGTGTCAGATACCACACTTAACACGCTTTTACAAGTCAATGTTAACTCATTTCCCGGGTATAGCGGATATGCGTTAGTTGTTGCCGTTGTTGCGCCGTCAACAAATATGCATGATGAGTTTGTGCTACTTGCCTTTATCGTAACCGGGAAATTTTCTCCGTATAGACGATAATCAACCGTACTATTCGGAGTACTCCCGGCCGTTGAGCTAACTGTAGAATGAGTCGCTACCATACGTAACGGGGTTTCTTGTACTATCATTTTAAATCACCCCTAATGGGTTTTTATTATCCTTTTTGATTGTGTGGTTGTTTGAATAGTTTTACCGGATATCGGCCGTATTGATAGGGTTTAACCGTACCTATCCAACGTAGTTTTATTGCAGTGATAGTTTTACCGTTCTACCAACGTATAAGGCCGACTTTCATTCCGCAGCCGGCAGGCGTATCAAAGGAAAATATGTTATACAAGTTGAGTATATCACGTATTTGAGCAAAAAAAAAGCCATACACGATAATACATATGTACATTCTAGGTATGACGTGGGTATGTCTATGTAAATTTTATTGCCTGTCCGTTAACCGTTTTAATAAGATGTCAATCTTATTCGCATGTTCGCTTAACTGCTTAAATCGTTCGGTTTCGTCCGGTTTAAGCTGCTCAATGGCTGTAATATCAACTCTTTGTAATAACAATAAACCGTCAAGGATGAGTGCTCCCTCATCCCCCATTAAATTTGTTATAATATTTACTTTATCCTTATATCCCATTACTTAAAACCTCCAATTCTCTTTAAAAGTTTTTCGATTTTAAATTTTTCCTGCATGATATCTTCTTTGTCGTTGCCTACAAGTGTTTTTATCATATCATCCATACTGAAAATCAAAGCTCTTAAACCATCGATTATGTATTCCTTTTCGGCTGTATTAATCTCTAATTTTATTTTGATCATTTAAAGATCCCCTCCCCAATAATAATTATTATTATATTCAGAGGGCATGTTTTTGTAAATTATATATAACTTTGGAATTATAAAAGGCAGGTAAACATCAAATCTATCTATCTCTATCTATTACCAACCAACCACCTCCGCCAAGTCATCAAAAAGCCTGGTAGCAAGCATTTCGGCGTTTTTAACAGATAATTCGAAATATACTTTTCCGGAATTGTTAGACTCTATAAATCCGGATGTTCTCGACTTCCTGAATTTACGCTTTACCCACTCCCAAAACCTGAATAATACATACTGGATATCATGTAATAACCTCCTGGACTTTAATAAAACCGTGTTAAAATTAACTGATAACATGCATTTTCCTTTCAGTTTGTGAATGATGATACAAGGCAGTTCATTTCGCTTACAAAGCTCGCGATGTCTTAAAACATCCGACATTCCAAAACCCGGCTGTAGCTCGGCGTATATTTTGCCGTCGTTAAGCCTTTTTATTGATTTGCAATTCACCTGCAGAAACTTTTTCATAAATAACACACTCCTTTATTCTAAATATTTATATATTATCATAAAGTTATAAATCTTTGTATACATAAATATTAATATACCGGAATGCGTTGTAGTTACTGCGTGTTGTGGAAACGGTAACAAAAAAAGAGAGAATATTTTCCCTCTTTTTGTTCGTTCTTTTTGCGTATATCTCTACTGCAATAACTCATTCGGATCCTTTATATCTCGCACAAATTAACTCGTTCAAAATAATTTATATCTCATTTGACATAACTCATTCATTTAACCATCCAGGAATATTTTATTGTATTAAAAGATTAAAGTCAAAAGATTGCTTCCACAGTGGTGAGGGTGCTGTAAATATATGGTAGTTAACTATTTTCGGCTATAGATTTGTGAAGCCTTGAAAATGGGAGGGAAAAT
>Ga0265297_10009156_pt1 | contig 12906 bp, 12 predicted proteins | sample Munlanlwell13791_FD_192502 | JGI IMG/M metagenome (GOLD analysis project Ga0265297, IMG submission 192502) | Leachate microbial communities from a municipal landfill in Southern Ontario, Canada - Leachate well 137-91 | ecosystem: Engineered > Solid waste > Landfill > Unclassified | place...
AACAATGACTCCAGGCACTCTTTCAGCAGGTCTTTCCTGTTGTAGGTGGGGATGACTATCGATAGAAATGGCCGCCTCATAAGTAGATCACCCTGTGCCTTATGCTTCCGACTATCCAGCCGGCAAGGCGAGAACTGTCGGTAATGTACCGGTAGAGCATGAGGATCAGGAATAATTTGACGCCGCCGCCCATCTTTCTTGCCCTCAAGTAACGCAGGAATAAATACAGTAACAGCAAAGTTGTCCCGGCCAACGGGAAAAAGACAGCCAATAGCAGAAGAAAAAGGGTTATCTTGATCAGTGTTATATGGAAGAAAAAGGTTATTGGCAGGGTCGTCCGGAAAGAGAAACCGCCCTCATTTACATATATTCCTATCCACCCCTTGAAAAAATCCCCTGAATTCACGGTATCCCATGTGCCGAAAGCGTAATCGCGCTTGATCAGTCCGAGGAGCGTATCCCTCTGGCGGTGGTAAACGAACATTTTATTACTTGTAAGAATGCCATAGCCTTTTTTAAGCAGTTTAAAACCCAAATCCGGATCGCCTCCGCCCCAGGCGCGGTTGAATTTAGCGCCGAAACAACCTATATTGATGAGAGCGTCCTTTTTAACCGCGGCGCAATCGGTATGCAGCACGACCGTCGGATCGAGTTTCGAGAATACCTTTTCGACGCGCTCACCGGCCTCAAATACGCGCCTGTAATAATCAGAGAGAGGCGAGAAGAGTTTGTTTTTGAATGTTATCAGTGGGAAGCCGATGCAGGCTGATATATCCGGGTGTTTCTTGAAGTACGATGCGGTCAACTCAAGGAAATCGCGGGGTGCCGCGCAGTCACTGTCGGTAAAGACTATTATTTCACCGCTGGAACGCTGTATCCCAGTGTTGCAGGCATGGTATGCGCCTCCGTTCTCCTGCCTGAAATACCTCAGGTTGCCGTGTCCTGCCGCCATATCCCTTAGGAGATCCTCTGTCCCATCGGTAGAGCCATCGTCGACAACTACGATCTCATAGTCTTCTTTTGGGTATGTCTGGTCGAACAATGACTCCAGGCACTCTTTCAGCAGGTCTTTCCTGTTGTAGGTGGGGATGACTATCGATAGAAATGGCCGGCTCATATATTATTGAAAGGTCTTTTGCCATCGGAACCCGTTTTGATTTTCGTCAGGATATCGTCAACGACCCTTCTCGTACTGCAAATAAGTTCCGCCAAAAGCCCAAGTACCATTATAAGGATCCCGACCGTTATAAGTATGGAGGCCATTATAAGTGACTGGATGTGCCCGTTGGGGTTAAGATTGAAAGCATAAAAATACAGGTACCTAAAAACAAACGCGACACCAGACAGAAAGAGAACGGTTCCGCTCGCTAGGAATATCCTGAATCCCTCGTAGGCTACATATACTTTTACCAGCGTGCCGACTGACCTTTTTATGTAATGCAGGTTATTCCTAAAAAGCCGGGATTTTCTCATCGACCTGTTTGTTTTTACCGGGACTTCCGAGACTACTAGGCCCTTTTCCCCGGCCTGAATTATGCTTTCGAGTGTGTATGAGAAATCGGTTGAAATGTTTAGGCAAAGGGCCGATTCCCTTGAGAAAGCGCGGAACCCGCTCGTCGCGTCATTTATCTTGATCCCCGCCAGTTTCGATACGATGCAACTGCCGAAGGACTGCAGGACACTTTTTGTAATGCCATGCTTCATCCCCTTGAGTATCTCCCTGTTGCCGATCACTATGTCAGCTTTTTTTCCCATGATCGGCTTGACCAGGTCCCGGATACAGGCGCCGTCATATTGGTTGTCCGCGTCGGTATTGACTATGATATCGGCGCCCATGCGTAGCGCCTCTTCGATGCCTGCCTTGAAGGCCCGGGCGAGCCCTACGGTCTTATTGAAACGGATCACGCGGGTTACGCCGTTCTCTTTTGCGGCGCGCGAAGTACCGTCGGAACTTCCGTCATCAATTACAAGCACTTCCACGGAGTCTATGCCGTCTATATTTCCCGGAATGCCTTTCATGGTTTCCGGCAGGGTCTTTTCCTCATTCAGGCAAGGTATTTGGATCACGAGTTTCATGGCAGCTCCCCGTTAAAAATATGAAAAGTCGTTAGTTATAACAACAGATAAATCCACCGATAAAGTTTTTACCACGGCATATGCCAGTATTATAGAAAAACACGACCTGAGCAGCATCCTCGTTGTAGCGGAACCCGTTTTTTCCCCGATCTTCTCCCAGCACCAGATAGCGGTCCTGGCGGCAAGGACCAGCATCCCGATGGAAGCGAAAAGGATATACCGGCTTTGGTAGCTTCCCCATACGACGAAGAAGAGAAGGCACCATAATGCCGGAATTATCAGGAATTTTTCTTTTGAACCTTTTTTTGCGAGAAATAATAAACCGGCGAAAGCGAAGAAATAAAAAGGTGACAGCTCTATCATTCTCCTGAAATAGAATATCCATGGTTTATGCTGGAACATCCCGGGTTCCCACCCAACGAGCGGAACATTTGCCGCGTTTAACATGTTCACTATCCCGTTAACGGCGTATTGCCGCGTAAATACAAAGATAAGCAGTGCCGATAACAGTGCGAGCCTTGCCGCAGGTGCCTTAAGGAACCTGGCCGTTATAAAGGCCGCAACTATCGCACCCGCCGATAATAAAACAACGTGAGGCCTGATTTCATGCAGGAACGCTATCTTTTCCGCGAGGCCGTTTCCGTAAACTACCACGTTCCAGATAAGCCAGGGCGCAAACATTACCAAGGTTATCGTCGGCCACATCCAGAAATGCGCGGACCTGAAAGATCGCCTGTCTTCGACGGCAACGATAGTAAAACCGACCGGGATGACCAGGAACCCCGGATATTTCGTGAGCACGGCGAGTCCCGAGACGATGCCTGCAAGGTAGTATAAATAGTATCTTTTTTCGATGGAAGCTTTTATGATAAGGTAGACCGCCAACCACATGAAGGCGACGAGAGAAGTCTCCATCCATATCTTTTCCGAACAGGCCCAGTTTATCGGGTCTATGGCCACCAGCAGGGCCGCGCAAAGGCCGGTTACCCTGTTGAACAGATAGCTTCCGAGCACGAACGACAAGAATACCAGCATCAGTCCGAAGGCTATGGATATTACGGAAGCGGTCTCATAGGTCGCCCCTCCGATTTTAAATATGGCTGAAAGCATGTAACAGAAGAGCGGCGGATGCTTGAACAGAGGTTCATTAAGATATTCCGGGACCGCGAGGTTTGAATGCTTGAAGATATCGACGAAGAAGCGGCAATTATAGTTTGAAAGGTCCTTGCTTAAGTCGTCGCCCATCTGGACGTAAAATTCCTCGTCCCATGTCATCCCGTGAGGACTTTTGAACCCGGCGAACCTCAGGGTGCCAGCTGCAAGGATGATTACGGCAAGACAAATTGCTGTAGGGCCGTTGATTTTCACAGACTAATATTAACATAAAGAAAGCGCCAAATCGATAAAATTATCAGGGCCTGGAAATGCCTAAGAAGGCCACGGTCAACGCAGTAAGAAGAGCCAACAGGGCCAGGGGTGTGCCCATGACCGGTTTTACCGGTGATACCTTTGCCCCGGATTCCTTAATGAGTATCGCCGCCCCCTCGTCCATGCATATAACGGTATATCCGAATTTCAATATGCAATCGTTTATTTCGGAGGAGAATTTTCCGTTACTTTCCCGTATCCATACCACCGTTTTTGCCGCCCCAAACTCCGATATAGGGACATCGGGCTCTTTTACTTCGAAAAAAGTCCTTGCCGAGTTTGCCCTTCCACTGAGGGCGGACAGCATTCCCCCTACGAAGGCGTCGTTGGAACATATGATATCGTCCTTCGACGTATTTGCTTTAATTGTATCGGCCCAGCTTTTGGCCAGGTCGTCAGCCATACTGATTTCGAAAGGCCTGACATGGGTTTTCAGGGCAGGAACCAGGCTGACTATCGTGGAGTCGGACAGATGGGCCGAGAATTCATGCCTGTCATACGGAGGATCGGACGGGACGTAGGAAGATATTGTCGGGCATAAGGCCGTAAATAGAACGCAAAAGATAAAAGTATATATGACCGGCGCGAACCCGCCGCAAAGCTTATTCCTGAAAAGGCCTTTCAGCAGGTCATAAATGTATTCCAACCCTGCGCCGGCAAGGAGCAGCACCGGGAACATCCCTTCGGCGCTTATATAACGGAAGCCATAATTAAACGCGAGAGGGAGGAAGCCTACAAGGATGGAGAGAGAGAACAACCTGATCCTCTTACCCTGCATTCCCCAGACGCTGTTGGCCTTGGCGATATCTACTGCCGCAAGGAGATATATTATCGGATATATCTCGAACATCTTTCCTTCGGGCATAGGTATGCCGAGCGGGCCGGCCAGTCTGTTGATATTGGATGCCGTGTGTATTAATTGCGGCACGGACAGGCAAATGGCGAACAACACGCAAGATAAGGCGTCCCTGCGAGCTTTTTTTTCGAACAGGCCGTATAAGATGAATGCCGCGCAGGCCATCCACGGCAGCGCCAGGTGCGTATAGAAGACGAGCGCGAGGAATATAGAGCATGCCGCGAGCCTCCGCCTCTCCAGGGCGAAGAACGCGAGGATGGTAAATATCAATGAGATAGTGACCGGCACAGTTATGGTCATCTTAAGGAAAAACGAGTACGGGATGCATACGGCCAGCAGGGTGAAAAAGGCGCGCTTAGCGGAATGGAGCCTGCAGGTTGTGATGAATATCACGGCGAACAAGGTTATTACCGGCAGGACGGATGACAACCTGGCGACGGACAGTATCCCCATGCCTGTTTTATAGAGCCCGAGAAGCGCAATGTGGAAGAGGGGCGGATATAACAGCGGCTGGCCGACAGGGGCCAGCTCCCAGAATGCGCGGCTCACGATCCCCCCGGCCGTATCAAATCCGCGCATGACGTTCAGGTGGTAGTATATGTCCAGGAAGAAAGGGAATCTTTGAAAATTCACGGCGGTTAATGCCGTGACCGCGGCCAATACGGCTATCGAAGCTGTTATCCAGGACGAGTTTTTCATATTGTACGATGATTATATTGCCGTCATTGCGCAAAGTCAATCCAATAGCGCCGGAGGCTTGTTTACTACCGGCTCCCGTTTTGGTATAATCCTGCCATGAATAAAGAATTATCCGGCCTCGTGTCCGTTCTCCTGATAGCGGCGGTTATAGTTTGCGCCGGCGCGCTCTCATATTTGAATTCTCTGGCGAACCCTTTCATATGGGACGATATCGCCCTGGTCACCAGGAACCTGCATATCATAGACGTCGGATATATACCAAGGCTCTTCCTGGAAGGCAGCTATCACCAGGAAGTGGCGCATAATTTTTACAGGCCGTTCCTGATGGCGTCCTTTGCCCTGGATTACCACAGCTGGGGCCTGCAGGCTTTCGGATACCACCTGACCAACATATTCCTGCACCTGAGCAACGCGCTGCTCGTGTATTGTCTTGTCTGGACGGTCTCCGGCAGAAGGACGGTCTCGTTGATCACGGCTTTGTTATTTACCGTGCATCCCGTGCATACCGAGGCCGTTGCCTATATCTCCGGCCGCGGCGATCCTCTTGCGGCCTTTTTCAGCCTGGTCTCAATGATATGCTTCATCAGGTTTTCATGCGCGGAGGGAAGAAACAGAGCGGGCGCTTATCTCGGCTCGCTTGTATTTTTCTCCATAGCGGTGTTTACGAAGGAATCGGCGCTCATGCTTCCGGTGTTCTTTGTGCTGTATTCGGCCTGCTTCGGAAAAAGAAGGCCCGGGCTCGGCGATATCCTGGCCTATGTCCCGTTCCTTGCGGTGGCCGCGGCCTACCTGTATGCCAGAAAAATAGCCCTTTCCGGAGCCGGCGATCCGAGCATTTATGTCAATTCCATACCGTTCGCCTCGAGGTTGCTGACATCGCCCGCCGTGGTCCTCGAATACGTGAAGATGCTCGCCTGGCCGGCGGGCCTTCACATGGAACGGATGGATTTCCTCTATGATTTTATCACTTCATTGAAGGATCCCAGGTTCGTCGCATCGTCGGGTTTTTTGGCCGCGGCGATAACCGCCGTCGTACTGCGGCGCAGGAATTCAAAACTGCTTTTCTTCGGGGCCGCCTGGTTTCTTGCCGGCCTGTTGCCGTTCCTGAACCTCATCCCGGTCAATGCTTTTGTCGCGGAGCACTGGCTCTATTTTCCTTCCATCGGTTTTTTCATAGTGGTCTCTATCCTGTTTGACCGCATGCTGGGGTTCCGCTCTATAAGATTATGCGTGCAAACGTTCATAGCCGTCATTGTAGCGATGCTGGCCGCGGTCACGGTAAGGCAGAACCACGTGTGGAGGGACCCCGTATATTTCTATAACTACACGTTGAGGTTTTCTCCCGGTAGCGCAAGGGTCCACACTAACCTTGGCATAGAATATTTTGACCGCAGGATGTTCGAAAAGGCGGAGAAAGAATATAAGACATCGCTGGAATTGGAGCCGAACGGCAAAAACACCGTCTACCACCTGATCAACCTGGCGGCCCTGTATTTCAACCAGGGAAGGGAGCGCGAGGCGTTTGAGACGTACAGGGCGGCCATTGCGGCCGACCCGGCCGTTCCGGTCACCTATATTTATATAGGCGACATATATTACGGGAAAGGGAAATACCCCGACGCAGCGGCCTCTTACAAAAAGGCGGCGGAACTGGCCCCGCAGAATGCCGTGTTCTGGAACAAGCTCGGCAACGCTTACCTGGCGGAAAAGATGTATGACGAGGCCGCCGCCGCATATAAGAGAGCGGTCGGCATCTACCCGAACCTGCTGGACGCCAGGGTCAACCTCGGCGAGGCGTACGCGAAGAAAGGCGACCTGGTCGCGTCACTTAACGAATATAAGGCCGCCATGCAGATAGATTCGGGGATCCCGGAGATATATACCAGGATCTCCAACATCTGTTCCAGGATGGGAGCGCACGAACAGGCGAAGTACTTTTCCGACAGGGCCAAGGAGTTGTTGACAAAATAGCCAAGTTATAATAGAATTTAGGGTTATATAAATAAGGAAAACCCAAATGGACCAGAAGACGTTGGTTGTAATAAAACCGGACGGGCTCAAGAAATCCCTTACAGGCAACATCCTGACCCGCCTTTCGGAATCAAAGCTCGAGATCGTTGCGGCTAAGATCACGCGAGTGAGCAGGGAACTGGCTTCCGAACATTACAAGCACATGAAGGACAAGCCTTTCTTCGACGAGCTGATCAAGTACCTCCAGGGAGAGCTTCATGAAAGGCGCAAAGTAATGGCGATGGTATACTGGGGAGAGAACGCGATTGAAAAAGTCAGGAAACTGGCGGGCTCCACAAACCCCGAAGAGGCGGACCCCACCACGATACGCGGTTCTTACGGACGCATAACGACAAAGGGGCTTTACGAAAACGTCATACACGCCTCGTCGAACGAATCGGAAGCCGAGAGGGAGATAAAGCTCTGGTTCGAACCGGACGAAATAATCGTAGACCTCTACCCGACCAAATTCGCGACCATGACGGACATAACAAAACGTGTCTGGGAATAAATTTCGGAGTGTAAATTGGTAAGAAGCATGACTGGATTCGGGCGCGGCGACGCGTCCACGGCGCAGGGCAAGGTCCAAATAGAGATAAGGACGGTTAACCACAGGTTTTTTGAGATATCCAGCAGGCTGCCGGAAAACCTGTTGATATTCGAGGACAGGATCAGGACGGAAATAGCAAAGAAGGTCAAGCGCGGAAAGGTTAACCTTTCCCTGACGTATGAAAACCCAAAAAAGTCCAACCCAAAGCTGGTAATAAACAAGCCCCTCGCAAAAAAATATAAAGACCTTCTCATCGACCTGAGGCGGTCCCTTTCGCTTAACGACCAGATCAATTTCTCCCAGATAATAGCTTTCCCCGGCGTGATATCCATCGAGGATAAGCCCAAGGACGACGCCGAGATATGGCCTTATATAAAGTCAGCCCTGGGCGCGGCGGTCTGCGGCCTTATGAAGATGAGGGAAAAAGAAGGCAAGAGCCTGGTCGCGGATATTATCGGCAGGGAGAGGACGATACTCAAGAACATCACGATAATAGAGCGCCGATCGAAACTGGCGCTTAAGGAATACAGGGTCCATTTGTTGAGGAAGATAAAGGAACTATCCTCGGGAAAGATCAACCTGGATAAGGGGAGGATAGAGCTCGAGGTCGCGCTATTCGCGAAGAGCTCGGATATTTCGGAAGAGCTGACCAGGATAAAGGCCCATTTAAAAAGCTTCGAAGAGACGATCACAAAGCAGGATGAGGTGGGCAGGAAGCTGGATTTCATCTCGCAGGAGCTGCACAGGGAGATAAATACCGTCGGGCAGAAGACGAGCGATTACAGGATCGCCCAGCTCGCGATAGCGATAAAAGGCGAGGTCGAGAAGATACGCGAACAGATACAGAACGTGGAGTAGGGATGGCGCGATCAAAGGGCCGCATATTCGTGGTTTCGGCTCCTTCCGGATGCGGGAAGACATCGCTCGTCAGGGCGATCACGAGGAAGGACAGGAAGGTCGTGCACCCGCCTTCTTTCACGACGCGCGATCCGAGGGCGGGAGAGAAGGACGGCACGGATTATAATTTTATATCGGAGAAGGAATTCATCCGCAGGCAAAGGAACGGGGACTTCCTGGAATGGTCAAAGCCGTACGGCAAGTATTACGCCACTTCAAAAAGGGGGATAGCCGGCAATACCGGCAAGGGCAAGGATGTGATATTGAGCCTGGACGTCAGGGGGGCGTTCTCCGTAAGGAAGAAGTTCAGGGATTCGACGCTGATATATATCCTTCCCCCTTCCATAGGCGCGCTCAAGAAAAGGCTTGTAGGGCGGTCAACGGACAAGTCTTCGGAGATCCGGAAAAGGTTGAGTTTCGCCAAGAAAGACATTGCGAACCTGAAGAAATACGACTATGCTGTTGTGAACGACGATTTCGCGGAAGCCGTCAGTAAACTTAAATCGATCATCGCCGCCGAAAGGCTTAGAGTGAGGTGAACAAGTGAAAGGCAAGGTACAGATATCGACGGAAGACGTCCTGGACAAGACCAATTCTATCTACAAGCTTGTGATTCTCGCGTCGAAACGCGCGCTTGAATTGAATGAAGGCAGCCCTAAACTAGTAGAGACGGACAGCAAGAGGATCTCGACGATCGCGCTCGAAGAGATCAAGGCCGGCAAGATCGTAATGAAGGAAAAGAAGAAGTAAATGGCAAAAAAAGAGGTCATTCTCGGGGTGACCGGTTCGATAGCCGCCTACAGGGCCTGTGACATAGTCAACAGCCTGAAGAAGGCCGGGCTGAACGTTACCGTGATAATGACGAAAGAGGCGAAAGAATTTATATCGCCGTTGACTTTCCAGACACTCTCGCATAACAGGGTCTATTCCGATATGTTCGAGGCGCCCGCGGAATGGGATCCCATACATACGTCCCTCGCGGATAAGGCGGACCTCATAATCATAGCTCCCGCCTGTGCCAATATAATAGGAAAACTCGCGAACGGGATATGCGACGACCTGCTTACATGCGTCGCCGCCGCGTCCTCCGCAAAGGTCCTTATAGCGCCCGCGATGAACGAGAAGATGTACGCCAACCCGGCCATCCAGGAGAATATAATGAAGCTGAAGGGCCGCGGCGTCAGGATGGTCGGCCCGGTAAAGGGCCCGCTTGCGTGCGGGCACGAGGGAATCGGCCATATCGCCGCCCTGGATACCATCGTCTCGGAAGTTAAAAGATCCCTAAAAGGTTAAGATGCGGATCCTCATAACTGCCGGTCCCACCAGGGAATTTATCGACCCCGTCCGTTATATCTCAAATTCATCGACGGGATATTTCGGGTACCGGATCGCCGAAGAAGCCCTGAGGCGCGGGCATAAAGTAGTGCTCGTGAGCGGCCCGGTATCGTTAGCCCCCCCAAAAGGCGCCGCTTTTGTGCCGGTCGTGTCTGCGCTCGATATGGAAAAGGCCGTTAAAAAGTATTTTTATAAAGCGGATTGCCTTATCATGTCCGCAGCGGTAGCCGATTACAGGCCGGAGCGGTTTATCCGCTCCAAGATCAAGAAGCGCAGCGGGACGCTATCGGTCATGCTGCGCCGCAATCCGGACATCCTCTCATGGGCCGGGAAGAACAAGGGGAAAAGGACGGTCATAGGGTTTGCGCTCGAAACGGAAAAGCTTGCCAGGAATGCGCTTGTGAAGTTAAGAGAGAAAGAGGCCGATTGCATTTTTGCGGTCCTTATGAAGAAGGGAAGAGGCCCTTTTGGATGCAACAAAATACGGGTCAAGTGCCTTAAAAAAGGTAAGAGGCCGGAGACCGTTTTTTCCACGAAAGAGAAGTTAGCCAGATTTGTCCTTGACAATGCGGAGAACGGATAGTATCCTTTAATTAGGAATAATACGAAATATTCATAATAGGGACAAGGGGATGAGAGATGCGGAATAATAAGGAGGGTTTTACCCTGATCGAGCTGTTGGTCGTTATGGCAATCATAATCATACTTGCCGGACTGCTTATGCCGGCACTCGGCAGGGCGAGGGAACAGGCCAGGAAGACCACCTGCGCCAACAACCTCAAGCAGATAGGGACCGCGCTTGTCATGTACACAGCGGATAACAATGAAAAGTATCCGCCGGCCACGATGGCGGTCTTGTCGTCAGCTTTGAGGGCGTCGCCTACGTACATAGACGATGTCGGAGTATTCACATGCCCCAGCGGTACCGCACCGTATGTTTATGCTGTAGAGGCTACCAATGGCATGGCCTCGACTGTGGTTATAGTGACATGCTCTAACCATGGCGGCGGTGGCGTCTATCTGTACAAAGGCGGCAACGTCAAGATGAGGTAATGGCACATACGGTGTTTCACCTCGGAGTGTAGGGCGCTTAAGCCTAAAACTTAAGCGCCCTTAGTTTAAGGCGACGTACCCAAGTGGTAAGGGAGCGGTCTGCAAAACCGCGATGCATCGGTTCGATTCCGATCGTCGCCTCCAAATTTCCTGAAGACCGCCGGGATGGCGGAACTGGCAGACGCACGAGACTTAAAATCTCGCGACCGCAAGGTTATGAGGGTTCGACCCCCTCTCCCGGCACCATATCCCAACAAATTACTACTAAATAGCAATATTATTTCCTTGACATGTAATGTGTTTTAAGGTATTTTGATATAGTATTGTTAATGTAATAATACAAACCGGAGCCGGAAATTAGGGGCTCCTTTTTGCTATACGGAGGAGGCTTAATTGGACAGAAAAAAAGCAGTCTTAATAGAACAGGACCAGAATATCGCGCAGGACATATCCTCCGTCCTGGCCGGTAAGGATTATAACGTCCTACGGGCATCGAACGGCCTCGACGGCATAGAGATCATATGCGAGGAGACGCCCGACCTTATCCTGCTGAACCCCGCCGTTACCGACATAAACGGTTTTTGCGTATATAAACTGCTGAAGGACGACCCGCGCACGGCGGACATACCGCTGTTGATATGCATAACCAACGAGAAGGAAGCGTACAGGTCGCTCGGGATGAAGCCCCAGCTCGGGCAGAGCATCATAAGATTTACGGGGAAGAACGATTTTGAAGCCAACATAGATATCGCGATAGACAAGCTGAGAGGCCGCGTCGATAAGAACAAGTTCCAGTCGCAGAGCGAACAGTTCAAGAAGATACTGGCCAGGCTTGTAGACGCGTACCAGGCCGGCCAGAACCTCCACTCGGAGCACGCGAGAGGCGTGTTGGGTGAAGTCCTTGAGAAGATAACGAGCATGCTCAGTTCCGAACTCGGGTCGCTTATGCTCGTCGACGATGATTCGCAGGAGCTCGTGATCAAGGCTTCAAGGGGGTTAAGCGAGGACCTCGCGAACAAGACGAGGATAAAGGTCGGAAGGGGCATATCCGGCTGGGTCGCCAAATCCGGAAGCCCGCTTCTTATCAAGGATGTGGAATCCGACGAGCGCTTCTCGAGGCAGAATTCGAACAGGTATTACAATTCATCCCTCCTGAGCGCGCCGATCCGCGTAAAGGACAGGGTGATCGGCGTGATCAACGTCAACAACAAGGCGTCGAAGGAACAGTTCAGCGAATACGACCTGTCGCTGCTCACGATCCTGACGAACGAGATATCCATCGCGATCGAATCCTCCCACTGGCAGAAACGCCTCGAGGAAGCGAACACCCAGATAGAAAAACTAAAGACCGGCAAGAAGATATTCGCCGATATCGCCCGTTCACTCGATGACGAATTATATGAGTTGACAATATCACAGGAAGTAAGTAATATAATATACGCAAGGCTTGATTATAAAGAGATAATAGATGCGATATTGGAGATAATAGAGCGCTCCATAGATTGTCATCTGTGCGGTTTGTTGTTTGTCGACGAGACGAAGAAGACGGGCATAATAGTAGAAGTGAAATACCCGGCTTCGCAGAGGGAGGTCGACAGCTTTAAGCTTAAGATCATAGAAACGTTCAATAGGTTAACAGGGGGGAGACTGTTGCCGGAACAAGTTTCGGTCGATCAGGCTGATAACAATAACCTGACCGACGCGTTTTCAGAAAACAGGAACATCCTCAGTTCGTTCCAGGGACATCTCCTTACGTCCGGCGACAGGCCGATAGGCATGCTCGCCGTGGCCAACTCCTTCCCGAACGCTTTCAGCGGCGAAGACCTCAGGATATTCTCGATAATATCGCGCCATTCAAGCATTGCGATCAATAATACATTACTGCACAAGAAGATAACCGAGCTGTCCATCACCGACGGGCTGACGGGGCTTTATGTATACAGGTATTTCAGCGATGCGCTGGAAAAAGAGATCACCCGTTCCGCCAGGTATAGGCAGCCGT
>Ga0265297_10009157_pt1 | contig 12903 bp, 10 predicted proteins | sample Munlanlwell13791_FD_192502 | JGI IMG/M metagenome (GOLD analysis project Ga0265297, IMG submission 192502) | Leachate microbial communities from a municipal landfill in Southern Ontario, Canada - Leachate well 137-91 | ecosystem: Engineered > Solid waste > Landfill > Unclassified | place...
TAATCACTGATTTTGGCGTGCATCCGTTTTGGATCAGCAAGGGCACGGATCTTTACGTTGTGGCCTCGGATTTTACGCGGGACAAGCTCCTGGCTGAAGGGATAGAACCGGAAAAGATAAAGGTATTTGGGCTTCCTTCTGACGCTAAATTCCTGCAGCAGTTTGACCGGGTCAGCCTGGCCGGAAAATTCGGGATCCGGCCGGATAAATTCACAGTCTTGCTGATGACCGGTTCATTTGGTATCGGCGCTCTGGAGAAACTTGCCGAATTACTTTGCCGCGATGCCCAGGTCCTGGTTGTCTGCGCCACCAATAAAAATTTATACGATAGGCTGCGCAGGAAAAACCTGCCAAATGTCAAAGCTTTTGGTTTTGTGAACAACGCGGAAGAGTTAATGGGGGTTTGTGACATTATTATCACTAAACCCGGAGGTTCGACTATCGCCGAGATACTCAATATGGAGTTAGTCCCTGTCTTTATCTCGGTTATCCCCGGCCAGGAAGAAGGCAATGTGGAAGCGCTGGAACAGTTTGGCATAAGTTCAACTCCCAATGGCCTTGAGGAGATAAAAGACGCAGTTTTAGATTTCAAGAACCATCCTGAAAAACTCCGGGAGATAAGAATGCGGATACAAAAAATAAAAAAGCCGTTGAGCTGCCAGGAGTTATCCGATGTTATACGCTAAGATAGTCGTGGGGCTGCCGGTCAGCGGGCCGTTTGATTATATTGTCCCGGGGGCCCTGGAAAAAATGATCCAACCCGGAGCCAGGGCTTGGGTTAACTTCGGGCCAAGGCGGATAGTTGGTTATGTGGTAGCTTTAGCTAAAAAGAGCCAGGTTAAGAATTTAAAGCCTGTCTTAGAGCTTATTGACCAGCAATCATTATTGAATGAGAAGATCATTTTACTGACCGAAAAAATAGCGGATTATTATTGTTGTTCCTGGGGAGAGGCAATTGAAACTGCCCTGCCCGCAGCCTTAAGAAAAGGAAAAAAAGGGGACGGTTCTATTTTCTCCGAATCTAGTATCAAAAAAATAGAACCGTCCCCTTTTTTGGTTGAAGTGGTTCATGATCTGGATGGGCGGAGGCGCTGGGATACCTATATCAGCGAAATAAACAACGCCTTAAAAAATAAACTGTCGGCATTAATTTTATTGCCGGATATCCCGGATCTCTTAAAAGCGCGCGATCTGCTGAATAAAAGATTGGGGATTACCTGCCGGCTTCTTTACCGTCAGCAGCCTGACGAGCTGGAGGAGTGGTTAAAAATAAGGTCAAATGGAACTCAAGTCATTGTGGGCACTCGTTCTGCTGTTTTTGCTCCCTTAGCTGATTTAGGCCTGTTGATCATTGATGAGGAAGAGGATTCTGCCTATAAGCAGGATCAGTCCCCGCATTATCATGCCCGGCAAGCAGCTATTCTGCGCTCTAAGCTGGAGGGCTTTAAGCTTATACTGGGAAGCAGGGCGCCGTCGTTAGAAAGCTTCTACCTGAGCAGCAGCAAGGGTAACCGTTATACGGTTATTCCGAGGGAAAAAGAATATCCCGAGATAAAGATTATTGACAGCCGGCATCTGTCTTTTGCGGAGAGAAAGAATAAGGCCATCTTTTCAAAATTGTTGGAGGACGCGCTGTATGCGGTGTTAAACGAAAAAGGCAAGGCCCTGCTATTTTTGAACCGTAAAGGCTTTGCTACTGCCGCTGCCTGCCATAATTGCGGCAAGCTCCTGAAATGCCCGCGCTGCAATATAAGCTTGGTTTATCATTTCAAGGAAGATGTCTTAAGCTGTCATTATTGTAATTTTAAGATGCAACCTCCGAAAATCTGCCCGGAATGCAATGCCGGCTATATTAGGTTTTCCGGAGCAGGAACGGAAAAGATCGAAAGCGAGCTTTCCAGGATATTCCCGCAGGCGCGGATCAAAATACTGGCTGACCGGGATTTTAGCCTGGAAAATACGGATATAGCCATAGCATCAAGCGGAGTGATCAAGCAAGCAGAGCTTGACTTTGATCTTATTGGCGTCCTGGGCATAGACAATACTCTCAATCGCGTGGATTTCCGGTCCACGGAGAAGGCTTTCGGGTTATTGAGCGGGCTTATGGCGCTTACGCCTAAAAAATTTTTAGTCCAGACAAGTTTTCCCGGCCACCACTGTTTTCAGGCCTTATTAAAAAAAGAGGCTAAATTTTTCTATGCGGAGGAATTAAAGCAGAGAAGGCAGCTTTCTTTCCCTCCCTATAAACACCTGGCCGCGGTAAAACTGCGGGGCAAGAAAGAAGAGAAGGTTAAAGAAGCAGCCGAGCTGTTTTTTAATAAATTAAAAGCAGCCTGCCGGGATAAGAAGGTTGAGGTTGTTTCGGTTAATCCCTCTAACCCGGGTAAATTGCGCGGTAATTTTTACTGGCAGGTGCTGTTGCGCTCTAAAAACGCGCTTTCCATAAGTGTATTTTTGAAAAATAATTTAAAGGATTTCCGGCATTCAGGTATAATAGTGACGGTAGATGTGGATCCTATTTAGGTTCAGGTTATAGGTAAAGGTTGAGGTAAAGTGAAAATAATATTTTTCGGCAGTTCGCATTTTGCGGTCCCTTCGTTGGAGGCATTGTTAAAAAGCCCTTATGAACTTTGCTGCGTGGTGACCCAGCCGGATAAAAAAAAGGGAAGGCATCTGCACCTTGCGGCTACGGACGTAAAAAACGTCGCGCAAAGAGCGGGATTGGATATTTTCCAGCCTGAAGATGTCAATGCCCCGGAATCCCTGGAATATATCGCTAAATTCAATCCGGACCTGCTGGTAGTGATAGCTTACGGGCAAATATTATCTCAAAGGATGCTGGATATCCCGAAGATCTTTGCGCTGAATATCCATGCCTCGCTCCTGCCAAAATACCGGGGCGCTGCGCCGATAAATTGGGCGATAATCCGCGGAGAAAGAACTACCGGCGTAACCGTTATCCAATTGATCAGGAAAATGGATGCCGGGCCGATACTTATGCAAAAAAGGACAACTATCAGCCAGGATGATGATTCTCTAACCCTGGAAGATAAATTGCGTTCGCTGGGCGCGGAATTATTACTGGAGGCGCTTAAAGAGATCCAGGACAGAACCTATAAATTAACCGTGCAGGATGAAAAAAAAGTGGTTATGGCGCCTAAATTGAAAAAAAATGACGGGTGTATTGATTGGAATAAGCCTTCCGGGGAGATCCTTAACCTGATAAGAGGGAGCTTGCCCTGGCCAGGCGCCTTTACTTACTATAAAGGCAAGCTGCTGAAGATCAGTAAGGTTAAGACCGGACAGTTACTTACCCGGGAAACAGGCGCGCAGGCAGGAATCGTCTTAAATACGGATAAAAATGGCCTTGAGGTTATGGCTGGCAGCGGTTCTATTTTAATCAAGGAACTGCAGCCGGAAAGTAAGAATAGAATGACTGCCGCAGAGTTTATTAGCGGCCATAAGATTAAAGCCGGGGAGACCCTTGGCAAAAAATAGTTGCATAATCGAATTCTTGTGTTATAATTCCTTTCTATGCCAGAACTAAGAAAAGATCCAGTTATAGGCAGGTGGGTGATCATTGCTACTGAACGCGGCAAAAGGCCGGACCAGTTCAGCGGCAAGCAGGAAGAAGCTTCTTCGAAAGAGCCCTGCCCTTTTTGTGAAGGCTTTGAACCCCAGACTCCTCCCGAAATTCACGCCCTAAGGCCGCAGAACAGCGCGCCAAACACCCCGGGTTGGGAAGTAAGGGTTGTGCCGAGTATCTCTCCATTTTTAAAAATAGAAGGCGAACTTGACCGCAGGGGTAAGGGGCTCTATGACCTGATGAACGGGGTCGGCGCGCATGAGATTATCATTGAAACCAGCCAGCATATCGCCAATATGGCGGATTTAAGCGCTGAGCAGATCTCCAAGGTTTTGAAATGTTACGCCGACAGAATAACCGATCTTGAAAAAGACAAGCGTTTTAAATATGTTTTAGTTTTTAAGAACTATGGCAAGGGCGCCGGAGGGGGTTCCTTAAGGCATTCGCGTTCCCAGCTCATTGCTACTCCGGTTAATCCTAAGCGGGTAAAGGAAGAACTTGCCGGAAGCCGGCAGTATTTTGATTATCATGAAAGATGTGTTTTCTGCGACTTGATCCGGCAGGAGATCCAACAAAAAGACCGGCTGATCCTGGATCTGGATGGTTTTATCGCGATCAGCCCGTTTGCCGCGCGTTTTCCTTTTGAAACCTGGATCCTGCCCAAAAAACATTGCGCGGATTATACCTGCCAAGATTCCGAATCCATAAAATATTTAGGAAAGGTAATGAAGATAGTCCTTTCCAAACTTAAGAAAGGCTTAAACGACCCGCCCTATAATTATGTTATCCATACTGCGCCTTTTCGCAGGCAGAAGGCGGGCTATTGGAAGACAGTTGACCAGGATTATCACTGGCATATCGAGATTATCCCGCGCTTAACGCGGGTGGCGGGTTTTGAATGGGGTACGGGTTTTTATATCTGCCCTTTGCCTCCGGAAGATGCGGCTGGTTTTTTAAGAGGAGTAGAAGTATAAGATGGCTGAATTAAGAAGGGATCCGGTTGTCGGCAGGTGGGTGATCGTAGATACAGACCATCCGAGTTCGCCGGAGCAATTTCAATACGAACAGTACATACAAAAAGGCGGAGTTTGCCCTTTCTGTTACGGCAATGAGGCGATGACGCCGCCCGAAATAACCTGTTATCGCGATTTCGGCACAGCTCCTAATACCCCGGGCTGGCAGGTGCGCGTAGTGCCGAATAAGTTTCCGGCGCTGGGCGTGGAAGGCGAATTAAACCGCAGGCCCTTAGGCCTTTATGATATGTCTAACGGCATCGGCGCGCATGAAGTTTTGATCGAAACGCCCTACCATGCCAAAGATATCTGCGACTTATTGCCGCAGGAGGTTGAAAATTATTTAAAGATGTGCTGCCAGCGGGCAATCGATTTGGCCAGGGACAAGCGTTTCAAATACCTTATGTTTTTCAGGAATTTCGGTTCAGCAGCCGGCGCTTCATTGGAGCATCCGCATACCCAGATCATCGCTCTGCCCATGGTGCCCAAGAACGCGCTGGAAGAAATACACGGGGCCAAAAATTACTTTGATTACCGCGAGCGCTGCATATTCTGCGACATCATCAGGCAGGAAACGCAGGAAAAGGACCGGATCATCCTGGAGAATAAATACTTTATTTCTTTTTGCCCGTTTGTTTCGCGCTTTCCGTTTGAGATCTGGATAATGCCTAAAAAACACAGCGGCCGTTTCTGCCAGATGTCCCCTGAAGAAATAACAGCCCTGGCCGCTATCCTCAAGGATACAATAACCAAAGTAAAAAAAGTGTTCGTCAATCTTTCTTATAATTACATAATCCACTCTGCACCGATCAATGGCGACGGGGAAGTAGAATATTACCATTGGCATATTGAGTTTATGCCTAAGCTGACCCAGACCGCGGGTTTTGAATGGGGTACGGGTTTTTATATCGATCCCACCTCTCCGGAATTGGCCGCGCAGTATTTAAAAGCGATAAAAGATTAAACAAGCAAATCAATCAAAAGGAGGAGTCAAAATGGCAGTTAAAGTTGGGATCAATGGTTTTGGCAGGATCGGCAGGCTCGTTGCCCGGGCAATTTTAGAAAAAAAATCCAAAGATTTAGAGCTGGTAGCGGTGAACGACTTAACCGACGCTAAATCCAACGCTTTATTATTAAAATACGACTCGGTGCACGGCAGGTTCTGCGGCGAGGTAAAAGCTTCCGGGACCGAGGGGATCTTGGTTAACGGCAAAGAGATCAAGGTTTTAAGCAAAAAGGACCCTTCGGAATTACCGTGGAAGGACCTGGGGGTGGATATTGTTATTGAATCCACCGGTTTATTTACCATTAAAAAAGACGGGGTAAATAAAAAAGGCAAGGAAGTCAAGGGAGCCGAGAACCACATTACCAAGGGCGGGGCAAAGAAGGTTATAATTTCCGCTCCGGCTCAGGATGAGGACATTACTATCGTCATGGGCGTTAACGAAGATAAATATGACCCCAAGAACCATAATGTATTATCCAACGCCTCCTGCACCACGAACTGCCTGGCCCCTATAGCCAAGGTATTGAATGATAAATGGGGGATCACTAAAGGCTTGATGACGACTATCCACGCTTACACTAATGACCAGAGAGTGCAGGATATGGCGCATTCCGATCCGCGGCGCGCCCGCGCAGCTGCTATATCGATGATCCCGACCTCTACCGGCGCAGCTAAGGCCTTGTCCTTGGTTATTCCGGAACTAAAAGGCAAGCTGGACGGTTTTTCAATGCGCGTGCCCGTGCCTAATGTTTCAGTCGTGGACTTGACCTGCTTATTAGGTAAAAAGGTCACTGCCCAGGATATTAACGACGCGATGGCCGAAGCGGCTGAAGGAAGAATGAAGGGCATCCTCGGGGTTACTGATGATCCGGTGGTTTCGGTTGATTTTAACCATTGCCCCCTGAGTTCTATCGTCGACGCTTTAAGTACCAAAGTCCTCCAGGATGATTTTGTAAAAGTGCTTTCCTGGTATGATAATGAATGGGGTTATTCCAACAGGGTGGTTGACCTGTGCGAGTATATCGTAAAAAAAGGGCTGTAAAAAAGTAAATAAAAGGGGACGGTTCTATTTTTCTGGCAATGAGCTCGAAAAAATAGAACCGTCCCCTTTTTTAATATGATACTACTAACGGCTATTTTCATTATCGGGTTAAGCGGGATCATCGCGCAGGTCATTGTCCTGCGCGAATTGCTGGTTAATTTCTACGGTAATGAGCTGAGTATTGGTATTATCCTGGCTAATTGGGTCATCCTTGAGGCCCTGGGAGTTTTTGCCGCCGGAAAGTTTATTGAGAAGGTAAAAAACAAATTAGGGATATTTATCGTTTTAAACTTAGGTTTTGCTTTAGTCCTGCCTCTGGCTGTTTATTTAAGCCGTGTTTTTAAAGGAGTTATCGGAATCCCGTTTATCGAGGCAGTATCCTTAAATGTTATCTTTATCTCCGCATTAATTATTAATCTGCCGCTGGCATTTTTGCACGGCGCGTTATTCAGCTCCGGTTGTAAGGTGTATTCTTTATCTTCCGGAGAAAAAGCGCGCGCAATAGGCAGGGTATATGCCTGGGAAATGCTCGGGACGATCAGCGGCGGGATCGTCTTAGCGTATTTATTTATCCCGCATCTAAATTCATTTCAGACGGTTTTGACCATCTCCTTTATAAATATCGCCTTATCCGCGCTCCTAATCCCCGTCAAGAGGTTTAAACTTGCCTCTTTAGGCCTGATTGCGCTGTTGTTTATTTTATTCATTAATCCCCTGGCTGATTGCCTGCAGGGTTTATCCGTTAAAAGGCAATGGCAGGGACAGGAGGTTTTAGATTACCGTAACTCTAATTACGCCAACATTGCCGTTACCAGGCGCCATAACGAGTACACATTTTTCTATAACGGCGTTCCGCTGATCACTACTCCGTTTCCCGACCGGCAATTCACCGAAGAATTCGGGAATCTCCCGTTACTGTTTCATAAAGCTCCGGTCGATCTTCTGGTTGCCGGCGCTGGCATGGGTGGCTTAGTCCGGCAAACGCTTAGGCATCCTATAAAGCGCCTGGATTATGTTGAGGTCGATCCGCTGATCATCGAAATGCTTAAAAAATACCCCACGCCTTTAAGCGAGATTGAATTCGGGGATAAGCGGTTAAATATTGCGAATACCGACCCCAGGTTATTTTTACAAACAACCAGCCGTTCTTATGATGTAATTCTAATAGGATTATCCAGCCAGGCAGACCTGGCGTTTAACCGTTTCTTCACGCAGGAATTCTTCGCGTTAGCTAAAGCAAGACTAAAACCCGGTGGGCTATGCGCTCTCTGGATGCCGGGTTCGTTAACTTACCTGAGCCGGGAGTCAAGAGACCTGAACAACAGTATATTAAACAGCCTGGGATCCGTCTATAAGCACGTACGCGTAATCCCCGGAGATTACAACATATTTATTGCTTCTGATTCCAAAAGCATTATACAGGCTGGGCCGGATTTAATCTCTAAACGCCTGGCGGGTGAAAATATCGCTCCCGGAATACTTATTCCGGGTTATTTGGAGTACCGCTTGAATAAAAAACAGGTGGATTGGTTTAACCGGGAGTTGAGTTCGGCGACAAAGGAGCTGAATCAGGACCTGCGGCCGGTAGCAGTCTACGAATCCTTAAAGATCATAAATAAGAAATTTTCCCCCCGGTTTAACCACCTATTCAATTACCTGAAGTACTTAAGCCTAAAGACGATATTCTTACCGGCTTTGTTTATTACCCTAGTGTTGATCTTGGCCTCCAGAGCAGGGAGAGGAATAAAGATTCCCGTTGTTTACGCTATTTTTACCACGGGTTTTTTCGGGATGACCGCCAATCTTCTTTTAATATTCGCTTACCAGGTGTTCTACGGCTATCTTTATCAAAAAATCAGCCTGTTAACCGCGGTATTTATGGCCGGGATCTGCGCAGGCAGTATCCTGCTGACGTTAAATCTTGAAAAAATTAAACAGGAAAGGAAGCTCTTGATCAGCCTGGAACTGCTCATAGCTGTGTTTTCTCTAAGTTTAGGAGTCATCATTTCCGGGCCTGGCGCGCATTCTAATTACCCGGCTCTGGTTTTGTATGTTTTACTTTTTGCCTCAGGCCTGTTGATGGGCCTGGAGTTTCCTTTAGCCGGAAAAATTTACCTGGGAAAGGCGGATAACGTGGGAAGCGCTTCAGGTTTGCTTTATGCCGGTGACCTGGCCGGAGGCTGGTTAGCCGGGATGTTAACCGGAGTGGTATTTTTGCCTATTCTGGGTTTCTTTGATACCTGTTTGCTGGTAGCTATCTTAAAGCTAAGCAGCCTTTTAGTGCTATGCTTTTCTAAAAATGGTTTGACAGGGAATGAGATTTGATATATATTATACATCTATTTTTAAGGAGGAGTAGCAAAGATGGCTAAGTTAACAGTTAAAGACATTGACTTTAAAGGCAAAACAGTATTAATGCGCGCGGATTTCAACGTGCCGCAGGACGCTAATTTAAATATTACCGATGATACGCGCATACGCGCGACCCTGCCTACGATAAAGTATATATTAAGCCGGGACGTAAAGAAGCTGGTATTAATGAGCCATTTGGGCCGGCCGGATGGAAAGGTTGTGGCTAAATACAGCTTAAAACCGGTGGCCAGCCGCCTGAAAGAGCTTCTAGGCCAGGATGTCCTGTTTTTGAATGATTGCGTGGGCGAAAATATTAAGCAGGAGATAGATTCTTCCAGCGAAAAGGTAATTTTGCTGGAGAATCTACGTTTCCATGCTGAAGAAGAGGCAAATGACGCTGGTTTTGCCAAGCAGTTAGCCGGCCTGGCGGATGTATTCGTAAACGACGCTTTTGGGACCGCGCACCGGGCGCATGCCTCAACCGAAGGAGTGGCCCATTTTTTAAAATCCGCAGCGGGTTTCCTGCTGGAAAAAGAAATCCAGTATTTAGGCAATGCCGTGCAAAATCCGCAAAAGCCATTTATGGTTATTTTAGGAGGAGCAAAAGTTTCGGATAAGATCGGGATGATCGAGAACCTGCTCCCTAAGGCCGATGCGATCATTGTAGGCGGCGGAATGGCTTATACGTTTTTAAAAGCTCAGGGCAAGCAAATCGGGAATTCCAAATTAGAAAAAGATAAGCTGGATTTAGCCAAGTCAATTTTGGCTAAAGGCAAAAGCCTGGGCAAAGATATTGTCCTGCCGGTAGACAACATCGTGGTCGAAACAATTGATGCCAACTCCAAGATTCAAGTTGTCGGCGAAGAGATCCCCGAAGGCAAGATTGCCGTAGATATCGGTCCGCAAACCATTAAATTATTTGAAGATAAATTAAAGGATGCTAAAACCATTGTCTGGAACGGGCCGTTAGGTATTTTTGAGATGGATGCTTTCAGCAATGGAACAAAGGAAGTAGCTCATTTTGTTGCCGGCCTCAAAGCAGTTACGATCATCGGAGGGGGCGACACAGCAGCGGCAATCGCGAAATTTAAATTAGAAGAAAAGATGACCCATATTTCAACGGGAGGCGGAGCAAGCCTGGAATACCTGGAAGGCAAGGTTTTACCCGGGGTAGCTGCTTTGACGGACAGGTAATATGAGAAAAACAATCATTGCTGGAAACTGGAAGATGTATAAGACCATTAAAGAGGCCATTGAGCTGAGTAACGGCCTTAAGCGGGAGCTTTTTAAATTAGATAACCAGGGAATTGATATTGTGCTTTGCCCGCCATTTACCGCCTTAAGCGAAGTTGCGGAAGTGGTTGCCGAGTCAGATATCGCGCTTGGCGCACAAAACCTTTATTGGCAGGATGAAGGCGCTTTTACCGGAGAAGTTTCCCCGAAGATGCTAAAGGAAGCCGGATGCACTTTTGTGATCATCGGCCATTCGGAACGCCGGCAATTTTTCGGCGAAACCAATGAAACCGTAAATAAAAAAATCAAGGCTGCTCTGGCCAGCGAGCTTACGCCGATCGTCTGCGTGGGCGAGACATTAAAAGAGCGGGAAGCCAAGGAAACCTTTGACGTTTTAGAAGACCACGTGCATAATGGATTGGATGGCCTAAGTAAGGAAGACCTTTTAAAGATCGTGATCGCTTATGAACCGGTATGGGCTATAGGAACAGGCAAAACCGCTACTCCGGAACAGGCGCAGGAAGTGCACAGGTATATCCGGGATCTATTGGTTAGGCTTTACGATAAAGAGACAGCCCTACAGGTAAGGATTCAATACGGCGGAAGCGTCAAGCCGGAAAATATAAGCGCGTTAATGCAACAGCCTGATATTGACGGAGCGTTGGTGGGTGGAGCGAGCCTCCAGGTTGCCAGTTTCGCGGAGATTGTTAAAAAAGCTGCTGAGGTGATAAAATGACGATTTTGTTGATCATTCTGCATGTGGTTGTCTGCATATTATTAATTACCCTGGTCTTGATCCAGCGCGGAAGAGGAAGCGGATTAGTGGAGAGCTTTGCGGGAGTTGAATCGATGTTCGGCACCAAGACCAATGCTTTCCTCACCCGGACAACTACCGTGCTTTCAATAGTATTCTTTTTTACCTGCCTGAGCCTGGCGATCATCGCAGTAAGGCAGAGCAAGTCCCTGCTGGCTAATGTTAAGCCGGCAGCCACTGCAACATCTACTACTACTGCGCCGGCAGGCCAAACTGCGGCTGCAGCGCAGCAAGCCCCCAAAGCCGATCAGAAATAAGAATTTATTCTGGATATTTGTTTTAAGCAGCACGGTTTATTTCACGCAAGGCATTGAAAGCCTTCCCTCCCAGGGTTTATTCTACCACCTTAAAGAGACACTGCATTTTTCACCCGAGAAGATAATGGTCATCTCCAGCATCATTATCCTCGCCTGGCTGATCAAACCCTTGATTGGCTATGTGATCGATCATTTCCTTAATAAAAGAATCTGGATTTTTATTGCTCTCCTCTTTGACATAGCCCTGGTTTTAGTGATTGGGTTGCTGCAGCTGCCGATTTTCTTTCTCATCGTAATCTTAATGTTCAATTCCGCTAACGCCGCTTTCCGGGATGTAGCTGTAGACGGCATTATGTGCGTAGAGGGCAAGAAATTCAAAGCCACCGGCAAGATCCAGAGCGTGCAGTGGATTTCTATATCATTAGCCGGGTTACTTACGGGAATAGGAGGTGGATTTGTCGCTGAGAAATGGGGATATCAGGCAGGATATCTGCTGCTTATCCCGATCTATTTGTTAGTAGGGATACCGGCATATTTTTATCAGGAAGAAGACTATATGACCGTAGAAAAGGCAGCCTCTACTTTGGCCATTGACTTGAAAAAGTTAGTTACCAATAAAAACCTGCTTATTGTGGCCTTATTTATATTTCTATACCGGTATTCGCCGTCTTTCGGCACCCCGCTATTTTTCATCCAGCGGGATACTTTCCATTGGGGCAAGATCTGGATTGGCGCCTTGGGGACGATCAGCACGGTCTTTGGAATAATCGGCTCGCTGTTATATTATAAATTCAGCCAGAAGATAAATATCAAAAAATGGCTTTTCTGGTCGGTGTTTTTGGGAGCGGCCACTACCTTAAGCTATCTTTATTACACTCCGGTTACTGCCGTAGCATATGATGTATTATACAGCTTTTTAGGTATGTTTATTTATATTATGGCTATGGATTTTATGGCCAGAGAATCCATAGCCGGGCTGGAAGCAACGTCTTTTGCGCTTCTATGCAGCGTGAGTAACCTGGCAATAGTCGCCAGTAACCTCTCCGGAGCATTTCTCCTGCCCCTGGTCGGCCTGAAATGGCTGATCATTTTATCCGCAATAACCAGCTTTCTTTGCCTGCCGTTAATCAAAAAAATCGATTAAATTCCATTAAAAAATCTAGTTAGATTTCGCTGTCTCCCGCGTCTATTAAGATAAAAGGTTAAATCTTCAATCGTACCCCCTCGTAACACAAATGGATAGTGTTCCTTCTTGACTAAAAGGACAGTGTGGGTTCGAATCCCGCCGAGGGGGTATCGAAAATGAGCGTGGTTAGGTCAGAAGGCTAACTACGCCCATTAATTTTTCTTGACACTTTAATTTAGGCATAGTATACTTTTATCAGTCAGGAAGGATAAATTTGTGTTACGAGGAAAAGGCGCTGGAGCAATCAGCGCCTTTTTTGTTGGTTAGATTTAATCTCTCCCTGCGTCTATTTGGTTAGGAAAGGAGATCAAATATGGCTAAAGGGATTTCAGCAGAGATTATTGCTGCAAAGATTTTTGAAATTAGGGGCAAAAAGGTGATGTTAGATAGTGATTTGGCAAGACTTTATGGAGT
>Ga0265297_10009158_pt1 | contig 12903 bp, 14 predicted proteins | sample Munlanlwell13791_FD_192502 | JGI IMG/M metagenome (GOLD analysis project Ga0265297, IMG submission 192502) | Leachate microbial communities from a municipal landfill in Southern Ontario, Canada - Leachate well 137-91 | ecosystem: Engineered > Solid waste > Landfill > Unclassified | place...
TGCAAACCCAATTCCTCTATCAGCATCATTATTTTGTCCACGGTCTCCTTCTTCTCAACGCCCATAAGGTATTCATAATTGTAGCGGAAATACCTCCTGATAATCTCGTCCTTCGCCGCCTGCTGTGTGAGGGCGTCGTCAATAATCGCGAATCCGGCGCGATTAACACCCATATCGGTAGGCGAACGGTACGGCAATTCATCCCCCATGATCTTTTCCAGGATTATCTTAAGCAGCGGGAAGGCCTCGACATCGCGGTTATAATTTACGGCTGTCTGGTTATAAACACTCAGGTGGAACGGGTCGATAAGGTTGACGTCGGCGATGTCGGCGGTAGCAGCCTCGTAGGCGATATTAACCGGGTGCTTCAGAGGGAGATTCCAGATAGGGAAGGTCTCAAATTTGGCGTAACTGGACCTTACCCCTTTCTGGTAGTCGTGGTAAAGCTGCGACAGGCAGGTTGCCAGCTTTCCGCTTCCCGGACCCGGACCCGTCACTATCACAATGGGGTTTCTGGTCTGGATGTGCGGGTTGCTGCCGTAGCCTTTTTCGCTGACGATAAGGTCGAGATCAGTAGGGTAACCGGGGGTAGCGGAGTGCAGGTAAACCTTGATGTTGCGGTTCTCCAGCTTATTCTTGAAATTTACCGCCTGCGGCTGGTTATCAAAACGGGTGATGACTACCGATAAAATATCGAGCCCGTGCTCGCGGATATCATCGATGAGCTTCAAGGCGTCCGCGGCATAGGTAATGCCGAAATCCCCCCTGATCCTGCCTTTCTCAATATCGCCGGCAAAGATACAAAGCACGATATCTATCTTGTCCTTTAACTGTTTCAGAAGCTTGATTTTGATGTTAGGGTCATATCCGGGCAGAACCCTGCTGGCGTGGTAATCCCAGAGGATCTTACCGCCGAACTCCAGGTAAAGCTTACCCTTAAGCCTGTTAATCCTCTCCAGGATAGCGCTGCTCTGTTCATCAAGGTACCTCTCATTATCAAAGCCGGGTTTTTTAATCACTTGATGCCCCTTTAATAGAAAACCTTGCGCCTGGTCATTGCCATCTGCATAAAACGGGCTATCTCGATTTTATCCTTATCTTCCATATCAATAAAAGAAATCCCCAGGCGGTAACTGACCTGTTCCCATTTCACGCTGGAACGCACCTCTCCCTTAATCTCCATAGGGCCGTACAGGCTGACTTCGCCGCCCTTATTCATGCTGGCAAGCGTAAATTTCAAGAGAAGCGTGGTCCCGGACGGGATATTGTAACGGCTGATAAGCGCGATACCGCCGGAGCTAAGGTTAAGCATGGCGGCCTCGACGTCCTGGTTGCCGACGAGTATCCGCGCGCTGAGCGGCAGGTCCACGCGGTAAAAAACCGTAATATCTACGTCGAGCCGCTGGAACCTCCTTCTGTCGCTGCCGGAATAACTGCGGTATGCCATAAAGGCGCTTTTAATGCTTTTGGTTTTTGAGTTCGCGCGTCAGGATAATCGCTTCGGCAATCTCGCGCATGGACTTGCGCATATCCATACTCTGTTTCTGCATCAGCCGATACGCCTCGGAGGGCAACACCCCTGCCTCCTGGGAAAGGATATCCTTTGCCCGCTCAATGAGCTTACGGGTAGTAAGGGCTTCCTCAGCGCTGCGCGCCCTGAGGTCAAGCTCCGCGTTCTCAATCGCTACTGCTGCCTGGTTCGCCATGGCAGTAAGGATGTTCAATTCATAATCGCTGAATTTATGCTTCTTGGATGTATAGCAATTCAAAACCCCGATCACCCGGCCCTTTACCGCTAAAGGGACGCTTGCCAGCGAACAGAGCGACTCTCTCCTGGCGATATCGCGGTTTAGGTAACGGCTGTCCTCTTTGACATCCAGGATGCAGGTGGGCTTATTCTCCTTTGCCACGATGCCCGCAATGCCTTCGCCGAGCCTGAGATTAGGCTTCTTATTGTAAGACTCGGAGATGGATTGGGTAGCCCGCACCACCAGCTCTTTCCTGTCGGGGTCAAGGAGCATCAGGGAACAGATCTTTGAATTCATTACCTCGGCGGTAACGTTGACAATAAGTCTCAAGAGTTCTTCGAGGTAGAGCCCCGAGGTAATCAGGCTTGCAATCTTGGAGAGCGCCTCGATCTGTTTAAGATAAATCTCGTAGCCGGATTTTTTCTTGGCAGGCATATAGAACTTCCTCCTCGAGGATTAAAGTATAGGCAGGTATTTCTGCACTTCGTATTGGGTTACCTGCGCCTTATATTCGTCCCACTCCAGTTTTTTGTTGCGGATAAAATGCTGAAACAGCTTATCGCCTAAACATTCTCTTACCAGCTTGCTGGACTCGGTAAGCTTGGCTGCCTCCAGCAAATCGTCCGGCAGGGAATGGATGCCGGCGCGCAACCTATCTTCCTCGCTCATGCTATAGATGTTATCGTTGGCGGGTTCGCCTAAGCGGTATTTACCTTTGATGCCTGCCAGGCCCGCTGCCAGCATTACTGAAAACGCCAGATAAGGATTACAGGCCGGATCAGGGGAACGGTATTCAATGCGGGTGGCCTTCTCCTTGCCCGGTTTGTACATAGGAACCCTGATGAGCGATGAACGGTTCATCTGCGCCCAGCAGATATAGACCGGCGCTTCGTATCCGGGCACCAGCCGCTTGTAAGAATTTACCCACTGGTTTGTCACCGAGGTAATCTCCGGCGCATGCCTCAATAATCCCGCGGTATAGGCCCTGCCGGTCTCGGAGAGCTGATATTTGCCCTTGGCATCGAAGAAGGCGTTCTTCTGGCCCTTGAACAACGACTGGTGGGTATGCATCCCCGAACCGTTAATGCCGAAAATCGGCTTTGGCATAAAGGTGGCGTATACCCCGTGCTGGCGGGCAATCTCCTTAACCACCAGCCTATAGGTCATCACGTTATCCGCCATGGTCAGGGCATCGGAGTAACGCAGGTCTATCTCATGCTGGCTCGCCGCAACCTCATGATGGCTGTATTCTACTTTAATTCCCAAAGACTGCATTGTAAGTATTGTATCGCGCCTTAAATCCTGGGCTACATCCAGAGGCACCAGGTCAAAATATCCCCCCTGGTCCAACGGCTGGGGGGTCTGCGAGCTATTGAAATAAAAATACTCCAATTCCGGCCCTACATTATAGGTAAACCCCTGCTCCTTGGCGCGGGCAAGATTGCGCTTGAGCACATAACGCGGGTCTCCCTCAAAGGGCTTGCCGCTGGGTTCATAAATGTCGCAGAACATCCGCGCTACCTTGCACCCCTCGGCAGAACGCCAGGGTATGATTGCGAATGTGTCCGGGTCTGGCCGCGCTATCATATCCGACTCCTCGATGCGCGCGAAGCCCTCGATGGAAGAGCCGTCAAATCCCATCCCTTCATCCAGCGCGCCTTCCAGCTCATCGGGGGTAATGGCAAACCCCTTTAAGAATCCCAGGACATCGGTAAACCACAGGCGGATAAACTTTATCTTTTCCTCCTTAACAATCTTGAGGATTTCAGTCTTTGTCTTTCCAGGCATCTTTCCCCTCCTTAATTATTGTGCGCTACCTTTAAACAGGGCGGCGTTTCTCTAAAAACACCCCTATTCTATTTAAAGCCTCTTTAAGGCTATTGGTGCTTGAGGCATAGGAAATCCTGACATAACCTTCTGCCATCGGCGTGAAAGCAGTCCCCGGCACGACCGCCACCTTCTGGTCCTTAAGCAGCTTCTGGCAGAAATCAATGGAACTCATGCCGCTGGATCTTATGCTCGGGAAAGCATAGAATGCCCCTTGCGGCATATGGCACTCCAGTCCCATGCGGTTGAGCTCGGCTATCACAAACCCCCTGCGGCGGCGGTACTCCCGCTTCATCTCCTCTACGGACCTCCTGCCGCTTTCAAGCGCCTCGCAAGCAGCCATCTGGGAGGTGATGGATACGCACATGATAGTATACTGGTGTATCTTGTTCATCGCCGAGATTATATCTCTCGGGCCGGCAGCAAAACCCACCCTCCATCCTGTCATAGCGTAGCTCTTGGAGAAACCGTCGAGATAAACGGTATTGTCCTTTGCGCCCTTTAAGGTAGCGAAGGGGGTATGCTCAAAATCATAGGTAAGCTCCCCGTAAATCTCGTCTGTTATGCAGAGGATTCTGTATTTTAATAGAATGCGGTTAATCTCACCGAGCTCCCTGGCGGTGTAAGATACTCCGGTAGGATTGGAAGGATAATTCAATATCAGGGCTTTGGGTTTTTTGGCCGCGTATTTCTCAAGCAGCTCCGGGGTAAGCTTAAAATCGTAAGGGGTAGTATCAATATATACCGGCTCGCCTCCAACCAGCTCCGTAAGCGGGCCGTAAGAAACATAGCTAGGGACAGGAATCAGGATTTTATCTTTAGGGTTAACGAGGGTCCTTAAGGCAAGGTCCATGCCTTCGCTTGCGCCAACCGTAATAAGGATTTCTTCTTCCGGCGAATACTCCAGCCCCCAGCGATTCTTAAGATAGCGCGCAATGCCGAGCCTTAATTTATAGAGCCCCTTATTGGACGTATATGAGGTAAACCCCTCTTCCAGGGAGTATATCCCCGCTTCGCGGATCTGCCAGGGCGTTACAAAATCAGGCTCTCCCACCCCTAAAGAGATGACGTCTTTCATCCCGAGCACCAGGTCAAAAAATTCCCGGATACCCGAAGGCTGCAATTTTTTAACCTTCCTTGTTACCGACATACCCCTAACCCCTAACTACTGACTGCTAGCTACTATCGCTAATATGATATCGCTATCCTCTTATTCTCTTCCTTATGCTTCAGAACAACCCCGTCCTCCTTGTATTTCTTAAGAAGGAAATGGGTAGTGGTGCCCTTGACGTTCTCAAGCGGCGCAAGCTTCTCGGCCACAAACCTCGAGACCGCCTGAAGGTCGCGTCCTTCCACAATCAAAAGCAGGTCATAGGTCCCCGAGATTAAATAGCAGCTGGAAACCTCAGGGAATAAATATATCCTCTCCGCAACACGGTCAAAACCCACATCTTTCTGAGGGGTAATATTGACCTCGATAAGCGCGCGCACCTGAGATACCGCATCCCTAATCAACTCTTTGTTTATGACAGCTTTGTACTTAAGGATTACCCCTTCCTTCTGATACCTGGCTACTGCCGCCTTAACCGCAGCCGTTTTCTTCTTGAGCATCCTGGCGATATCCTCAAAGCTGGTGCGGCCGTCTTTTTCCAATATCTCTAATATCTCATCCATTCCGACCTCCGTCTTAGACGGGGCATACCAAGGGTTTCTCCCTTTTATGCCCTGACCTTTCAATCATTGCCGTGACCTTTACAACCTTATCTTTCGCAAGGCGCTGTTTCCTCTTGCCCAGATAAGCTGCCAATATCTCATCCAGCTCGGCGTAGGTTATGCCCATCTCAGCCTCATCGGTCTGTCTGGGCCACAACCCGGCTGTCGGAGCTTTCTTTATTATCTTATCCGGTATGCACAGGGCCCTCGCTAAATCATAAACCTCTCTTTTTAAGAGCCCGCCCAGCGGAAGGACATCTGCTGCCCCGTCACCGTATTTGGTAAAATAACCCACAGAGAGCTCGGATTTGTTGCTGGTCCCGCAGACTAAATAATTAAGCTTATTGGCAAAATAATAAAGAACCAGCATCCTGAGGCGCGGCTTAAGATTCAAGCTGGAGGTCTTGCCCCCCTGAGGTAATATCTTAAGAAGGCTATCGTATATCTTTGATAAATCAATGACCATGACCCTGATGCCTAATTTTTTGGCAAAGGCAATGGCATCCAGAGCATCTTGTTTATGGCTATGGATTGGAAGGATTAAAGCCAAAAGGCGGTTTTTCCCTACCGCCCTCTTTACTAACGCGGCTGCCACGCAAGAATCTATCCCGCCGGACAGCCCTAAAACTACCCCCTTGGCCCCAGAAAGCGCAACTTGCTTGCTAAGCCACCTGATTATTTTCTTTTCCACCTTATAAGGATTAATTACGACCGCATAATCAACGGAAAGATTATATAATACGGCGGGAGCAAGGTCAAGGATAGTTTAAGGATTCTTGCGCAAGTCTTCAGTGCGATGCCTTACCACCTTGGCGTCAACCATATAGATAACGTCCTCGGCAATATTGGTAGTATGGTCGCAGATACGCTCCAGGTAGCGCGCAATCAGCAAAAGCGGCACGGCGCGGGCAGCGGAAGAAGGATCCCGGGACATATAATCGTTTATCAGCTCATCCTGAATAAGATTGCGCAGCTTATCGGCCTGGGGATCGGAAAGAACCACTTTTCTTGCAAGTTCCGCGTCCCTGCGCACAAAGGCCTCAATCGCATCGCGCACCATCTCCTGGGCGATCAGCGATAATTTCGGTATGTCTACAAGGGGCTTAAGCAACGGCTTATCCGCCAGTTCCAGGACCCTCTGCGAAATATCCACTGCGAGATCCGCAATGCGCTCCAGGTCGGAGTTCACCTTCATGGCGGTAGCGATAAAACGCAGATCCCCTGCCATCGGCTGGTAACGGGCGATGAGATCGATGCATTTCTCGTCAATCATAAGTTCCAGCTTGTCTATACCGACATCAGCGTTAATAACATCCTCTGCCAATCCTCGGTCGCGTTCCTTTAAGGCCTCTATTGCCTTTGAGATCTCTTCCTGCGTCAATACCCCCATCTTCAATATCTCCTGGTGCAACTCTTTAAGCTCATCATCCAAATGTCTCTCCATTTTACCTCCTTAACCGTAACGTCCGGTAATATAATCCTCGGTCTTTTTATCCTTCGGCGCGGTAAATATTTCCTGGGTATTGCCGAACTCAATAAGTTCACCCAGCAGCATAAAACCCGTATCATCGGAAACCCTGGCTGCCTGTTGCATATTATGCGTCACGATTATGATGGTATAATCGTTCTTGAGTTCGCGCATCAACTCCTCAATGCGCATCGTAGCCTGGGGGTCCAAGGTGGAGCAAGGTTCATCCATAAGAAGGACCTCGGGTTTTACCGCTAAGAGCCTAGCGATACAAAGGCGCTGTTTCTGCTCCAGGGACAACCTCAAGGCAGGATTGTGGAGTCTATCTTTAAGTTCTTCCCATAAAAGCACGGACTTAAGGCTGCGTTCTACAATTGCGTCCAGTTTCTTGCGTCCGTTGCGTTCATCATGGATACGGTTTCCGAAAACAATGTTTTCGTAAACCGACAGCGGGAAGGGGTTGGGCCGCTGAAAAACCATTCCTACTTTCCTGCGAAGACTGATGAGGTCGGCTTCGGCTGAAACGACATTTACGCCGTCAACCAAAACCTCTCCGCTCGTGCGCACGCCTTCGATCATATCATTCATACGGTTAAAAACCCTAAGTAACGTAGACTTTCCGCACCCCGAAGGACCGATAATAGCGGTGATCTTCCTATCGCTAAAATCAGCGCTTACGCCTTTTAAGGCCTGGAAGTCACCGTACCATAAATTAAGATTATTGACCTTGATCTTTGGTATCAACCGAATTTTCCCCTGATATATTCATCCGTGCGCCGGTCGGATGGAGAGGTAAAAATCTTGGCGGTCTCATCAACCTCCACCAACTCCCCGCTCAAGAAGAACGCCGTCCTCTCCCCCACCCGGGCAGCCTGTTTAACGTTGTTGGTCACCAGGACAATCGTATAGCGTTCTTTAAGTTTCAACATCGCCTCCTCCACCTTGGCGGTAGAGATCGGGTCGAGTCCGGAACAAGGCTCGTCGAAAAGAATGACTTCCGGCCCTACCGCTAAGGTCCTAGCGATACAAAGACGCTGCTGTTGACCCCCCGAGAGTTTGTAGGCCGATTCTTTAAGTCGATCCTTAACCTCATCCCAAATATAAGCATGCCTTAATGCTTCTTCCACTATTTCGTGCAACTTTTCTCTTTCCCCGATACCATGCATCCGCGCGCCATAAGCTACGTTGTCGAATATCGACAAGGGCAACGGCAGAGGAAGCGCAAACACCATCCCCACCTTTTTACGTAACGTCTCCGTGCCGATCCCGTTGATATCCCTAAGATCCATCATTACCTTACCGCTCATCTTGAAATGCGGATGAAGGTCATTCAAACGGTTAAGCATCCTTAAAAAGGTAGTTTTTCCGCTATTAGAAGGCCCAATGACGCTAAGAATCTCATTATTCCTGATAAAAAGATTAATTCCTCTTAAGGCCTCGATCGCGCCAAACCTGACATAAAGTTCCTCGATTTTGAATTTAGCATCACCGGAGAGATTTACCATTTTTTCCTCTTACGGAATTGATAACGCACGATGATAGCGACCAGATTCATGAAAAGCACCAGCGTCAACAATACCAGCGCCGTGCCGTACCTGATCTTCTCGTCCACATTAGGCACCTGGGTAGAGATAACGTAAAGATGGTAAGGTAATGCCATCACCTGGTCAAAGATAGAATGAGGCAGCTGCGGAAGATAGAATGCTGCCACGGTAAAAAGTATGGGTGCGGTTTCTCCGGCGGCGCGGCCGAGCCCAAGGATCGTTCCTGTTAAAATCCCGGAAACGGCATTCGGCAAAACGATGTGCCGGATCGTCTGCCATTTGCTGGCCCCCAACGAAAGGCTGACCTCGCGGAAAGAATACGGGACGCTCTCCAATGCCTCACGGGAAGCGGTAACGATAAGCGGCAATATCATGACACCGAGTGTCAATGACCCGGAAAGGATGGAAGCCCCAAACCTGAAAAAAACCACGAATAGCGCCAGGCCGAAAAGCCCGTAGACTACCGAAGGCACTCCCGCCAGGTTTACAATCGCAAGTTTGATGACGCGGGTAAGCAGGTTATCACGGGAATATTCGCTTAGATAGATCGCAGCCATCACGCCGATCGGGAGTGCGAAAACAATTGCCCCCAAAACAAGGTATATGGTCCCGATGATCGCCGGGAATATCCCTCCTGCGCGCATACCCTGGCGCGGCATATCCGTCAAGAATTGCCAGTTGATCGCGCCGATACCCTTCTGGCAGATAATTACAATCACCATCCCAACCGGCACCACAATTAAAAGCGTAGCCAGGAATAATAACGAAAAGGCTAATCTCTGCGACCTCTGGGGATTACGCATCATTGCCTCTTATGCAGAAAAAGATCTGCGCTGACATTAATCACAAAGCTGATGATAAAAAGAACAATACCAATAGTAAAAAGGGCAAAATAATGCTCGCTGCCTACCACCGCTTCGCCCATTTCAGCGGCGATGGTCGCAGTAAGCGTACGTATCGGTTCCAGGAAGCTTCGGGGCATCACCGCGGCGTTGCCGGTAATCATCATTACCGCCATCGTCTCTCCGATTACCCTACCGACACCGAGCATCACCGCCGCAAGTATCCCGGAAGAAGCCGCCGGCAGCATTACGCGGTAGATAGTCTGCCAGTGCGTCGCCCCAAGGGCAAACGCCCCTTCTTTATAACTTTTGGGCACGGAATAAAGTGCATCCTCTGCAATGGAAACAATGGTCGGCATAGCCATAAAGGCAAGGATGATAGAACCCGAAAGTGCGGTCAGCCCTGTCGGCAGCCCGAAAACGCTCTTGACCCACGGAACGAGGGTTATCATGCCGATAAACCCTAAGACTACGCTCGGTATGGCTGCCAGAAGCTCCACCCCCGCCTTAAGAACCTCTTTGAGCCGGGCAGGTGCCACCTCGGCGATGTAGATAGCGCAGGCCACGCCGATAGGGATAGAGATAACGGCTGCCCCCAGGGTAACTAAAAGAGAGCCCAAGATCAAAGGGAGTATGCCTAGCCTTGCAGGTTCCGAGATCGGATACCAGCTTTTGCCAAAAAGGAAATCCAGCGGCGTAACGCTTTTGAATACCGCCAGGCCCTCCTTAAGAAGGAATAGGAAAATCAATGCTACGAAGAGAACAGAAGCCAGCCCCGAAAGCAAAATAAATTTTTCGATAATGAACTCTTTTATCCTACGCATTAGCTTTATTGCAAGCCCTCTATTTGACAGGGACAAAATCCGTTTCTAATACTACCTCCTGCCCCCGCGGAGAGAGGGCATAATCCACGAACTTCTTCACCAGCCCCTGGGGGGAACCGTTGGTGCATAAAAACAGGGGTCGCGAGATTGGGTATTTACCGCTAACGACATTTTCGATCGTAGGCGCGATGTAGGGGGATTTTTCGTCCCTGGCCACTGCAATCGCTTTCTGCTTATCGGAGATATACCCCATACCGTAATAACCGATGGCGCTGGGATTACCCGCTACTTCATCGGCGATCGCCTGGGAAGAGGGAAGCAATAGCGCTGCCTGGGAAAACTCTTCTCTGGAGACGGAGTCATTACCTCTTAAGACATGCTCCTTGAAGTAAACATGCGTGCCGGAATTGATCTCCCGCGAGAGAATCACGATCTTGGCATCTTCTCCGCCGAAATCCTTCCAATTAGTAACCCTACCGGAGAAGATATCCGCCAACTCCTTTATGGTAAGCTTGGAGACGGGATTTTTGGGATTTACCACTACCGCCAAACCGTCCAGGGCTACCTTGATCTCGTAAGGGTCAACCCCTCTTTTCTTGGCCAGGGATGCCTCTTTGTCCTTGATATCCCTGGAGCTCATCGCAATATCACAGCTTGAACTGATAAGGCTGGAAATGCCCGTGCCGGAGCCCCCTCCGGTAACCGCCACCAGGTCCGAAGGGTGCTGCTTCATATATTCCTCTGCCCAGGACTGCACAAGATTAACCATTGTATCCGAACCCTTGATTTGAATGGAATTGTAGGCAGGCTCCGCGACTGCCGAACCCAAAAATACCAATGCGGCCACAAAACCCAGTATCTTCTCAGACATAATCCCTCCTCTTTAAAAAACCAAAACAATAAGAGTATTATATCCGAATTTTTACTGAAAGCTACTGAAAATTATGGTAAAGGGGGAACCCTAGGGTGGGTTAGAAAGATTTTAAACGCGGGGCTTAAGATGACGCGAGGAATATCCCGGCTGGGCAAAAACCTCAACAGGCGCAGACCAGGGATGCAAAACAAATCGGTACTTGCGGCGGACAAAAAATACTATTCTTAATGAAACCCTATAAACTCTCCTGCCGGTGTTTTACTACCCTGGCGTCAACCATATAGATGACATCCTCGGCAATGTTGGTGGCGTGGTCGCAGATACGCTCCAGGTGCCGGGCGATCAAAAGTAGGGGTATTGCACGCGAAACCGTAGTAATGTCTTTTTTGAGATAATCGTCTATGAGCTCCTCCTGCACGAGATTGCGCAGGCGGTCGGCGTCTTTATCCAAAAGGATCACCTTACCTGAAAGCCTGGCATCCCGGTTGACAAAAGCATCAACGGCATCCTTGGTCATCTTCTGCGAGAGACTGGTGAGTTTGGGAATGTCTATCAGAGGTTTTAGCATGGGCTTACCTACTAACTCCGATACCCTCTCCGCTATGTCAACCGCAAGATCCGCCATCCTCTCCAGGTCCGTGGAAATCTTCATCGACATTGCGATAAACCTCAAATCCGAGGCCATTGGCTGCCTTAACGCCAACAGATCCAGGCATTGCTCGTCTATCTTTAATTCCCACTCGTCGATAAGTTTATCGTCCTTGATTACCTTATTGGCCTTATCGCTGCTGAGCTCTTCCAGAGACTCCAGAGAGCCTAAAATAGCCCCTTCCACCATTGTCCCCATTTCCAGAAGGTCTTTCTTAAGGTCCGCTAATTCCTCGTCAAAATGCCTCTCCATTAAATGCCCCTTTCCCCTGCACTGGTACCCGCCAGAAAATCTTCTATCTTTGTTTTTATCTCATCCTTTACGCGCCTAAAAAACCGCCATCTCTTTGCCTCTGAGATCCTCAATGTCCCGGTAAAGACGCTCCCTTGCCTAGCGACCGGACAACTATCATTACAATATATCTACCCGAACCTTCCGGTGATATAGGCTTCGGTCCTCTTATCCTTTGGGGCGGTAAAAATGTTCTGCGTCTTATCGAATTCAATCAATTCTCCCAACAAGAAAAAAGCCGTATAATCCGATACGCGCGCGGCCTGCTGCATGTTATGCGTTACAATCACGATAGTATAGTTTTTTTTCAGCTCCAGGATCAGCTCCTCGATCTTGGCGGTAGAAATGGGGTCCAGGCTGGCGCAGGGTTCATCGAACAGGATAATCTCAGGCATAACCGCCAGGCAACGGGCAATACAGAGCCTCTGCTGCTGGCCTCCCGATAGTTTCAAAGCGCTGCTGTGAAGCCTGTCTTTAATCTCGCCCCACAGCGCCGCCCCCTTTAATGACGCCTCCACCCTCTCGGCGATAAACTGTTTGTCCTTTATCCCGTTAACCTGGAGTCCGTAACTGACATTCTCGAAAATGCTTTTGGCAAAAGGGTTGGGCTTCTGAAACACCATGCCAACGCGTTTCCTGATGCTAACCGCGTCTATCCCGTTGCCGAAGATATCGCTGCCATCAAGACAAATGCTCCCCCTGACACTGGTATTAGCCACCAATTCGTTCATACGGTTCAATAACCTGATAAAGGTAGATTTCCCGCAACCCGAAGGTCCGATGATGGCGGTAACCTGCTTCTCAAAAATATCAAGGTTTATATCTTTGAGGGCACGTGACTGTGAATAGTAAAAATTCAAATTTTTGACGCTGATTTTTATTTTGTCGTCCATCTCAAGCCTGTCTTTGTCTCTGGCGCATTACTATCGCCAGTCCGGATATCAACAATACCATAAATAAAAGGATCAAACTGCAGCCGTAGGCAATGGCCTTTTGTTTATCCGGGTGTGTGCCCTCCGTCATTAAGGCGTAGATGTGGTAAGGTAATGCCATTACCTCCGAAAAAAGAGACTTCGGGTAACCTCTGGTATAGAATGCCGCAGCTGTAAAAAGAATGGGGGCT
>Ga0265297_10009159_pt1 | contig 12900 bp, 3 predicted proteins | sample Munlanlwell13791_FD_192502 | JGI IMG/M metagenome (GOLD analysis project Ga0265297, IMG submission 192502) | Leachate microbial communities from a municipal landfill in Southern Ontario, Canada - Leachate well 137-91 | ecosystem: Engineered > Solid waste > Landfill > Unclassified | place...
GCCCGAGAAATTCAGCGTGTCGCTGCTGCCGGTGCCGGCGATGATGTCGTTGCCACCATTGCCGTCGATGCGCTCGACGGTCGCCGTGCCGCTGAAGTTGTACATGCGGAAGGTGTCGTCACCCGTGCTGCCTTGCAGCACATCAAAACCCGCGCCGCCGTCGAAACGATCGTAGCCGGCATCGGTGCCGCTCAGCAGGAAGGTGTCGTCGCCATCGCCGCCGCTCAGGTTGTCGGTACCGCTGCCGCCGACGATGACGTCGTTGCCAATGCTGCCCGTGATGGCGTCGTTGCCGGTCCCACCGTCGATCAAGGCGATGCCGACCAACTCGGTGCCCGAGAAATTCAGCGTGTCGCTGCTGCCGGTGCCAGCGATGATGTCGCTGCCACCATTGCCGTCGATGCGCTCGACCGTCGCCGTGCCGCTGAAGTTGTACATGCGGATCGTGTCGTCGCCCGTGCTGCCCTGAATGAGGTCGAAGCCGAGGCCACCTTCAAACCGGTCGTAGCCGGCATCGGTGCCGCTGACCAGGAATGTGTCATCGCCATCGCCGCCGCTCAGGTTGTCGGTACCGCTGCCGCCGACGATGATGTCGTTGCCGGAACTACCTATGATGGCGTCGTTGCCAGCTCCGCCGTCGATCAAGGCGATGCCGACCAACTCGGTGCCCGAGAAATTCAGCGTGTCGCTGCTGCCGGTGCCGGCGATGATGTCGTTGCCACCATTGCCGTCGATCTTCTCGACGGTGGCCGCAAGGCTGAAGTTATACATGCGGAAGGTGTCATCGCCCGTGCTGCCCTGCAGCACGTCAAAACCCGCGCCGCCTTTGAAACGGTCATAGCCCACGTCGGTGCCGCTCAGCAGGAAGGTATCGTCACCATCGCCGCCGATCAGGTTGTCGGTGCCACTGCCGCCGACAATGACGTCGTCACCAGCACTGCCCCTGATGGCATCGTTGCCTGCGCCGCCGTCGATCAAGGCGATGCCGACCAACTCGGTGCCTGAGAAATCCAGCGTGTCGCTGCTGCCGGTTCCGGCAATGACGTCATTGCCGCCACCGCCGTCGATCTTCTCGACGATCGCCGTGCCGCTGAAGTTGTACATGCGGAAGGTGTCGTCGCCCGTGCTGCCCTGAATGAGGTCGAAGCCGAGGCCACCTTCGAAGCGGTCGTAGCCCGCATCGGTGCCGTACAGCAGGAAAGTATCGTCGCCATCGCCGCCGCTCAGGTTATCGGTGCCGCTTCCGCCGACGATGATGTCGTTACCGACGCTGCCCGTGATGGCGTCGTTGCCGGCTCCGCCGTCAATCATCGCGATACCGATCAATTCGGTGCCCGAGAAATCCAGCGTGTCGCTGCTGCCGGTTCCGGCAATGACGTCATTGCCGCCACCGCCGTCGATCTTCTCGACGGTCGCCGTGCCGCTGAAGTTGTACATGCGGAAGGTGTCATCTCCGGTACTGCCTTGCAGCACGTCATAGCCCGTGCCGCCTTCGAAACGGTCGTAGCCGGCATCGGCGCCGCTCAACAGGAACAGATCGTCGCCACCACCGCCGTTGAGGTTGTCGGTACCGCTTCCGCCGACGATGATGTCGTTGCCGACGCTGCCCGTGATAGCGTCGTTGCCCAGGCCGCCGTCGATCATGGCTACACCGACGAAACTGCGTGCCGAATAATTCAGCGTATCGCTGCTCGCCGTACCGTGCAGATGCTGACCGACCGCCAGGCTGAACTCCGCCTGTGCTGCCAGCCCACCAAGGTCGGTCGCGGTAACCCGCAGCGCCAGCACGCCGGGCGCGCCCGCATCCGGCGTGCCGCTGAAGGTCCGGGTCGCCGCGTCGAAAGCCAGCCAGGTCGGCAGCACCGTCCCGCCGGCCAGCGTTGCCGTATAGCTCAAACTGTCACCGGGATCGCTGTCGACAAAACTTCCGTCCGGGATCGTCCAGGAGAACGCCACGTCTTGCGTCGCCGACCGGTCGCCGATGGCGGCGACCAACACGGGTGCCTGATTGCTTCTCACCACTGTAACGCTGAAGATACCGGCCGCAGCCGCCCCCGCTTCGTCGATGGCGGTAACCCGCAAGCTCAGGCTGCCAACTGAGTCATTGGGCGGGGTACCGTCGAGGCTGCCGGTCGCGGCGTCGAGTACGAGCCAATCGGGCAAGGGGTTGCCGTCGGCCAGAGTCGCCGAGTAGGACAGGCGATCGCCATCCGGATCGGTCAGCATGGATTCCCCAAGCGAATGGCTGAATGCTTCGCCCGTCCAGGCTTCGAGGTTTTCCGCGACGAACACCGGAGCCGCATTGTTGGCCCAGATGGCGGCGTCGATTTCGTCGGGCGACCCCAATGAATAATAGAAAGAGAATTCAAAACCCTCGATCCGCGAAGCTTCTGTCGCGAACCAATTTTCCACAAGTACGTTAGCGTCTGCTCCTTCGATGGAGATTAGCAAATCATCGCCATCGCCCGCATAGCGTTGAAAGTTCAACATTTCTGGAGTGATGGCCGGCCCGAAAGTCAGCCAGTCCTCGTCCCCGTAAGCTGACGACTCGACGATCACGTCGTGACCGCTGAAGGCGTCCACAAAATAAAAATCGTTGCCGGCTCCACCTGCCAGGTAGTCGTTCCCGGCGCCGCCGATAAGGGCGGAAGCGCCATCATCGCCGATCAGGACATCGTCGCCGGCCAGACCAAAGATGGCGCCAAAGGTTGATGGATTGATTTCGATGAAATCGTTATTGCGACTCCCAGTCATCATCAGATAAGCATCGGAGCCTACGACCAGATTTTCCCCGGCAGCCGCAAAGAACTCCGGCCCCCACAGAGTCCCATCGGAAAACTCGGCCTGGATGGCGACCCCAGGATCGGCCTCAAACCGGACCTGACTGTTTCCCTCGTGTATGGAGAAGACCAATTGGCCGTACTCGTCATGGACAATCTCAACATCCTCCGGCGTAATGCCCTGCTCGAACCGGATCGTGCTGATTTCGGTTGGAATGGATTCATGGCCGTTTTGGGACTCATCGATTTGATCGTATCCGTCGTCTGGAGAAATCACATAGACGTCGTTGCCAGCGCCTCCCTCCAGCCAGTCGTCACCCAAGCCCCCCGTCAACGTATCGTCGCCCCCCTTACCTTCAAGATAGTCGTCCCCCGCGAAACCAAACATCAGGTTGCCCCGGTGAGTGCCATACAACTCGTCGTCATCGTCGGTGCCGATTACTTCGATCGTCATGTCCAGAAGGGTTTCTTCGTCCCAGACCGCGCCATTTCCGAACTCGATTCTGGATATGCCGACACCCCAAGGAGACTGCCACTCTTCGATGGAGATGCTGTCGTCTGTGCCGACGATGGACACAACTAGGCCGCCCGGCCCAAATAACACAGCAACGTCATCGGGCGAAACATTCTCGTCGAAGCGAATGACGTCCATGTTCTCCATGGCCTGCCCGTCGTCCTCGTCGCCGACATAAAGATAGTCGTGGCCGTCGCCCTGCCCGAACAGGAACACATCGTTGCCCGGCCCGCCGACGATTTCATCGTCGCCGCCTCCGCCGCGCAGGGTATCGTTGCCCTCATTGCCATAAATCTCATCGGCGCTTTCCGATCCAACAAGCACATCGTCGCCAGCGCTGCCATCGAGAACAACCCCAACTCCCGCCATGCTTCCGAGAGTTGCCACATCCCAAACGGTACCGTCGGAAAACTCGACAGCGGAAATTCTTGCGCCCGAGGGATAAAACCAATTCTGCAAAGTAAGCGTCTCACCGCTGCCGATGATCGTCAGCAGCAGATCGTCGCCGTCCGCCATGACTTGAACATCGCCGGCGGCGATTCCGTCATCAAAGCGAATCACATCGATATCGCCCGTGGCCGACCCATCAATGTCGCCATCCTGAAGAATCAGATCATGGCCATCGCCGCGACCGAAGCGATAGACGTCGTTTCCGGCTCCGCCCGTGATCACGTCATCGCCCGCGCCGCCAATCAGGATGTCATCCCCATTCCCACCCGCGATGTAGTCATCTCCGCCACGGCCGTCAATGCGATCGTTGTTGACGGTTCCGGTATAAACGTCCTGGTCATCGGTGAGAACCGTCGCAGTCTGGGCGATCAGGTAGTCCAAGTTCCAGGTCGTGCCATCCATGAATCGCACTTGCTCAATTTTGTGGCTATCGCCCTCGAACCAGCGCGAAATCGTCAGCTGATCATTCCTGCCGTTCAGATTGGTCGTGAAGACGAGATCGTTGCCCGATTGGAAGAAGATCACGTTGTTGGAACCAATACCGCCGGCAAACAGAACGGTATCGATGTTGCCCGAGGTTGCATCATCGTCAGCTATCAGGTCATGTCCATCGAAGAGTCGAAACACATAGACATCATTCCCGGCGCCGCCGGCCATCAGATCGTAGCCGTAGCCGCCGTACAGAAAATCGCTGCCGTCACCGCCGAATAGCGTGTCGTGACCGCCCATGCCGAACAGGTGACTACCTCCGTCGGTGGCGATCAGCGTGTTGGCTTCCCTGTTCCCGAGCAGACTGCCGTCTCCCATATCCGGCATCGGCGGCGCAAGGTCGACCATGTCCTGCATGAAAAGATACGAACCATCGGCAAGTCGCATCAACTCGATGCCGTAGCCAATCGGATCATCGGCCCGCGGCATGACAATGCGCAGATGGGTCGCGCCGTGCCATGCGACCTCCAGCGTCGCGCGCAGTTTGCCTGAGGCGTCGTCCGTGCTGCCCCAGCCGAAGGAAAGATCGGCGCGAACAATGCCCGCCGGCAATTCCACCACGTCCTGCGGCGCGAATCCCGTGTTCGCCAAAAGGCGGAAATCCTTGCTGTGCCCAAGCAGCGGAATTTCCAGCGGTCTTTCCGCCGGCGAATACTTGAGATCGCCCGAGGCCAATGCCTGGTCAACCGTCAATTCCGGGTGATTCTCTGCAAGCCAGGCTGCGGCTTCCTCCAGCGAGCCAAACGTGACGCCGTCGCCAGACCAAAGATTCCATTTCTCGCCGTGCGGCTGGTAGTTTTGGTAATCAGAAATTCCCTGCTGTTCGTAGTACCAGGTGAGGAATCCGTCCACGTTATCGCCGCGGTCCTCGATAAGGTCGACGCCGGTCTCGTCGGTCGACAGCACCAGATAGCGATCCCATCCCGCCCCGCCATGAAGTTCGTCGCTGCCGTCCCCGCCAACCATCACCGAGCCGTCGCCGTAAATCACGTCATCCCCAGCGTTGCCATAGAGCACGTCGCCGTGCCACATCGTGCCACCGCCGCCGAAAATCGTGTCGTTGCCGGCGCCGCCATCCACAAACTCCGTGGCACGGCTGTTGGCGTGAATCTCGTTGTCGCCATTGCCGCCGATGATCTCGGCGATCAAGGGCTCGTGGATGTTTATCTGCCGGTAATTCACGGCGACCTGGTTACCGACCAGCGTATTGACAGGGGCTGTCCAGCCATCGGTCCCTTCGCTGAAGCTCTGCACCCAGCCGGTCCGGTTGTATGAAGTCAAGTCGTAGTAGTACTGAACGGTACCGATCGCGTCGCCGAATTGATCGAGAACGAATCCCGAAGTGTTCCAAGTCGAGTGCTGATAGTTGAACAGCGTGCCCTCCCACACCAGGTTGGCGATGGCGGAGCCATAGGTGGTTTCGCTTCGGCCCTGATAGTCGTTCGAGACCAGTGCATCGTTGCTTTCAATCCGATTGACCTCGTAGTGATAAACGATCCGGCCCGGCGCCGAAGCGCCGTAGCCCCAGTTCACTATCTGTTGCGAATCCTCCACCGACTGACTGCTGGAAATCAATGCTCCTGTCAGGGTGCGGTAGACGGTCGTCGTGAGTTGGTGCGAAAACTGGGCCGACGCCGATGCAGCCCACGGGATTTCAAAAGTCAAGTTGCCGAGATTCCGCCACCCGATCACGCCTCCGAGCGGCTCGATGTAGTTGAGGTAAGCGTGTTCCGCCAACTGCGTCTGGGTGGTGATGACGGCCGCCTTTGTATCACCCCACAACGCACCGATAGCCGTTTCCACCTCATCGGGCTGGGCAATGACGGTCTCCAGGGATACCTCATTCGCCCCGCCGAAGTCCACGTTCCAGGATTGCGCCGTACCCGCGTAGTAATCCTTGACGACCACACTGTCGGCCGAGCCCTTGACCACGATCCGCACATCGTCGCCCTCGCGCACCGCGCGCAGGCTGGCCGGCGACTGCCAGGATTCGAAGTGCAGAACATTGGTCTCGGCGCCACCGTCGATCACGGTGTCCGCGCCCGAGCCGGCGAGGAATCGGTAGATGTCTGCCCCCGTGCCGCCGGTCAGCACGTCTGCACCGATGCCGCCGATCAGCACATCCTCCCCATCCCCACCGTCCAGATGGTCATCCCCACCCCTCCCCTCCAGCGTGTCATCGCCCCCGGCCCCGCTGACCGTATCGCCGCTGCCATAGCCGATCAGATACTCGTCCGCCGCCGTCCCGACGAGAAGGCGGGCCCGGATGTCGTCGCCGCTCCAGGTCGCGTCCGCAAACTGAACGGTTTGCAGCCCGGCATCCAGACCATCGTTGATGAACCATCCGTTCGCCGAAACCTTGTCGCCCCCCATGTTGGTGAATATCAGGTCGGCCCCCTCCCGACGCAGCGTGATCTCGGCCGTGTTCTGATCGGCAAAGCGCAGCGTCGCATTGCCTCCCGCCACATCCAGCGTATCGGTCCCATCGCCACGGTAGGCCGTCACCGTGATGTTGTTCCCCGTCAGGTTCAGCGTATCCGTCCCCCGCCCGGCAGAAACCCGTGCGCCCTCCTCGGCCACCACGATCAGGTCGTTGCTTTTGCCGCCGGCGACGTGGCGACGGCCGTCGATGTCCGTCCCGCTGAAGACGCCACTGCCGAATTCACCGACCAACTGCGCGTAGTCGAGGCTTCTCGCCGTGTCACCAGCGCCGACTTTCCAATGCTCGATGCGCCCGTCCAGCCCGCCGTCGATCAGCAGGCGGTCGAGTGGCTGGCCGGCGGCCGAGTAATCGACCGCCAAGGCGCCGTCGGGGTTGGCGATCAGGACGAGGTTCGCGGGGTCGATGTCGGCGGCGAAGCGCACGGTGTCGTCGCCGCCTTCATCGACCAGGGTTTCGGTCATCCCGGCCGGCGTGCCGTCGAAGGTGGCGCCGTCGCCGGCGTTGAAGATATAGCTGTCGTTTCCCAGCCCGCCGTTGAGGCCGTCGGTACCGGTGCCGCCGACGATGACGTCATTGCCGGCCAGGCCCCAGATGAGGTCGTTGCCGGCGCGGCCGTCGATGCGGTCCTCGACGCCGGTGCCGACGATGGTGTCGTCGGCGTCCGTGCCGTCGAGATCGAAGCCCCTGGCCAGCAAGCCTTCCCAACTCAGGCTCGTGCCGTCGGCGAACTGGAAGCTGGCGAAGCTTTGCGTGGCCAGCGGGTTCTCGGCGTCGAAGTTGTCGATATGGATGGCGTCGCCATCGCCGAGGTCGAGCAGGAGGGAGCCCTTGCGCAGCTTGATGCTGTTCGGGTCGAAGCCTGCGCCGAAGACGAGGATACTTTTTTCCGGGCCGCTGTCGTCGTCGAAGATGGTGTCAACGCCGTCGCCTTTGTTGAAGATGTAGGTGTCGCGGCCGGCGCCGCCATAGATGGTGTCGACGTCTCCGCCACCGATCAGGATGTCGTCGTTCTCGTCGCCGGCGAGCATGTCGGCTTCCGCCCCGCCCTCCAGATAGTCGCAGCCGATACCACCCCAGAGGCTGTCGGTTCCCGCATCCCCGATGAGGATGTCGTTGCCTTCATTGCCATACAGGCGATCGTTGCCGCCATCGGCAAACACCACGTCGTTACCCGCCCCGGCCCAGACATAGTCATTGCCCTCGCCGGCGTAGATTACATCCGCCCCACCGTCATCAGGCACCTGCGGCAGCGCCACCGGATCGAAGTATCTGGTGCCCGCCCGGTCGGTCACGGTCCACTCGAAACTGGTCGTTACATAGTCAGTGTCGCCGAGGATGTCGTCGTCTCCGGCGCCGCCGATCAGGAGGTCTCTACCGCCACCGCCCGACAAGACGTCATTGCCGGCGCCGCCGACCAGGGTGTCGTTACCGTTGCCGCCGGCCAGCCAGTCGCCGCGCTGTCCGGTGCCGCTGTCGGCGAGCTTGCCATCGGCGATGGCCGACGCCACGCTGATCTTGGTGTCGCCATAAAGACGGTCGTCGCCGCCGCCGCCGCTGAGGATGTCGGTTCCGGCCTTGCCTTCGAGGAGGTGGCTAGCACCGCTGCCGGAGAGCCCGGGGTCCTTGGTGATTCCGTCGGCCAGGGTGGCTTGAGAGATGTTGCTGCTGCTGGCGTTCCGGTAATAGACGTCGGTGCCGATGAAGTTGTCTGATCCATTACCGGTGAGGGCGGGAAGGTCGGCGTCGGTGGCGAGGTCGGTCATGGTAAGGCCGAAGCTGGCGCCGCTGGCGTAGTTCCTGATGACAATGTTGCCGTCGATCAGCAGGGTGTTGGGCTCGGGCCGGACATAGAGGTGTTTGCCGTCGGTGCTGCGATGGACGCGGGTGTCGCCGTATTGGGCGCCGCCGTTGAGGATGTCGCCGTCGACGGCGAGGGTGTTCTGATCGGCGGTGTCGAGAATGGTGTCGAGGCCGTCGCCGGTGCTGTAGACGTAGGTGTCGTTGCCGGCGCCGCCGAGCAAGACGTCGTTGCCGCCCTTGCCTTGCAGCAGGTCGGTGCCGGCGTTGCCGACGAGGAGGTCGGCGCCGCTGCCGCCGACGAGGCCGTCGCTGTCGGCGCCGCCGAGCAGGAAGGCATTGCGGTTCTGGGTGTCGGTGGTGTTCAGCGCCTCGGTGCCGGCCTGGATGGTCCAATCCCGCAGGATTGGCAGCATGCCGTTGATGAGGATGCGTTCGGCGGGGGTGAAGTTCGCGTTGACGTAGGCCTGGAAATATTTGTCGCCTTTGGCAGCGCCCAGCGTGGCGACCACGTCCGCGCGATCGAATTGGATGCCGCCTCCGTTGATGTCGGTGAAGAGCGTCTTCTTGTAGCCGGCGCTGGCCTGGGCTTCGTCGTAATACTTCTGCATGGCGAAGGCGATCAGGGCCTTGCTCAGGTTGTTCAGGGCCGGATTCCATACGTTGCCGTCGCTCATGGTGAGGCCGCCGTCCTGGGCGAGCTTCCAGAGGTCGCGTGTGAAGCGGGTGAGCATGGCGTCGGCAGTCACATCACCTACCTTGACCCCATTTACAACATCGGGGGCATTGCCAAACTCATGGCGGACGAGTCGTTCGAGAAAATTTTCATCCGGTCTGTCGGTCGATCTGGAATACAAATTCGCGTCAACAATCATCGCCAGCAGATCGGTAAGCTTGTAGGTCACTTTGCTTAATGTCTGCTGCGGATTACCGCTGCTGGCTGCGGTTTGGTCGCTTTGCAGAAAGGCAATGAGCAGCGATTGGGCATGGAGATCGATGCCACCGGCACTCGTCGGCCCGTGCTGGATGGACGTGGCAGGATTTCCAACGATGTCGTACATGGAAATGGGAACCCAGTCGGAAAGAAATTCTCCTTCCACACGGATTGTGCTGACCAGACTGGCGTTGGGGATGCCGCCACTTGCCGCCCGCGTTGCAAGGAAATTGCTCAACGGTGATAGTTCGGCTTCCGTGTAGCCGTCGGCAAGCAAGTCTATCTTGAGCTTGCTCGCAACATCGGGTACAAGCAGATTCAGCGGATTCGAAAGGAACGAACTATCCTGGGCCGCGTTGGCAAAGGGGGCTTGATCGAAGGTGATCGCGGCTTTACCAAAGAAAACGCCGACCAATGCGGCCAGGCCGCCTCCCAAAGAATGGCCCGTGAGTGTAATGCTCGCTCCGGGATTATCCCGTTGCCTGTCGAGAAAATACTGTACGGCTTGCAATAACTGATCGGAGCTGTAACCCACGCCAAGAGCAAGGTCGGCAACAAAGTCGACAGGAACGCCAAGCGAATTCGTCGGTCCGAGAAGTTTCCCGGGATAGGTGCCAGCGAAGGAGATGACGAGTTCGGTGCCACTGGTGAACGTGGCAGCTTCAAAACCACTTGGTTCGACCAGCCTATTCCCTATACTCCACCCGTCCGGCACCGGAAACTTATTGATGTCTGGGCGCGTTGAAATGTAGGAAGCCGCCGCCATCAGGGCGTATTGAATTTGGGTAGGCATTATTTCCTCCCCTTGAACAAAGTTTCACATGGACAAAACTGTGGAGCAATTTTTTTGCGGTAGCAATATTGAATACAGGCCTCATAGGTCTTGCCGAACAAATCAACACCGTGCCATCCACCCTTTCCGTCATGAATCATTTCACTGCAACTGCCCGGCCCCTCATACCTCACTGCATCTCGTTGAATGGTCTTGTAATTGACGTTGAGCTCCTTCACAAGCTCCGCCGTAACGATGGGCTGCGCCGTGATCGCTGCTTCATTGGTCACTGTTGAAACCGTCAAATTGATGGTCTTGAATTCAGCCGGCAATTCGGTCACTGGAATGCGCTGCCACGTCTTGCCGTCGTGCTTGAAGAAGACATAGGGCGGGCTGGGTCGCCCCCACTTGTTTTCGGAAAGACATAGCCATGGCTGCGCCACGATGTAGGGCGTGCCATTCAATAAATGCAGTGCCAATAGAAGAAAGTTTTTACCCCCGATGTTTTCATCGTACTCATCCTTAAAGGTGAGAACTTTGTTGGTATTCGGCACGGTAAAGCTGATCTCTTGCTCCTTGATCGTTCCCGACTGACCGATTTCATGACGCCCGCCATAGCTTTGCGTACGCTTGACGATGATTTTCTGTCCGTCGTGCAACTGCACTTCTTCCTTCCAGCTCACACCACCGAATCCAAATAGTCCTGCTTCTGCGCTCATGCTCGCCCCCATCATCAATAGAATTCCAAATTGCGCTATTTGCTTCAACCACGAATGGTTTGCTTTCATGCTGCCCTCCACCATGCCGTATCGTTGGCCGCTTGCAAGCTCCGCTCGCTGTCTCGCCAGCGCCGACTCTTGCTCGGCGCCCTGCGTCTGGGCGGCGTGACTGCCAAAAGCGTGACTGCCAAAGGTGCCAAAGGGGTCAGAGACATTTCGCTTTTCGTTTCGCATCGTTGCTTCCTCCATTCTCAGAATCCAAATCCCTGTTGTTCAGTCAGCGCCGTTGGTGATTCACGTTCGTCGCCCGGTGTCCGTCCTCGTTTGCCAACTAAAGGGGTCGGCATCACATTCTTTTCCATTTCTCTCTCCTCAGAATCCAAATCCGGTTTGTCCTTCCATCCCGCCCGCCGCCTGACCGAGCGTCAATTTGAAGCGAACCACCTTGTTGGTGCCGTGCCGCCAGCGCCGACTTTGGGACCGTTTGCTCGATGTGCTGGACGATCTCACATTCTTGGCGTAAAGTAAGGATTCCTTACTTTGCAGAGTGTTCATCGCCATGCTTGCCAAACTCACCTCGAAGAACCAGTTGACCCTGCCGAAGAGCATTACGGCAGCCGTCGATGCGACGGAATACTTTGATGTCGAAGCCAGCAACGGCCGGATCGTGCTGACGCCGGTGCGCATCCAGCGCGGCGATTCGGTGCGCGCCAAGCTGGCCGAACTTGACCTCCAGGAACAGGACACGGCCGATGCCGTGGCATGGGCGCGGCAGGCTGCTGCCGGCAAGCCCGCGCGCAAGAAATGAGGCGATCGCCGCGGGTCGTGATCGACACCGATCTGGTACTGTCCGCGCTGGTGTTCGCGGGCGGCCGGCTGGCGCCCTTGCGCCTGGCCTGGCAGGGCCAGCGCGTGCTGCCGCTGGTGTCGAGAGCCACGGCCGCCGAATTGATCCGTGCCCTGGCCTACCCCAAGTTCAAGCTTGCCGCGCATGGGCAGGAAGAATTGCTGGCGGACTACCTTCCGTATTGCAAAACGGTGCGCATTCCCGCGCCGCCGCCGGCCACACCGCCCTGTCGGGATGCATTCGACGTTCCTTTTCTGGAATTGGCACTGGTGGGGAAAGCCGATGCACTGGTGACTGGCGACAAGGATCTGCTGAGTCTTGCCGGCAGCTTGGCGTGTCCGATCCTCAACGCGGATCAGTTCCTGAATACGCTCGATATCGACCGGTGATGGCATCGTCACGGGTTGCACTCCCCAACCCGTGAACGACTGACCGCAGCTCTTGGCAACCGCGCTCATCACCGCTCCCGCAAACTCTCGCTGCCGTGCTGCAACAGCGGACTCAGGAAATACTCGATCACGCGCCGCTTGCCGGTCTTGATTTCCACGGTCACCGCCATGCCGGCGGAAAGATTCACGGTCTTGTCTTCCACCTGCATGGTGGCGCGCTGCAGGCGGGCGCGGGTGGAGTAGATCGGGCCGCGCTTTTCGTCATTGATGGCGTCTCGCGAGACATGGACGAGGCTCGCGGGAATCGTGCCGTACTTGGTGAAGGGAAAGGTCTCGATCTTGACTTCGGCCACTTGCCCGGCATTGACGAAGCCGATGTCCTTGTTCTCGAGGAAGGCTTCGACTTCCAGCGCGTCGTCTTTCGGCACGATGACCATCAGCACCTGGGCTTCGGTGACGACGCCGCCGACAGTGCGCACGGCCAACTGCTGCACGGTGCCATCGACCGGGGCGGTGAGCGTCATGAGTTTTCCGCGGCTTTCGGTCTTGACCAACTCCTGGCCGTAGCCGGTGGCTTTCTGTTCGGCTTCGTTGAGGGTGTCGAGCGCGAGGCGGCGGGTTTCGGCGACGGCGGTGCTGCGCTGGCCCTTGGCCTCGTCGATGGCGGCGGCGAGCTCCTTGAGGCGGCTGCGCTGAGTTTCGAGGTCGGCTTCCTGCTCGATGCGCGCCTGCTCCTTTTCCAGATAGCCGTGTTTGGAGATGAAGT
>Ga0265297_10009160_pt1 | contig 12900 bp, 13 predicted proteins | sample Munlanlwell13791_FD_192502 | JGI IMG/M metagenome (GOLD analysis project Ga0265297, IMG submission 192502) | Leachate microbial communities from a municipal landfill in Southern Ontario, Canada - Leachate well 137-91 | ecosystem: Engineered > Solid waste > Landfill > Unclassified | place...
CGCGCCTAGCGAAAAAACCTGGAAACCACCAGAATCGGTCATCGTCGGCCCTGACCAATTCATAAACTTGCCCACACCGCCAGCTTTTTTGATTAGTTCAGCTCCAGGTTGGAGATAAAGATGATAAGTATTTGCCAAAACAACTTGCGCACCGAGCGAATTAACTTGTTCTGGTGTTAACGCTTTAACTGTTGCCTTTGTCCCCACAGTCACAAAAGCCGGAGTTTTAATTTCTCCATGAGGCGTTTTGATAATTCCCGCTCGCCCAAGCTGTCCCGGAATTTTTTTCTCAATTTTGAAACCGAAATCAGACATAATCCCATGTTAGCAAAACAATTCAAAGATGAAAAATAAAAAATCTTATTCGAACAATCCCCGAGACTGCTCAAAAGCTCGCAAGATTATTTACCATTTACTCAAATCCCTTTGTTTGTGCGATATCCGATATCGCACAAGTAGCCGATCTGCCGGTTATTTTACTTGACGAGATTTTTTGATTCGCCAGTTGAAAAAGCTTCAATATTTTCAATAGTTGTATCCAAAATTCGCTTCAAGGCTTCCCAAGTATTAAAAGCATTGTGGGGCGTGATCACGACATTTGGCAGATCAACTAAAACATGGTTTTGCAAAACTGTCAGCAAGTCGTGTTGTTTGGAGTGGTCGGGATTTGTCAAAATATTGAGCTCATCTTTGACCATTCCCTCTTCTTCTAAGACATCTAAACCAGCGCCGGCGATAATTCCATCGGTCAAGCCTTTCAAGAGAGCGTTGGTTTCCACCAAACCACCACGCGCCGTGTTGATCAAATAAACACCTTTTTTCATTTTGGCGATAGTCTGGGCGTTAATGAGGTGATGATTTTCGGGCGTATAAGGCACGTGTAGGCTCAGAATATCGGCCTGGGCGAGCACTTCGTCGAGCGGCAGGTATTCATACTGCATCTTGTCGGCATAGGCCTGGTCGGGGAATTTATCAAAAGCGACAATTTTCATGTTGAAACCGCGGGCAATCTCCACGACATTTTTACCGATTTTGCCGGTGCCAATGACGCCGATTGTCTTGCCGTTCAAATCAAAACCGCGCATGCCGTTCAAACTAAAACTGCCGGTCTCCTTGATCCGATCATAACTCTCAAAAATCTTTCGCGACAAAGTTAAGAGCAAAGCAAAAGTATATTCTGCGACAGTTTCCTCACCGTAACTTGGCACATAGGCCACGACAATATCCCTCTTTCGGCAAGCTTCCAAATCAATGTGATCATAACCGGTAGAACGAGTGGCGATAAGTTTTAGATTCGGAAACTTGGCGAGGACATTTTCGCTAATCCGCGAATCTACAAAAACCGAAATGATTTCCGCTTCGGTTTGAGCCGGAATTTTTTCTTCAGTCAATGGACCTTCGATTGTTTCAAATTCCAAACCGACCGCTTTTTCTTTTAGATAATCTTTTTCCCAATTTTCAAGTTCAAAAAATAAAGTTTTCATTTTGTAAATATTTAAAGATAAAAACCCTACCGCTTCGACAATTATATCGCACAAGTCATTTTTAAAATACTTGACTTTAGCAATAATTCCTGCCATATTATTGATGGATGTTCAAACCTGTCGGATGTGCGCAAAGAGCATTCTGCGCGGTGATTCGACAAAAAAGAAAGGGATTCGCCATGAACGTGCTCACAGAATCGACACTTGTATGTGTGCTGGAGGAAATTTTCAATCAAGATGGAGACTACCTTAAACCCCACGAAAGAGACGCGACAGATGTTCTGGAGAAAAATCTCGGCGGAGAATTACCATCAAGACCGTTATACCATCTCAAGGTTGGTCAATTTGAAGTTTCTCTTGACCACCTAGAGCTACTCAGGCGTATCGCGGCCACGGAAATCCAGGCCCAAGAGATTTTTGTCTCCGGGATCTTCCGGGCGATGTCAGACAAAAAGGTCAGGAGCGCTCTCGTGAAAATTCGCTGGTCAAAGGTCGGCCAGCGGAATCTATCAATTAGAATCGTGGCCGACAATCTCATATCTCTAGAAATCAAGTTTTGTAACTAGCCCCGCTTTTGCAACGAGAAATCCCCGTTCACTATGCGGGGATTTCTTTCTTAGAAGGATTTTGCTTGCTTGGGCTATTACCCGCCAACCGTCTTATTTTCCGCTTGTTCTACCACCTGGAGCATTTTGATAATTACGTCCGGGTTCAACGACATACTAGTGATGCCTTTTTTAACCAAAAATTCCGCGAACTCCGGATAATCGGACGGCGCCTGACCGCAAATCCCGATGTATTTGCCTCGCGCACGACAGCGATCAATTACCTCGGTAATCAAAATTTTCACCGATTCGTCTTTTTCGTTGCCGATATGCGCCAACATGCCGGAATCGCGGTCCAAACCAAGCGTCAACTGGGTCAGGTCGTTGGAACCAATGGACATGCCGTCAAAAATATCCAAAAACTTGTCCGCCAAAATGACGTTTGAAGGCACTTCGCACATGACATAAATTTTCAAATTCTTATCCCGCTCACGATCCAAACCGTTTTCGCTCATGAGTTGGACAACCGCCCGCCCTTCCTCCAAAGTCCGGCAAAACGGCACCATCGGCACGACGTTCGTCAAACCAAGTTCGTTTCTGACTTTGGCCAGCGCGGCCACTTCGAGCGCAAATGCCGCTTTGAATTTTGGATCGTAATAACGAGACGCTCCCCGCCAACCAATCATCGGATTTTCTTCCTCTGGTTCATAGAGCTCACCGCCAATTAAGGTACGGTATTCATTCGTTTTGAAATCCGAAAATCGGATGATCACTTCGTTTGGCCAAAAAGCCGCGCCAATCATACCGACTCCTTCTGCCAATTCGTTAACGTAAAATTCCTGTTTATTCTTGCCGGAGTATTCGAGAGTCAAAGCTTCAATTTCTTTAACAATTTTTTTAGCAGAACGATCGGAACTGCGCTTGATTTTGTCAAAATCAAGCAAGGCATTTGGGTGAATTTTAATATAAGACGTGATAATAAATTCCAAACGGCCAAGACCAACACCCGCTGCTGGTAAATAATAATTTTTCATCGCTTCTTCCGGCGAACCAACGTTAAGCATAACCTTTGTTTTTGGTTTAGGAATTTCATTTAAGCGATGTTCAATTACTTCAAATTGCAATTCACCCCTATAAACAAGGCCTTCCTTCCCAGAAGAACAATCCACCGTCACCATTTGACCATTTTTTAAAACCTTGGTTGCCTTACCTGTCCCAACGATGCAAGGAACGCCCAGCTCTCTAGAAACAATCGCCGCGTGACTCGTGCGTCCGCCTTTTTCGGTAATAATAGCCGAAGCAATTTTCATAATCGGCTCCCAATCAGGGTCGGTGATCTCGGTTACCAAAATCTCACCCTTTTTAAAGCTTGGCATGTCTTTAGCTTGTCTGATGATCCGAACCTTGCCACTAGCGATTTTTGAACCAATAGCAATTCCTCGAATCAATTCCGTACCTTGTCCAAGCAATTTGTATTCTCGGTAAAGATTCGGGTCAGCTTCAGCGTGAACAGTTTCTGGTCTGGCTTGTAGAATAAAAAGTTCGCCGGTTTTTCCATCTTTGCCCCATTCCGTATCCATGGGTTGGTAACGATTATGCTTTTTTGAAAAATATTTTTCAATCAAAGTCACCCAGGTTGCCAACTGAACAATTTCATCATCGTTCAAACTGAAACGCTGTCTTTCAGATTCTTTAACTTTGGCTCTAATCGTCCCAATTTTGCCGTAAATTAATTTTTCGTTTTTTTCACCAAGCGTTTTTGATAAAATCGCTTTGTAACCCTTCTCTAGGGTTGGTTTAAAAACAACAAATTCATCGGGTGTAACTTGTCCTTGAACGACCATCTCGCCCAATCCATAAGCAGAGTTAATGACCACAACCTTGTTAAAACCTGTTTCGGTATCAATCGAAAAAGCGACCCCGCTTGAACCAACGTCGCTTCTAACCATTTTTTGCACGCCGACTGAAAGCAAAACATCAAACATTGAGAAGCCCTTATCAACACGATAGGAAATCGCTCGGTTGGTAAAAAGCGAGGCAAAACACTTTTTGACTGATTCCAACAACATTTTTTCGTTAACCACGTTCAAATAGGTTTCCTGTTGGCCGGCGAAAGAGGCTCCTGGCAAATCTTCGGCTGTTGCCGACGACCTGACCGCCACGTCAACATTTTTTGTTTTATAAACTTCCTCTGAAAGTTTTAGATAAGCAACAACAATCTCATCCTTTAAGTCTTGCGGAATTTCTTCTTTCAAAATCAACCCGCGAATCAAGGCACCACGTTTTTGCAAATCAGCCACGTTGTGAGTATCCAAATCGTTTAAAATTTCCCGAATCCGGCCTTTTAAATTAGTTTCAGTCAAAAAATAATCATAGGCACGCGCAGTTATGGCAAAACCATCTGGCACTCGCACGCCAAGGGGCGTTAAGTTGTTAAACATTTCTCCAAGCGCGGCATTTTTTCCACCAACCAAGGGCACATCTTCAATCGATAAATCTTTGAACCATAAAATATAAGCTTGGGTCCGGTTAATTTTTTCGTGTTGTTCTTCGGGCATAATAAAATTCCTAATTTAGTTAATGAATAATAATTTTATTTTCTTATTATACCTTAATTTTTCAAGAAAGTAATCAAAAAACCCTCCAAATCAAAATCTTAGGGTGTTTTTTGAATCTTTTTTAGTTATTCAGCTTTCAGATATTCTACCAATCTACCTTTAGCTTTTTCGACGGCTTCTTTGTATTGGTTCTCGGCTTGTTCAATTTTTCTGTCACGGTCTTCGACTATCGCCTGACCAGCTTCTTTTACATCCAAAAAAATCTTTTCTCGTTCTTGGCGCAAGATAAAAAGCCTTTCCGCTAAACTATTCTTCTCAGCGGTCAAACCTTTTTGTTGATTAATTTTAATTTCGCACTTTTCAGAAGCTTTTTGAATTTCTTTCTCTAAATTTTCCTCGTATTTTACCAACCTCGCTTCCATTTCGGTCATTTTGCTGGATTTTAGATTATCAACATCTTTCCGATATTCATCAACGGCCAAATCAGTTAAGCGACGGCGTTCCTCCAATGCCAAAGTCATTTCCTTTTGATAATTATCGATAGCCTTTTTTTGAATTTCGGTTTCAGCCAATTTCCCCAAACGAGAAAAGAAAACCTTTAACGAATAATCTTGTCGTAAACGCAACCAAATTCGTTGATCATCATATTTTTGACGCTCTTCCTGAATTTTTTTGTTTTGTTCTCCCAAATTTTCACTAATCGCTTTTTTCCTTTCAGAATAACTCTTTTCCAACTTAGAAAGAGCTTCTTCTAATTTGGCACAAAATTCAATATCCGTTTCGGTGTCAACCGTCGAAGTCGAAGTGGTTGCTTTTTTTGAAAGAACAAGTTCGGTCGTAGTAGGAGAAGAAGTCCCTACCTGAAAAGAAGTGGGGATTTGAAGCAAATTGGAAAGAGAAAAGGCCATCGCCTCTTCAGCTGCTAGGACAGAAGAGCCTCCTCCAAAAGAAAGCGCAACAAGAATCGCACGAATAATAAATTTTTTATGGCAAAAAATCATTTTCTAAATTCCCAACATAATTATCGGGCTCAATTTCAGAAGCCAAGGCATCTTCGGCGGCAAGAATTTCTAATTCGCCGGCAAATCCTTGTTCCACCACCCGATCAACCTCTTGAATAATTTGAGCATGGGCTGTTTGGCTATTGGCAAAAGGATCTTTTGGAGATCCAAAAGATCCACTAAAAATCACCAACAAAAATACCGAAACAACCATTGACGCGAAGGTCAAAAAACTTTTTCTTTTAAAAAATTCTTTATAAAAATAAGGGGAGACTTTTGGTTCATTTAATTTTTTTAGAATTTCACTTAAAAGCTCCGTCCGTGGTTGAGAAAAACGACGCAGAGTTTCAAAAAGTTTATTCAATTTTTTATCTTCGTCAATCATAATTTTAAATCAAACCTTTTTCCTTAAATTTTTCTTTAACAACCCTAATTGAACGCGAGCTAATCTGTCGGACAGCTTCTTCGCTTTTATTTAAAACCAAAGCAATATCACGGTAAGACGAACCATCAATATATTTCATAATCAGAACTTGTCGATCGGGCTCTTTCAACTCTGAAATAACTTGCCTGGCTAATTGGGACAACTCCTTCTCTTCGGCTTCTTCGATCGGAGTTAGAGCTGGATCGCTGAATTCAATTTGCCAATCTTCCGGAAGATCTTCCAACATGGGTAAATCTTTTTTCTTCCGAAAAAAATCAATAATCAAATTGTTAGCGATTTTGTAAAGCCAAGAACTAAAGGGTTTATCTCTGAAGTGGAATCCGTCCAGCGATTTAAAAACTTTTAAAAAAACTGTTTGAGCCAAATCTTCCGCTTCTTCACGATTCCTTACCTTAAAAAAGATAAATCGGTAAATCGGTGAAAAATACAACTCGTAAATAACAGTAAAGGCCTTTTCGTCACCCATTTGGGCCTTTTTTATTAAATCCTGGATTTGGTTCTCTTCTTTCATAACAACGATTCACAGGCGAGTTTGTGACTTTTAAAGCCAAGAAACCTTTTAAATTAAAGTTAATTATCTGAGGTAGAATGAGGCCTTGACCGTGACCATTACTTCCTTCTCCATATTTGAAGTGTCATAAGCCCCATAATCAGAAACTTCAATGGAATCTTTTGACAAAACTTGGACTACCCCGCTTGAAGCAGATTTCAGATTCCCGACTTTTTTACTATCAGCTTTGGCAATCTCGGAAGCTCTCGCTTTAGCATCAGCCAAGGCCGCCGACAAAAGAGAAACTCTCAGCTCTGGTAATTTTGAATAAAGATATTCAAGCGACTGAGTCGAAAAAATAACTCCGGCATTTATTAATTCACTGCTGTTCCCGGCTAATTCAGCGATCTTTTTGACTTCGGTTGAACGAACTTCAATCGTTCGACGCAGAACATAGCGTTTGGCTTCGCCCCGATTATTGGGATCCCAAACTTCATCCATAAAAACCGGAGAAATAACAAATTTATCTTCTGCCAAACCTTTTCCAATGTAATATTTTTTTACAATTGAGAGATCTTTTTCCATTTGCTCATAACCGGTCTTCATGCTCCCCAATTCAACTGTTCGATTAAAATTAGCAATCCACTTAACGGTATCCGCCGTAACGGCTTGCTTGGCGGAGCCGGTTACAGTCAAAGCGTTATCAAAAGATCTGACTCGATAAAAAGTATAAGCGCCGATCATGGTACTCAAAATTAAACTCGCCCCCAAAAGAGAGCCGACCAAGACCGCGGAACTTTTTAAATTATAGTTCTCCATGTTTTTAAAAAGTTAAATTTAATAAATTATTTATATGAGGTTCTTCGCCCCAAATTTTTTAATGGCTTCCCCTTTTGGCCTCGAAAATTGTCCACTTTTAAATTTTGCCTAATTTTAAAAGTAGAAGAAGTTCGATAACCCGGGCGCCCTGGCTGGCCACCAATTTTGTCATAATTTTTCATAATGTCTTTATATTATTTTAACGTGAATTTTTGATTACCGCAAAGCGATAACGACCAAACTGGTCTTTTTTGACCTGAAAATCAGAAAACCCCTCCATTTTCAGTATTTTCTCCACTGCCGACTTTTGACCAAAGCCAAATTCCAAATAGATTTTGCCATTTTTTGTTAAATGCTTTTTCGCTTGATTCAAAAAAATTCTCATCAAATAAAGACCGTCTTTGCCACCAAAAAGCGCATTTTTGGGTTCAAAATCAGAAACTGAACGAGGAAGTCTTTTCTTGTTCGGAATATACGGCGGATTAGCCAAAACAACATCAAATTGTCCGGGTAAGTTTGACCAAACATCACTTTTGATCACTTGAGCTCGGTCTTGAACAAGGTTCATTTTATTTATTTTTAAATTTTTCTTAATCGTCGCCAAGGCTTTAAAATTTTTATCCGCAAAAGTTACCCTTGCTTGAGGAAGATGAGACAAAATCGCCAAACCAATGCACCCAGAACCGGAAAAAATATCCAAAATTTTTAGCGAAGATTTTTTTCTAAATTTTGTCTTTAACTCTTTTTTTATTTCGTCGATAGCAACCTTAACCCAATATTCAGTTTCTTCCCGCGGTATTAACGGTTTTTCCGACAAGTCAATTTTACAACCCAAAAAAACACGCCAACCAATCACATAATCAATCGGCTCACCCTTTTTTAATCTTTTAAGATCTTGGTCTAACTTTTCAACTGAAACCTCCTGACCTTGATATTTGTCTCGCCTCAACCAATTAAGATATTTTTCTTCAACGGACATTTTAGGTCTTGAGTTCCGGCCGCATATATTTCTGCCAGTAATCATACAATTCCTTTGTTGCAATCAAATCGCCGACATTATAACGCGCAATATCTAAATATTTTTTCTCGCGGAAAAGTCTCGAGACGTCATCACCACAAACTCCGTCACCCTTAGGACTCTTGATTCCCAAAGCCCGGCACCATAAATGAAGAGAGTTCTTTCCCCTAACCGCGCCATAAAAAGATAATTGATCAAAAAGATCCACGTGTTTCGCGTCATAACGCTGACTGCTAAGGTAACGATTAGACATCAAATCTTTAGTAATTTTTACCTGGTTGACCGCCGAACGTGCGATCAGAAACGGCACATCAAACGAACGGCCGTTAAAATCGACAAACTCATCATATTCTCTGGCACCATGCCAAAACTTTTCAAGCATTTCTTTCTCGGTCATTGGTTTGAATTTAAAATCTCCGTCTTCTGTTTCAACCTCTTGACTTTCGGGGGCTTGATAATAAACCACTCCTTTGTTTTTTTCGTAATCCAAAAGTCCAATAGCGACAATCTGCCCAGTCAAAGGCGAAAAACCAAGACCGTTTTTAATTTTAACTAATTCACGTTCATATTCTTCTTCATCTTCAGAACTCTCTTTTATCCACTTGGTTAAAATTTCACGAGTTGTTTCATCCATCTCGTCATAATTTTCCCCAGATGTTTCAATGTCAAAAATTAGTTTGGCCATAAAAAATAAATTATTTGTGTTGATTGTAACATTTTCAAACGGTTTTCCCAATTTTAACTGACAACTTTTAGACCGTTTGGTATAATCCAATCAGGATTATTAGTTAAAAATCAAGTATGAGCAACCAAAAAACCATTTGGGCAATTATTGGTGGAATTATAGTTTTGGCCTTAATTATTTATGGCCTGTTTTTTGAGTCTAAAAAAACCACAGGGTTGGAAATTAACAATCAAACTAACAACAACACAATGTCTCCTATCATCACCCTAAAGACGTCCTTGGGCGAAATTCAATTTGAAACTTACCCGACCGATGCGCCAAAAACCGTCGCCAATTTTATTAAACTGGCGAAAAACGGTTATTACGACGGTTTAATTTTCCATCGAGTTATTGATGGTTTTATGATTCAAGGTGGAGATCCAAATTGTTCGCCGGAGTTATCAAAACAGCCAGCAACCGGACCTTGTGGAACAGGCGGACCCGGATATCAATTTGAAGACGAACTTAACCCAGAAACTCAATCTTATCAAGCCGGTTATAAAAAAGGAGTTGTGGCCATGGCCAACGCTGGACCAAACACTAACGGCAGCCAATTTTTTATAATGCTGGAAGATTACCCGCTGACAAATGATTACACGATTTTTGGCAAAGTTATAAAAGGTCAAGAGATCGTCGACCAAATCGGCAAAAGCTCCGTCGACGACAACGACAAACCATTAGAAATGATTAGGATAACTAAAGTCAGCGTCTCGGGGGATGAGACGAAAACCCAGACCTCCCTAGTCCAATAAAAAACAAGCCTCAGAAAAGAAAAGAGGAGGGGAAATTTCCCCTCCTCTTTTCTTTTCTAATAAGATCTTTTTAGCGACGACGACAACGATAACAGGGGCCACTTCCACCACAAATCGGACAATCGTCTTCTAGCTTGTCTTGTTCCGAACGGTTCTTCAGATAAGATTTAGCGATGTCTGACTGACAAATTTCATGACCAGCTTCAACCAAAAACTCTTCTTCAGATTCAATCGCAGATTCGTGGGGTTTTTTATCGACAAAATCATCATAAGGCAAGTCCATTTGTTTTTTGTTATTTTCCATATAAAACTATTATAAAAAATCCGAGGAAACTCGCAATAGCAAATTAAAATAAACAGCCTTCAATTTTAAATTAACCGCGGATAAGCAAAAGGTGCTGTCATCTTTCCGTCTCGCCAGAAGACAGGAATGAGTTCCGCTCGCCAATTAGAAATTAGATCAGTTTCTATTTTTATGATTGAAGATTGGGCTTTTGCTTCAACCGGCAAGACCCCAAAAATTGACCCGCCCCAAATATTTGGCGATAAAAACTCATAGGCAAGTAAAATTGTTCCTGCTAAGAAAAGAGACATTATCACCATTGTTAAACGTTGCAATTTCTCTTGCATCTGCCAACTATTTATTTTCAAAATGAAAGCGAGGTGAAAAAATTAAATTTCAAAAAATCGCCCTAAGAATTGGGCGATTCGTTTCTTTGGCCAAGAGAAGCCGAGCACTTTAATCTTCAAATCTTATCCCGAAAACTCTTTCGAACCCTTCCGCATTATGAGCCCGAAAGGAAGACCTTTGATCTTTGACGCTCAAATTTCTGAATTCTTGAAGTTCTTCGTCGGTCAAAGGAAGAGAAACAATGTGAGCGCAAGTTAGACGCCCATGGTCTTTGAAAGAAAAAACTTCCTCGAACCTGGACGCGCGGGCTGGTAAGGTCAATTTTCCCCAATCGGGGTATTGTGGGAATCCCAATGGTCCAACAAAAGGCATAGAGCATTCTCGACACACTTGACTAATAAAAGTGGTTTTTGATTTGCAATTCGAACAACGAGCACCAGTCGGCCCCAAGCTTGGGTCAGCAATCTGAGCCGAAAACCAACTTCCATTACTGATTCTGAAAACTTGTCCATCTTTGTGCATTTTTTGACCTCCTTTTTTAAGCTTCCATGGTTTACTCAAGATCCATTCTAAACAAACAACTAAAACTTATTTTTGAATTTTTCCGTAAGAAAAAACCGCCAGGGGTCTATTTAAAAAATACCAACCCAGTTTTAATCTTATCTCAGATTAAATTACTCAGAATCAGTTGGAACTAAAATTTTTTCAGATTCCTGTTCGATAGCCAAATTTACCACCACTCGGTTTCCTGTTCTTTGCCCATCAATTTTCACCCGATCACCACTGCCCCAATCGTCACAAGCAATCGGCCCATCAGTAGCTTGGCAACGACTGTTTGGAGTAAATTGTAACAAAACACGCAAGGCCGGCTGACCAGGTTCTTCATAAAGGAAAAGCCAACCATCAGCTCCTTCTTCTTTAATCAAGTTTCCGGCCTCTGAAAAAACCGCGTTCTCCTCTGGTAGAATTTCAAAAGAATCAATCTTAACCAACCCAATATTATTAAAAGAATAGGAAAATTTCGCACGAAGCAAAATGTGTCCATCTTCATATTCCACTTCGCCAGTTTGATTTTCGCCAAAAGTGATACTGTTAACATAAAACTTACCTCCCAAAACTTCTTTTTGGGGTGAAAGCTCGGAGATATTGGCGCTAATATATTGACTAACCAAATTTTGTTCTCCACTTGGGATGTTTTCCTGATGACAAGAAATATCATTAATCAACCAAAATCGTCCAATCTTTTTTAGGTAGACTCGAACCGTTTTGACCTGACCGGAAAAATCTTCCCTCACTTCGACTTGAACCCCTTCTTCATTACTGCTAACTTCATAGGCCAAAAAACTATCCGGCTTGATAGTTGAGCAAAGGATTGGGTCCTCAGTAATTTTTTCGGCTGAATTTTTTAATTTACCAATTTTATTTTTAAAATTATCAGTCCAAACTTTGACGTTTTGGTAAGAATCATCGCTTAATTTATAACTCCCGCTAATCCAATCATTATAAAAATCTCTCGTCACAGTCGCCGGGTCGCGTAAAAAATAATAACTATAAATCAACCACCCCGCGGACCCAATTAAGATAAAAATCAAAAAATAAGTTAATTTTTTCATAAGCCAAATTAGATCTTTCTTATTTTGAATTTTACCATTTATCCAATGAAATGCCAAGCCAGCAGAGAAATCCCCTTCGCTAAAACTTGAAAATAAGCTCGTTTTAAGGCAAAATAAACAAGTTGATTTTTAATCTAAATTGATTGGAAATTTTGTTATTTATTGCGGGATCGTCTAATGGTAGGACATCGCCCTTTGAAGGCGAGTATCGGGGTTCGAATCCCTGTCCCGCAGCACAAATTCAAAATTCGTTTTTTCGCCAAAATTCGGAGCGTCGCAAAGCGACGCGACTGGAGTTTCCGCCAGAATTCGCCAAGGGTTTTTGAAATCCAAAAGAAGCGAGCGGGACGCGAGGCGGGGGTTCGAGCCAATCTTTTTAAGAAAATCTCTTTTGGCTTCGAGATTTTCTTCGGAAGCGATAATTACGGCTTGGTTACTGTCTAAAATGAATTGTTTAGAAAGTTCGAGCCAGCGATTGCCTTTTCGTTCAAAATCTTTCAATTTCTCTGAAAAATCAATCTTTTGGTTGAGGAGCTTTTGCTTTTTGGTAATATACTCCTCGCTCGTTATCGTGCTGTCCAAATGAGCGTCAAGAAGCCTATCCAGCGTCTCCTCAACACTTTTGATTTGATTTTTCAGATTTTGAACGAAAAGGGCGTCAGAGTGGAAACTGCTCGCTTGTTCCTTTTCGAGTTCAGCGAGCATGAATTCTTTCCACTCGGACGGCAAAGAAACTTTTTTGATAATGCCACTCACTTGTTCGGCGAGAAATTCTTCGCGGATATATTTTTGTGTGCAAACACCTTTCTTTTTGGTGCAA
>Ga0265297_10009161_pt1 | contig 12899 bp, 12 predicted proteins | sample Munlanlwell13791_FD_192502 | JGI IMG/M metagenome (GOLD analysis project Ga0265297, IMG submission 192502) | Leachate microbial communities from a municipal landfill in Southern Ontario, Canada - Leachate well 137-91 | ecosystem: Engineered > Solid waste > Landfill > Unclassified | place...
ACCCCAGCCTGACCCTGACCCATCTGGCAGCGACTTCAAAAATTTCGGTGTCGACCGCAAGCGTAGCTGCCAAGAGAGGCGAACGGATACGAGTTCCGACTTTCTTCAGAAATCAACAACAAAAATTATAATATTAGAACTAAAATGTCAATGTTAAAAAACCTAATGTTAAAAAACCTTTCGCACCAATTTACTGATGAAAAAATGAGCCCTCTCCAGACTTCTTGCCTGAACGACGACATCGGCCTCGATGAATTTATAAGGCCCGGAGTTTCTCCCCCAGAGTGCATTGATGGAAACCACCCTTGGGTTTTTCATATTCCCGCTTTTCAGCATCCAGGAACGGGTATTCAGCACCCATCATCCAGCTCCCCCAGCCTTCCTTCGCCGTCTTTTCCAGGTACCGTAAAGGAGGCGCATTGCGGAGAGGATGACAAGTATGCCTGCAAAAATGTCTCCGAAACGGCTGTAAAACGTCAACGGGGAATCCCCCAAGGTTATCGAGCCCTTCAAGACCGCTTCGGCAAAGAGATCGCTTTTACCCTGGATGACCCCCGTCGGTGTGATAAAGGCGCTGAAGCCGGTGTTGGCGGCCCGTATCATCGGTCGGTGGGTTTCGATTGCTCGAAAAACGGCCATACTCAGATGCTGGTAAGGGGCGCTGGTCCTGCCGAACCATGCGTCGTTGGTAATGTTTACAAGGATATTGGCCCCGTCCCTTGCAAGTGCTCCAGCCAATTCAGGGAAGATCGCCTCAAAACAGATCAGGACCCCCACGGAAAGATCGCCCGCCTTGAGTGCCTCTGACTTCTCGCCCGAGGCAAAATCGCCGGCAGCCTCAACCAGACGATGGATAAAAGGGAGATATTTTTTGAATGGCACATATTCCCCGAACGGCACGAGGTGTATCTTGTCGTAATACAGGAGTTGACGGCTTTCCGGCGCAATCATGTAGGCCCGGTTATAGTAGTGTACGGCCCCCCCCCGGTCACGCCTGTAGGCAGGACTGCCAAAAAGAAGGACAGCCCCCGATTCCTCTGCAAGGGAGAAGACTCCGGGTGAGAGCTTCGTATGTTCCTGGAAGAAAAAAGGGACCGATGTCTCCGGCCACACAATTAGCTCGGGTTGGAAGTCGAGGGCGGAACGGGTGAGCCGAAAATAGGTCTGAAGGGTTTTCTCCTGATATGCCGGGTCCCATTTGATAGACTGATCGATATTGGCCTGTATGATTACGGCCTTTGCAGGGCGGCCCCCCGGGCTATCGGTCTCGATCCCCGAGATTCGATAGTGACCGTACATCCATGCCCCTGCCACGATGAGAAACGCCACGGGAACCTCCCATTTCAGGACAGCTCCGATACGGGGACGAGGTCTTGTGATGATGCTGAAGACAAACCCATTGATGAGGACGATCAGAAATGAGATGCCGTATACCCCAAGCAGATCCGCGGCCTGGATGAGATAGAGGTGTTCATACTGGCTGTATCCCAGGAGGCACCAGGGAAATCCGGTTATGAGATGGGTCTTCACGTACTCCAGGGCGACCCAGTACCCTGCTAAGAGAAGAGGGGTGAGACGGGAATCCACGATGCCGGATGCGAGAATGGAAAAAAGGCCCAGATAGAGCGACAGGTAGAGCGACAGAAGGAGGAGCGAAAACAGGGCTACGAGGAAATGGAGCTTTCCATAGTGCTCCAGCACGACGATGATCCAATAGATGAGGGTCATATAGTGGGCAAGCCCCGAAACGAGCCCCAGTTTAAAGGCATCAGAAGGAGAAGCGGTTTGAATGCCCTTCAGGAGGGGAACCAGGGCGAACCATGCCACGAACGAAAACTGTCCGGGGGGAAAAGCGAGTGTCAGCAGGATGCCGGATAAAACCGCGAGGAGCAGATTTCGAAACGAGAGGGGGGCTGGTTGTGCATCTGACATTATCAAACAGGGCTACGCATTGCTGGCAATGGCGGATACTCCGCTGTCTACCGACCCGAGGAGGGGCGCGCGTGAGACGAGAACCTTCTCGATTCTCCGCTGATCCCCCTTCTGGATGGTCATTTCAATATCCTGGAATCGGACCTTTTCGCCTGTTTTAGGTATTCGTCCGAGGAGATGGATAATGAATCCGCCTACGGATTCAAATTCACCCTCTGGCAGTTCCATATTGAGCGCCTCACCCAATTTTTCGATGTCGAGCCGGGCTTGCACCACAAAGGACCCATCGTCGAGGGGGGTTACCAGGGTTTCTTCGTGATCGTGTTCATCCATGATTTCCCCGACGATTTCCTCCAGGATATCTTCGATGGTAATGATGCCAGCGGTGCCCCCGTATTCGTCTGTGACAATGGCCAGGTGAGTCGTCCTCTCCTGCATATCTTTCAGGAGTTCGCTGACTCTTCGGCTTTCGGGCACAAAGAAGGCCTTTCTGAGGATATCCGTCGGGATTCTGGATGCAGGATCTTTGCCTAAGAGCTTGAGGAGATCCTTCGCGTGAAGGATACCGACGATTTGATCGATGTTGTCTTTGTGAATCGGGATTCGAGTGTGTCCGCAACGGGTGACGAGATCGATGAGTTCACCTAACGTTGAATCCACCGGGGCAGAGGAGATCTCTGTTCGGGGGACCATGATGGAGTGGGCGGGCGTCTCCTTGAGGTCGAGCACGCCATAGACCATGTGGGATTCTTCATCGGTGATCAGACCCTTTGCCTGCCCTTCGTCCATGAGATCATGGATCTCATCGGTCAGGTCATTGCTGTCATCCAGGCGTATTTTTTTTTTGATCAGCGATTTGACAAAATGAAAAAATCCCTGTTCAGAACCATCTTCCAAAGGTGTTTTTGTCTCCTTGTCGCGACCCCTGCTCATTGTCCTTTTCCCTCTTCGGGGTAATGGAGACTGCAGGGGTACCGGGTACTGATGAATTTTTAGAGGGTTTAGAATGAATGATGTCAGAATGTCGGAAGTTCGAAGCGATTCTATTTTTGTCGTTCATTAATGTCAAGTTTTTTGCAATGGCGGGTCTTGGAAGGTCAAAATATCTCTTGACTGCTAAGATTAACTATATTATCTTCTCAGCAACGAACGGGCTGAAATGGTTTTTTGAGCGGGCATAGCTCAGCTGGTAGAGTACAAGCTTCCCAAGCTTGGTGTCGCGGGTTCGAACCCCGTTGCCCGCTCCATTTCTGACAGGTCGGGCCTGATTCCCCCTTTTTGAGGTTATCGTCCGGTTATCGAACGGCCTTTCTACTTCAAATTGCGGATACTGCGTTGGTTTTTCATAATTCCTTATCGGTTTTTGCTCAAAGGACCTTATGTAAGAAAGCGCTTTACAATTGAGTCTGCAGTGGGGAAGCGGGCGGGGTGGCCCGCTTTTTTTATTTTCAGGCATGGGCCCCCAACGCCGAGTCGGGCCGGAGATAGAGCGCGGTCAGGCTGCGAACCTTTCAGCCTTGCGCCTTGCGCCTATATCAGGATGAGGTGAACATGTATACGCAGGCGGTCGAAGAGGTAAGCCTTCTTATAGAACCGATTCTGTATGAGATGGAAATCGAACTTGTCGACGTTGAGTATCTTTCAGAAGGCGGAAGATGGGTTCTCCGGATCTATGTGGACAGGGATGGGGGGGTCACCCTGGATGACTGCGTCCGAGTGAGCAGAGAGATCGAGGACCTGATTGAGGTCAAAGATCTTTTTCGTCAGCCATACGTCCTGGAAGTCTCTTCGCCGGGTCTGAACCGACGGCTAAAAAAGGAAAAAGATTTCGTCCGCGCCGTTGGAAACACTGTCGCCATTCGACTGGCGGCCCCCCTTGACGGCCGCAGGAATTTCAAGGGGACCCTGGAGTCCTTTGTGGATGGGGTACTGTGCGTGGCTGTAAACAACGATCGGTTTTTCCTTCCCTACGGGGAAGTGGAACATGCCAATTTGATCTATGATTTTGGGGATTGAAGCGAGGTCTTTGAACCCTTTCTCCCCTGTTAACCCGTTTCTGTTTATCCTGATTGCCGCTATCTACCCCTGGTGAAGCATACCACGACGATACGGGAAAGACAGAATGGCCTGAATTTCAAAGGCCAGAAAGAATTCAGTATGCTGACGGAGCGAACAGTATGATTTCCGATTTAAAGAGGGTTATTGATCAAGTCAGTCGTGAAAAGGGCGTTGAGCAGGATGTGTTGATCGGGGCGCTCGAGGAGGCAGTAAAGGTAGCGGCCCGAAAGAAATTCGGCCCTGATTACGATTTGGAGGTCAATTACAATGAGGAACTCGGGGAGATAGAGGCCTTTGAATTCAAGGAAGTGGTTGAAGAAGTGACCAACGAACACCTTCAGATATCCCTCAAAGAAGCCAAGGACGTGGACCCTGAATCTGAGTTGGGAGATAGCCTCGGAATCAAGATGGACACCGACGCCTTTGGCCGTATAGCCGCCCAATCTGCCAAGCAGGTCATCATGCAAAGGCTAAAAGAGGCTGAGCGGGATATGGTCTATGACGACTTCAAAGACCGTCGCGGTGAAATCCTCAACGGGATTGTTCAGCGATTCGACAGGGGATCCATTATTGTCAATGTGGGGCGGGCAGAGGCCGAACTCCCCCAGAAGGAACAAATCCCGAGGGAGTCTTACCGTCAGGGAGATCGAATCAGGGCCTTTATTCTGGATGTCAGGCAGTTCAGTCGAGGGCCGCAGATCATCCTTTCCAGGACCCACCCCAATTTTTTGGCGAGCCTCTTTGAAAACGAAGTCCCTGAAATTTCAGAGGGTATTGTTCAGATTGTGCAGGTGGCGCGGGAACCGGGAAGCCGGGCCAAGATTGCGGTCACCTCAAAAGATCCGGATGTGGACCCTGTGGGGGCGTGCGTGGGCATGAAGGGAAGGCGGGTCCAGGCCGTGGTTCAGGAACTGCGCGGTGAGAAGATCGACATTATCACCTGGGACCCTGACGCAGCGAAATTCATATGCAATGCCCTGGCCCCGGCCGATATCACGCGGGTTATCGTGGATGAGGATGGCCGCAGTATGGAGGTGGTGGTCCCGGATGACCAGTTGTCTCTGGCGATTGGAAAGCGCGGGCAGAATGTGCGTTTGGCCTCCCGGTTGACAGGGTGGAGACTGGATGTTGTCGGGGAAACCAATTATAATGCGGCCCTTAAGGATGGATACCGCTCGCTTCTGGACCTGGAAGGAGTCGGGGAAAAGCGGGCGACGGATCTGTATGAGGCGGACTTCAAATCAGTAGGAGATGTGGCTGAGGCCTCGATCGAGGACCTTCTCGCCGTCAAAGGGATGACTGAGGCCAAGGCGGAATCCCTCATTGACGAGGCCATCCGGTATGTTAGCGAACAGCACGATGCTGGGGCGTCTGAATTCGGGATGGAGGGATCGGCGGCGGAAGGAAATGGGGAAGAACCAGAAGGAGAGGAGCCCCTTTCTGAGTTGGGTTCTGAGGCCGGTATAGAGGAGACCCTGAACCAGGAAGATACCGAAGCGGCATTCGGAAACGAATCGCTGAAAGCCCCTCAAGTGGCGGATCCCTCGAAGGGGGATGACCCGGAATTCGACACATTGAAAACCGCAGATGAGTAGAGGCAAAGGGCACATCCCGATAAGGACATGCCTATCCTGCAACACCAGGCGCGATAAGAAAGATCTGGTCAGGCTCATCCTCAATGTCGATGGGATGGTTATTCGGGATGAAGGCGGGAAGGGCGCAGGCCGCGGCGCCTATGTGTGTGCGAATGAATCCTGTTTGAACGCACTCAGGGCGAGCAAGCGTCTGAAGAGGGCGTTCAGGACGGGGGACGTTGTTGCGGTTGATCCTGATTTTTTTCGTGTTCGACAGTGCCGGAAGCCCTGACTGGAAAAATGAGGGTGGTATGCGAATCATAATGAATTGCTTTGGGGGAATCAATGGCTAAAATCAGGGTTTATGAATTAGCAAGAGAACTCGACATGGACAGCAAGAGTTTGGTTGACAAACTCACTGCCGGAGGGCTGGACGTCAAGAACTACATGAGTACCCTTGATGAACCGACCATTCTCAAGGCAAGAGAAATCCTTTCCGGCGCCGTCTCAGAAGTGGTTGTAGAAAAACGGATCAAACCGACGGTGATTCGGAGACGCAAGAAGGTCGTCGTTGTCGAGCAGGCCCTCCCCGAAGTCCCGGCAGAAGAGGAACCTGAACTGGAAGAGATTCTGGAAGTTGAAGAACTTCCGCCTGTTGAGGCAGCGCCCGAGCCCGAAGTTGAACTGAAGGAGGCCACCCGTCCGCCAGAAATCCTGCCGAAAGAGGCAGGGATGCCGGTTTTGGAAGAACCCCCCCTGCTGGAATCCGAACCGGAACCCGAAGAAACGGAACCGGAAGCCCTCGAAGAAGAGGTCGCGGAGGCTGATCAACAGGCCAGGCACAAACCAAAGAAGGGGAAAAAGAAACGGGTTGAACGGCCCGCCAGGATCATTATGCGGCCGGAAGAAGGGCCTCTGAAAGACATTCTGGCCAGGCAGATTGAAGAGAAGGCTGCGGCCGTAACCCCCGAACCAACGCCGGTGAAACCCTTCCCGGTTTCGAAGGGTCCCCCGGCCCCAAAGGTTCCCCCGGTTCCGAAGGTCTCCCCAGCGGCGAAAATTGAGGAAACGGAAGAAAAGCCCAAGAAGGGGAAGGCCTTTAAGAAGAAAAAAGAGAAAAAGGTACTGGCAGTCGAAGAGGCGCCTGACAGGGGCACATTCCGGCGACGCAAGAAGGAAGTCTATGAGCGGGCCGATCTCTATAACGGCAAACCTCGAAGGCCCAAGGGCGGAAAGAGCGGCAAGAGGGGAAAAGAGGAAGTCCGAAAGCTCAGGCACACCGAAATTACGGTTCCCAAGGCCATCAAGCGAAAGATCGGGGTCCAGGAACTGGTAACGGTTACGGATCTGGCCAAGGCCATGGGGACAAAGGCTACTGAGCTGATGAAGCGTCTCATTAAACTGGGCGCTATGGTCAACGTCAATCAGCCAATTGACTTTGAGACCGCGTCCTTGGTTGCCGAGGAACTGGGCTTTGAGCTGGAACTGGATACCTTCGAGGAGAAGAGCCTCTTTGAAGAGCAACCGGATCGACCTGAGGATCTCATTCCCCGTCCTCCTGTCGTGACCATTATGGGACATGTGGATCACGGTAAAACCTCCCTTCTCGATTTTATTCGAAAATCAAATATCATTGGCGGAGAATCCGGGGGCATTACCCAGCATATCGGGGCCTATTACGTGAAGACCGATGGGGGCGATATCGTTTTTCTCGATACCCCCGGGCATGAGGCCTTTACGGCCATGCGGGCGAGGGGGGCGAAGGTTACCGACATTATCGTGCTGGTGGTGGCGGCAGACGACGGGGCTATGCCTCAGACAAAGGAGGCGATCAATCACGCACGGGCGGCCGGCATCCCTATTGTTGTCGCCGTCAACAAAATGGACAAACCGGACGCGGACCCCGAAAAGGTGAAGAGAGAATTGTCCGAACTGAACCTCGCACCCGAAGAATGGGGCGGCGAGACCTTGTGGGCCTATATTTCCGCGAAGACCGGCCAGGGCATCGACGATCTCCTGGGCCTGATCCTCTTGCAGGCCGAGATGCTCGAGTTGAGGGGCAACCCCAAGAAAGACGCGAGAGGGACGGTGATCGAGGCGGAACTGGATAAGAGCCGCGGCCCTGTGGCCACGGTCCTCATCAAGAACGGCTCACTGAGTCAGGGCGATCAGTTTGTGTGCGGCGATGATTATGGCCGCGTCAGGGCCATGCTGGATCATCGGGGGCGGAAGATGAAGGTCGCCGGCCCCTCTGTTCCTGTCAAGTTGTACGGTATTTCAGGCGTACCCATGGCAGGAGATGAATTTATTGTGGTGAAAGATGAAAAGACAGCGAAACAGATCATCGAACACCGAAAGGCCAAACCCCAGAAGCAGGAGACGGCGAGACGCGGGCCGGTCAGCCTTGACGATCTTTTCGACAGAATCAACAAGGGGGACATGAAGGAACTCAACATCATCCTGAAGGCCGATGTCCAGGGGTCTGCAGAGGCTGTTTCCGAATCACTCGTCAAGCAGAGTACGGATGCGGTCAAGCTCAATATTATTCATTCAGGGACGGGCGCCATTACAGAATCGGATGTGATGCTGGCCGCCGCATCGGGGGCGATTATCATTGGATTCAATGTAAGGGGCAATCCTCGCGTGGTCGAACTGGCGGACAGAGAGAATGTCGACATTCGGTATTACGACGTGATCTACAATGCCATCAACGACATCCGTCTCGCCATGGCTGGTCTGCTGGCCCCGCTTCTCCAGGAGCACGTGATCGGCCGAGCGGAGGTCAAGGAGATATTCCGTGTGCCGAAAATGGGCGCAGTTGCCGGATGTCAGGTGACGGACGGACATGTGGACCGGAATGCAAACGTCCGTCTGTTGCGTGACGATGTGGTGATCTTCGATGGCAAGCTGGCCTCCCTCAGACGGTTCAAGGAGGATGTCAAGGAGGTCCAGAGCGGTTATGAATGCGGGATTGGGCTGGAAAATTTCAGTGATATCAAACCGGCAGATATTTTTGAGGTGTACGAGGTCAAGGAAGTCGCCGCAGAGCTTTAATATATGGTGGTAGGGACCCTCAAGATAGAATTCATGCTCTTCGACAACCGTTCACTGAAGGGAAAGCGGAAGGTGGTCAAGAGCATGGTAGACAAGGTAAAGGCCCGATTCAATGTCTCTATCGCAGAGGTGGGCGCCAATGATAAATGGCAGAAAATCGAGTTGGGGATCAGTGCCGTAGGGAATGACCGACGGCATATCGACTCGTCATTAAATCATATCCTCAATTTCCTCGACTCCCTCTGCCTCGCAGAAATCGTCAACACCGAAATGGACATTATCAACCTGTAACAATTGGATTGGATTTAGGAATTGGGGAATTACGGGATTGGTATCCTTGAAACCTGTGTAATCTGCGGATGGGGTTGAGGAAGCTATAATGGCGGCAGGGAAAAGGGCCACGAGAGTTGGAGACCTCCTCCTGAGGGAAATGGCATTTCTCCTGTTGGAAAAGGTCAAAGACCCCAGAGTTCAGGGGGTCACCCTGACCGGGGTCCGGCTCAGCAACGACCTGAAACAGGCGAAGGTGTTCTACAGCGTCCTGGGTGGTGAACGAGAGGCGGAAAACGCGCGGGCAGGACTGAACAGCGCCAGGGGGTTCATCAAAAAGCAGATCGGCACTCGAATGGAACTCCGCTACGTGCCGGAGATCTTGTTTGTTCACGACGCATCTCTGGAAGAGGGAAGCCATATGGAACGGGTGTTCGAGAAAATCAGCGCATTCGAAAAAGGGCCTGCATGACTTCTCTCGACAGGATAGCGGCCGTGTTGACTGACCAGCGTCGCTTTCTCCTCATGACCCACAAGGACCCGGACGCGGATGGAATCGGTTCCATGCTGGCCCTCGGAAAATGTCTGTCCGATGCAGGGAAAGAGGCAACACTCGTATCCGAGGCAGTGCTTCGTCCTCCCTTGAATTTTCTGGAAGGAGCGAATGAGGTGGTCACCCGATTGGACCCTGCCAGGGAGTTTGATGCTGCACTGGTCCTGGATTGTGCGGATAAGGCGAGATTGGGAGACGCCGCAGTCTATTTGAAGAATTATCGGTTCCTGATAAACATTGACCATCACGAAACCAACGATTATTTCGGGACCCTCAACCTGGTTGATCCGACGAGTTCTTCCACCGGCGAAAAAGTTTTTCAGGTGATCCAGACTGCCGGTCTTCCCATGGGCCCCGATGCGGCCGGGAACCTTTTTGCGGCCATACAGGGAGATACGGGTTCGTTTAGATACTCCAATACTACGGCCAGGGCCCTGAGAGTGGCTGCCGACCTGGTGGAACGGGGCGCGGACCCCTGGGATATATCCCGAAGGGTGATGGATACCCACAGCCTGGCCCGTCTTCGGCTGTTGAAATTGGCCCTCAACACCATCCAGTTGCGGCATAAGGGACAGATCGCCATCATGACGCTGACTCGAAAAATGCTGAAGGAGGCAGGGGCTCACGACGCAGACAGTGATCAGTTTGTGGATTATCCCCGTTTCATCAGGGGAGTCGAACTGGGTGTCCTGATCCGCGAGACCGCTGAAGATGCCTGCAAGTTCAGTCTTCGGTCCAACAACCGGCTGAACGCAGCCCAACTCGCATCCCGATTCGAAGGCGGGGGGCACGCCAGGGCTGCCGGATTCACCTATGATGGCCCTGTGACCGCTGCACTGACCGACTTTCTGAAAGAGGCCGAAGGCGTTTTGGATGGGACCTGCGACTGACGGGATACTCTTGATCGATAAGTGCATGGGTGAAACCTCCCACGGCGTCGTCAAGAAGACCAGGTTCGCATTCGGGGGTGCAAACAGGGCAAAGGTCGGGCACGCGGGGACCTTGGATCCCTTTGCCACGGGGTTGCTCATCCTCCTGGTGGGTCAGGGGACCAAGCTTTCTCAGTTCATTATGCCGGGTCAAAAGGTGTATTCGGCAACCCTTCAACTCGGGGTAGAAACAGACACCCTGGACCTCACCGGAAAGGTGGTAGCCACTGCTGATGTGCCTGCTATGACCCTGGAACACGTGCAGGAAACAGCAAAGGCGTTTGTAGGGACCCTTCATCAGGTGCCGCCGGCCTATTCGGCCGTCAGATACCAGGGGAGACGGGCCTATGAGTTGGCGAGAAAAGGTCAGGCTGTAGAACTCAAGGCAAGAGAAGTTACCGTCCATTCCCTTCGAGTCCTGTCGGTGGCGCTGCCGGAGATCACGGTCCATATTCGGTGTTCCAGCGGGACCTATGTTCGAAGCCTCGCCTCAGACCTGGGAGAGGCTCTGGGCACGGTCGCACACCTTCGATCGCTGCGCAGGATCAAGAGCGGTCCCTTCGATGTCAGGGAGGCCCTTTCCTCGGCAGAGATCGGCCGGATTCAAGGTCCGTCTCTCCTGGAGAGGGTCATTCCGATGCGAGAGGCGATCCCTCAGTTGGGGGAAATCAGTGTCAGTGAACATACGGCTGAAAAGGTGCGTGAAGGTTGCCAACCGGATTGGGAGGAACTGATGCTTGGCTGGGATGAAAAAGCTGACTTTAGCCCGGATTTTCAGAATGGATGGATCAAGCTTGTCAGCGGCGGCAAGCTTGTCGCGATTCTACAGGTCGCGCCAGGGGAGGGGGGCCGTCAGGGAAAGGCCAAAATAGAGAGGGTGTTTGCCTGATAGCGACACCGGCGCCGTGCAGGCGGCTGTGCGATGCGCCACGATGAGAAGAAGCTGCAATCCATAAACACACAGGAGGTACGAAAAGTGGTTCTGTCAGCGGGAGCAAAAAAAGAAGTTATTGAACGGTTTAAAGTCCATGAAACGGATACCGGTTCACCAGAGGTTCAGATCGCCTTGCTTACCAGTCGTATTCAATACCTTACCGATCATTTCAAGATCCACAAGAAGGATCATCATTCTCGACGGGGCTTGTTGAAACTGGTCGGCCAGAGGAGAAGGCTTCTCAATTACTTGAAGAAAAAGGATGTGGAAAAATACCGGACTCTGATCCAGGAGCTCGGCATTCGAAAGTAGGTCGTAACGCATGAAGATATGCCCAATCTATTGAAAGGATAGAGAAAGCTATGATTAAGAGCTGTTCGATTGAGATAAATGGTCAGCCGCTGCATGTGGAGACGGGTCGCGTTGCAAAACAGGCGAGCGGCTCAGTGGTGGTGACATATGGGGAGACCGTGGTCCTGGTGACTGCGGTCGCCACAGACGAGATCCGTGAAGGGATCGATTTTCTCCCCTTAACCGTTGAATATCAGGAAATGTCTTATGCGGGCGGTAATATCCCTGGCAATTTCTTTCGAAGGGACATGGGAAGACCGAGTGAGAGGGAGACACTCACAGCTCGATTGATAGACAGACCGCTTCGGCCCCTGTTTCCCAAAAACTACCACTTCGAGACCCAGCTCATCGCAACGGTCCTCTCCACAGACAAAGAAAATGAATCCGATATGCTGGCCATGTTAGGGGCCTCGGCTGCACTCGAGATCTCGGATATTCCCTTTTTCGGGCCGATTGCCGGTGTCAGGGTGGGAAGGATCGATGGCCGGTTCATTACCAATCCCACGATCAGCCAGCAGGCTGAGAGCGATATCAATCTGATCGTGGCGGGAAACCGGGATGGCGTCGTCATGGTTGAAGCGGGGGCTAAATTTGTTTCTGAATCCGACATGATCGAGGCGATCTTCTACGGTCATGAGGCCATTCAGCCGATGCTGGATATGCAGGAGCGCCTCAAGGCCGAGGCCGGCAAAGCCAAGCGGGTGATTCCCCCGGCCGAGACGGACGCAGCTCTCGAGACCAGGATTCGAGAAGTCGCCGCTCCTCTGTTAAAGGACGTGATTGCCACGGCAGACAAAATGGAGAGGCAACGGAAACGACGAGAGGCGGAACTTCAGACCGTCGATCTCCTTTCCGGCGAGTACGAAGGAAAAGGATCAGCGATCCAGGAAGGCGTACATTCCCTCGAAAAGGCCATGGTGCGTGAGATGATGTTGTCTGAGGGGAAACGCATCGACGGACGCCCCTTCAACCAGGTGAGGCCGATCGAGTGCGTGGTGGGGCTGTTGCCCCGCATTCACGGGTCCGCCTTGTTTACGCGGGGTGAAACCCAGGCCATGGTCCTGACCACACTGGGGACCGAGCGGGATGAACAGCGGATCGAATCGATCTACGGCGATTATTTCAGCCGATTCATTTTTCACTATAATTTTCCGCCTTACAGCGTGGGTGAAGTCAAGCGGCTGGGCGGTCCGGGTCGCAGGGAGATCGGTCATGGCGCCTTGGCACGACGGGCGCTTCTGCCT
>Ga0265297_10009162_pt1 | contig 12899 bp, 16 predicted proteins | sample Munlanlwell13791_FD_192502 | JGI IMG/M metagenome (GOLD analysis project Ga0265297, IMG submission 192502) | Leachate microbial communities from a municipal landfill in Southern Ontario, Canada - Leachate well 137-91 | ecosystem: Engineered > Solid waste > Landfill > Unclassified | place...
CAAATTATTTTCTTGCGCCGAGAAGCTCAAGAACGCTGCAATTGGCAATGGAAATACAGATAAAATTGTTCTTGACGTTATCGATGAAATAGCAATAAATAATAATGATAGTGATGAACCAAAAGAAATAAAAGAACTTGTCGACAAATTATATAATCAGGTAGAAGAAAGATCTAAAAATCCAAGTAGAATTTGGGGTATACCGACCGGTTTCGGTGATTATGATAATTATCTTGGCGGTATTCACAAAGGCGAGGTTGTTTATATCGCCGGGGCACCCGGAATAGGAAAATCGATATTGGCAAATCAAATTGGAATCAATGCAGCCATGGCAAACCACCCTGGGCGGTATTTTCTCTTGAAATGCAGGGGATGATGGTCGCCAGGCGCATTGTATCATCGGTCGGTAAAATAGAAACTAGAAAATTAAAAAGCGGTGAACTAGATGAGGGTGATTGGGATAAATTCGTGAATGCCTGTGAGGATACCTGCAAATTACCGATATATATTTGTGATAAATCGGATTTGACAACCAATGAATTGCATTCTTATTTATCAAGATTAAAAGCAAAGGCAGGAATCGAATGGTTTATTCTTGATTACCTAATGCTTGTTGGTGATCCTGGCAAAGATGATAATGAGCGGTCCGCTACGATATCCAGGCGAATAATATCAATAGCTAAAAAATTGGATCTGGCAGGTATAACAGTAAACTCAGTTACAAAAGAGATTATGGATGGAATACATAGACCAACTCAAAAGAATATAAGAGGAAGTGGATCAATAGTTCACGACGCAAATGTGGTCGTGTTCTTGGTCGAACACGAACCCAAAATGGGGCAAAGACCAAATAGTTCGATGCGTTCATTATTGATAGAAAAGGTGCGCGACGAAGACTGTCCACATAGTATTATCGACATTATGAAAACACCTGGCTACCCTGGTTTTACGGATATACAAACAACTGACGATAGATTCTTGGATTGGAGTAAATAATATGATAAAAATAAAATCCCCAACTAAATTCAAAGAATATGTTAAGAAGGCTGTAAATGGCGAAGAAAATAATCCGTTCGCAAAACCCGCAACGACTGGCGTTCGCGGATTGGTAGTTAAATATATTGAGGATATTTTCAAATTTTCCGGATACGATCTGGAACCTGATGTACTAAGGCGCCAATTCTTCGGATGGTTATATACACCATACCATCTTCCGTTGAAAGAAATTCATATCTCCGAATTATCTGATGCGCAGGTTAGGGTATTATTTAGTATGATGGAAATATGGAAAGATGACGATGGCAATTGGCATACCGGAAATAATTTTGATATATTCAAAACAGAAATATCTGTTGCTCTAACTCATTCAGTATATTATTTCAATCTTGACGGCGTATATAGGGCTAAAAATATGATCATGAAATTTGGTGATCTGATTGCGAAGCATAAAATTGGTGATGAGGATATCGAATATATCGAAATAGAAGAAAATGGTACAGTGCTGGATTGCTTGAATTATCTTGGGGCGATAAAACATAAAAGGATTGATCAAGAACTTGAAAATTATTACCAAAATCATTTAATCGAAAAACAACCGGAAAAAGAATTAATCAAAGATGATATAATTCAAATCGATGATAATCGTATATATAATGTCGGTTTAATAAGACTGTAAAGAATGGATAGCCAATACGAAGACCTGTTAGCTTTTCAATTAGCACAATCAAATATTAAATTTGAACGTCAATATAAATTTTGCCCTAACCGAAAATGGCGCGCCGATTTTTATATACGACCAATGATACTTGCTGAAGTGCAGGGATTGGTCAATTTGAATGTTGGGATGAGCCGTCATACAACTATAAAAGGATATACAATGGATTGTGAACGCAATAACGAAGCACAATTACTTGGATATATGCTGCTCCAATTTACCCAGCAGCAGGTAAAAAATGGTCTGGCATTGGAAACAATAAAAAGAGCAATTGAAATTAAGATGATTAATTTAATCGATTGAATTGGAATCAAATCTTGAGCGATGAATTAAAATATTATCCAACCGATGAGGAACTTGATGTTATCCGGAAATGGAGTTTCGCATCTATCGATAATAAACTGGCAAATTTCCGTTCTTTCATGGAATATATAAAATCTCTATGGCGCTATTCTTATTATGGTTTTCATTGTAAAAATTATGTTTATAGATTGGCTACCATTGGCTGGTCCGGTAATGAGGATATCATATATGCCATGAAGGATAATCATCTATTTTGGGGTATGCACTGGGTGTCTAGCAATAGAGGCGGTGGTTATACATTCGCGTTCAATTCTGCGAATTACCGCCTATGTGATCATTACAATGGAAGCGGTGTGATATTTGAAGAAACAGAGGTGATCGAATGATGGATTTAATTAATTATTCCGAGATCGTTGATGTTATTAAATTAATTCCCGACGAAGAACAAAGCTATTATATAGAATGGGGCCAAAGACGAACCAAAGATTGCTGGGATATCGGAAGACGCGTCAATAAATTGATCGATGATATCCTGAACAGCGGTATAAAAATAGGTAAGATGGAAATATATAATGCGGTCGGGCGCCTTGCGGGAATATCGGGGCGAACCGTAAGATATTATTCCGATATTGTCGCCTTCTATTCAGATGGCAATGATCAAGAAATATACGAAATATTACCGTTCTCGCATTTCGCTTTTGCGCGCCAATTCGGAAACGGCGCATACGATATATTGGAAACATCTATTAATTATATGGATGAACATGGCGGAAGACTACCATCCGTCGAATGGCTCGAACATGAATTTCTGGAACAACCACAAATAAAAATTGAACAACCAGTCAATGAAACAAAAGAGATATTATCTACTGATGATAATATAATGACGATAACAGCAAATGATTTACTCGATAATATCAAGCACGCAATGACCTATATTATCGATACCCTATTAAATAACTTGAAGGATCCCAAAACTGATGAAAACATCATAAAAGAAATTAAGATGCATTTTGATTGTATCCTGAAATTACTCAATAGCCTTACCGATGATCCTAATTAAAAACCGCGCAATCCGCCAAGATTCTAAATGACGGATTGCGTTTTGAAGGAGTATGGGGAATCATGAACTCAATTATTGTATCATCATTCACGATTATTGACAATACTTATTATCTGCTCAATCCCATCATTTTGTTTTACAGAATAGGCTTGTAAATATGCCCCATAGGAATCCATTTGATTGATGGTCAAATTTCCACCGCGAGTATTTGGTGGGCAGTTCCTAAATTGAATTGCTATTACAAGACTGGCTTTGGAGGCAATCCAAAACGGCACATTCCCGATAATAATTTTGTTTTTGAATTCGCCGATATTGTTCAAATGCTTATATACCTTACCATTGATCCCACGCTTCGATAACCATTCTACCGTCGATTTCTGATGTAAACCAATCCATTTCCTATTCCCAATTTTCATATGAATTTGTGAAGTTGCATTCCATATATTCTGCAATTATTTGCATTATATCCCTGATATTTGCGAAATTTCCGCATTTATTCATCTTTTATTACCTTTCTAAGTACAGTTATTTTCTTTTTCGTATTTGCATCATAAACTTCTTTGCGTATCCATCCTTCTTTTTCCCCAATTTCCCGCATTATTTTACGGACATATTCGTGCGAATAGAATATTCCTTTATTATGTAGATGTGTCTCGAATTGATGAATATCGATATCTCCATCTTGTCTATATTCAAAATTGGGAACATATTTATCAATCTCATCCCATAATTCATTCTGCATTTCCTCGAATGTAAAATCTGGACCGGGCTCATCATTCTTGGATGTATTTCTGTTGATATTATTGGCCATTTTTTATCTCCATTAGATTATGATTGATTTTGGTTGAGGTAAGAGATATAATTTTTCTTTGATAATACAAGTTTTATTCTCGATATTTATTACCACTCCTCCTATATGGGGCATTCGCATTCGATCAATTCGTTCCACATTCGGTGTTTTCAATTGCCATCCGGGAGTAATGATACAATTGACTCTACCATTTATAGATGGTATCGATACCGGTACAAATCTATGCCTGTGTGAACGCACAATGAGATTAGGCATTTTCCGCCCCCACTGCTCCGCTTCAATCAAAGAAGCTATCAATTCCCGCATTGGTGCGCTGGTCTCATATGCTGCCGATGATGTAACCCCAATATGATGCGCAAAATTGATCAATACATCATCCATCATAATATTCAATTGATAATCGGAATATTGACCGGTTTCTAGTTTTTGAGCATTTATCGCCCTGGCTATCAATTCTTCGGAAGCACATCCCTTATTGGCGTGAGTTTCAGTACCTCTTACTATATATATTCCATCGTATTTATTCAAATTTCCGAGTATTTGGATTGCTGCAAATTCCTGATACTCGATAGAATTGCTCATGATATTTACGGTTTCATGATGTACTCCATCGATAAGATCTCCATTGATAATAATTATTTTTTTATCAGATCCTTCCGTTTCTTGTGGTACAAATTTATTCCAAAAATCTTGCCAGTATCGCCAGGTGGTTTTTTGAAATTTATTTTGAGTATAAATGTTTCCATCCGGTAATTGGAATCCTTCCGGTGGGCATAATCCTGCATTTGAACCAATATGTAAATCGCTTACTACAATAATAGATTTCATATTAATTACCTATTCTATATCTAACAATATCTATATAATGATATATAATCAATAGATGGAAAGGATATAATAACATGAAGAAAATATTTTTGCTTCTAATTATATTAAGTCTTACGGTTTCGGCGTTTTCAATGCCGAAAAAGAATAAACCGCCAAAACAATCTCTGGCGGATATTTCTTTTAACTTATTGAATAGGGCGACCAATAATCCCGGTGTAATGCAAACGGCTAAATGGAAGAATACTACATTATACATAATGCTTTTGCCAATGCCCGATTATTTAGGGCGTCCTGTATATAAAATCGGCGCCTCGAAACGCGCCAATAAACCTCCATATAATATATATAGACAGTTCCGAAGACAATTGCCAAGCGGATATAAGAATATCGATGGCGTCGAAATGTATACCGAGCATAAAGATAAACAATGGTTTGTTTGGGAAGAAGTACCATTATTTGACCGCCCTAAACCCGACAATCGACCATAAACAAATAAATAAATTATATAAATATGCCGCGCAATAATATAGCGCGGCATATTTTCATTAATACGCTTGCCTCCCAGTAACAAGCATATCAATTTCGGCTTCATTGCAATTGCTCTATATTCTTAGACCATGCCTTTCGACCATAACCAGCTTTGCGTTGTTCAACATATGCTTTCTGCGATCCGATATATGCGATCACCGAATTGACGATTATTATCCACCAGGGCTGCGCAATCGATATCCATTCAGAATATTGCAATAAGACCGAGGCTAATACCGACATCAATACTGCAAATATCATCGGCAATACAAATTTTACCTGACCGGGTAGGGTGTGCCACCAAGACGCGTTTTCGACCAAATATGATGCCAGTACACTAGCCAAATATGCACCGCCGCCACCCATAGCAATCCACGTAAGTATCGCAGTAATGCTTGTCCAATCCACAGATATAATCATAATTTTTCTCCTTTCTTTTTAATATTCTTTACCGGTTTAATTATATCATTTCCCATGTCAACTAATGATATTTCGGGATTCCAAACCGGTTTTTCATTATACGAACATATCTGATGAATCAATTTATCAATTCCGATAGCCCATTCGTTGATGATTTTGTCTTTTTCGGTAATTTGTTTTTCCAAATCATCGATCTTCTTTTCAAGATCATCAACTACTTTTTCCAATTGCATAACTTTGATAGATAATTTCTCGCTCATATCGATAGCATTACTCGCCGCGCTTGCGTATTTATCAACTGTATTGGCATCTATTTCATCCATTTCTTTTGGCAATTTTCGCCACAATATGTATATTGTAATCCCTTCTGATACCATTCCTAGAAAAGTTACGATAAGACCAATATCTATCATTTGCATAGTTTATTGCCCTTTCCACATCCAGTAAGTATAGTCCAATATCTGTGTCAAAACATTATTCAATTTATCCAGTTCTTCTTCCTTGAATTTCTCTAATTCGATCGGTTCAAAATCGATTTCTATTTCCTGCTTCAACGCCTCTATAATTTTAGCGTTCGCCTCTGGCAGCACTTCTTCATTGTGCGCAACAGCAGCCGCGCGCTCTTTTGCCTTCATCGAATCGGTAATCTGCTTGATATCATATTCCTTGATGATGCCCTGGCGGATCACTTCCAGCAATACTCAGTATCCAAGGGGGGTCTAACTTTTTGTCCTCTGTGTTTCCGTGGTCACCTTGTATAAATCCCTGCCTTTTGAGTCACACTTCCCACATCCACCAGGTTGCTTCCATTACATTCACAGCGACTTCTTGAAGTTTTTCAAGCTCGTTCTCTTTAAAATCATCCAACTTAATTTGCTTAAACTCAATCTCAACTTCCTGCCTAAGCGCCTCCATAATCTTTTCATTTGCTAGTGGTAAGACGGATGCGTTGTGTTCTTCCACTTCCTTCCGTTCTTCTTCACTCATTTTGTCGGATATAGGCTTAATTCCAAACTCCTCTATAATCCCATGTCGCACTTCCTCGAAATCTTTAAGTGCATCGTTCGCCTTCCTCAACCCTTGCGCTACCAGTAAGCTAAATCGGATCGGAAGCTTAATCTGCCTGATTTCATTAATTGAAGTAGTTGTATTCACCACATCACCGTAAGTCAATTTCATATTTTGCTCCTTATCTCATACTCAGTTTATATTAGCAGTAGAAAACATCATGCTCATCTGAATATCCTGTAAAAAATTATACTGATTGCCTGGTTTTCTCATAAATCCTATTTCAATCATCCGCAAGTAACGCAAGCCGAGCATCGACTTGCTCCAAACGCTCCTCTAATGCAGCGTACTCAAGTGCAAGTCTATTAAATTGCTCGCTCAATTGCCTTATCGCATCTATTTCTAGCATATGCAAACCCTTCAAACTAATAAAATGGTGCCCATCGTCGTTATAAGTTACGACACCTGCCTCGGATAATGGCTCTCTGGCATATTCCATCCATTCACTAAACTGTTCTCGTAGTTTCGCCTTTTCTGGCATCAGTGAAGCACGTAAACCCGTTAATAGTTTCACATCGTCGTATTCATCATACGTAGCGATTGACGATGAACCATCCACAGCGATATCGCCGTCCTCGTCTACGATAAAGATGGTCTTAGTGCCACTGTTCTTGTAAGTACGAATTGCAAATACATTCATATTAGCAGTGGCGTTTGTTGTGCCAGTTTCACTTGTCTGATACCCATTTATCAGAACTTTCGCACCAACAGATGTAGATTTTGTAGTTTCTGCCGTTGGAGCATAACCGACTAAACATACTCCAACCGTAGTTTCAGATAATCCTCTCAGGATTATGCCTCCATCATTTGCCCCATATTTCTGGAATAGTGCGAACGTATCTGTTTCTGTAATACTAGTTACACCATGTGCTACATCTGATGATTTCAATGCTAAGATTTCATTGTCATTTGCACCTTGATTGATGGTTAATCCAATAGTCATGTTTGCATTAGAATCATCACCAATAAATACAGAGTGACTAGCTAAAGTCATTGTCGGATAGGATGTATCATACGTTCCCCAGTTTGTGCTTACTGAAAAATTGAGCGTTGCATTTCCCCACACACCTGGCAGAGTGCTAAAGATAAGGAACCCAGAATGTGCATCGTATGTCCCACCATAACTTGTATCGGTTAATATTTGTAAACTGTTATAACCAAGATGTGTGGATGAGACACCGTTTCCAGACCCTATGGCGATACCCTTTTCTACAATAACACCTCCGCTAACATCAAGTGCAGTAGTTGGTTGTTTATTTACACCGACCCTTCCATTGGTCGTATCCACAACTAACACGTTATCCTTTACGCCGTCTTGCTCGACCAAGAGGGCGGTGGTAGAATTGTCGTTTATAAGAAATTTGGCGTTAGATTGTATATACCTATCACCGAGAGTACTTATTATTATAGATAATTTCACATTCGTATTTATGTCTTTTGCTATTAAAAATAAACTTGAACCTGCATCTATTGTATCAATTGCCTGTATATAAGCAACACTCGTATAAGAATTAATATAAGGCGTTGCCCCATAACTATAAATTCTCAAATAGGGTGTGCTCCCACTCCATATACCATAACAATAATCTCCAGGTGGGTCGACGGCGGAATAAGGCATGCGAATACCGTTCGAATTTATTTTTACTGGCCCAGCCACAAATGTTCCATCCGCATCAATATAAGACTGCGTAGTAGTACCACCACGGAATAGCAATTTTCCAGTGCTTTTGTCCCAAAGGATATTGGCCTTACTTGCGCTGTTATCTCCAATGAGCAAATCGCCGTTGCCCATAATTTCACCATTATAGGTTTGATCTGCGCCGAATATCGATATTCCGGTAGTCGCGGCGGCGCTCACATTGCTTCCGAATTTCAGCAGATTCGGCGTAACCGAAAATTGGGTAGTGGCATAGGTTCGAACCTGCAACGAATTGGTCGGGTCCAAAGTCATGTTCACTTTCCCGCTGGCGTATTCACCAATCGCCAATCCGTAAGTGGCTGCCGAATATCCCCAATTACCATTCAAATCGCCCAATCTAATCAATTCGGTTTGTGCGTTATAGGTTGCGCCCTGAATTAGCATTTGAATCCGCGGGGTATTATAGGCGTTCAATTCTATTCGTCCATTTCCGCTAGCGCCCAATACGCAAAACGGTGTCCCGCCCGCCCAATCATTTGCACCGCTTCCGTCCAAATCCCGCGTTACGTTATAAGTAGTACCGCTTACCAATGCCCCAACTTGCATATATTCGACTTTCAACGCGGTACGGAACAAAACGAAGTCGTTAGGGGTCATGGCTTTACCGAAGTCAATTTGGGTATCCGCGGCTGTCACATCCGTCACTAACGCTCCCTCATCCTTCGATATCAATAACCATCCGCCCAATAAAGTGACAGCATTTTGCGCAAATAGTATGGTATCCAGCTCGGATAGCCATCCTTTGCGCCACAACATCGTGGAACTGCCCAAGTCATAGGTATCGGTATAGCGCGGTAATATATGCTGTGCGGTAGTTTGTCCGAATAGATTTACGGCGCTATTGAATGTATGCGCTCCAGTCCAATCAAAGTCAAATGCGGTATCGACCATAAAGTTATTACTAGCATCTTCGGTAATACCATCGCCAAGCAAATCGGTGCAATCAACCATAAAGTTATTATAGGCGTCTTCGGTAATACCATCGCCAAGCAAATCAGTACAATCGACACTAATACCGGATACCCCAACATCGATACCGTCATCCGCTTTGGCGCTTAATGTTACATCGGATGTAAGAGCGCCTCCACCGGTCAATCCATTTCCTGCTATAACAGATCTGTTAAGATAATCCGCCTTTAATCCAACTACGGTCTGATTTTGCGCATGAATACCAAGCAAGAACGGCGCTTGATTATTTATCGGTGAAATAGAATGTTGAGCGGTTATTGTTCTATCTGCCGATATATGAACATATTGAGAATGATCATCATCCAATAATCCTGCTAATTCACCATGATCAGTAACCTCAACTGGTTGTTCGGATGCACTAGATAAGACAACGCGCAACCGGCTCGCATCCCGATTGATAGTACCATTACCAAGGTGATATTTATTTCTCAACATTATTTATTCGTTTTCCTTTCTTTATGCGCTTGATACCAGGCGGCCATTTGAGAAGGATCCGACCATCCGCCGGCGCCGCTCTTGCTTGGCACTCCGCCTTGATATTTTCTCATCTTCTGCACCATTCTTTGACGTCTATTCCCTCTTTTATTAAAAGCATCGCGGGGTATCAATGATTCCAATGTTGTCTCACCGCTTCGTAATGCCAGTCCATCTTGACTAACCTCGACTTCTTCTATAAAGAAGTCACGCAAATCTTTTAGCCAGCTCCCATGTTCCTGCCCTTTAGCGGGATAATTCACATCTCTAACGATTGCTGGCACAACTAAATATGGATTTATCGACACTATATCATTGATATTACCATAAACGATTGCTTCCTCAAGATTTTCGACTCTCGCCCAAGGCCATGCGTATTCGGATAATTGTAAATGCTGCATTTGCGTTGCCGGTTCAATATCGACATTGGAAACGAATAAATCACCTTCCCGACGCCCATATTTTGCAATGCTCTCGTCATTATTTACCGGCGTCAAATTGTGCATTTTTCCTTCTCCGCCCTCGTATTGCCCGACAATCGAATTCTCCATATCGGTCAACGATCGCCTTCTTTTGATTCCGCTTTTTATATAATATATAGGATCAACATCGATTTTGTGATAATTGGCTCTCCTATCGTTCCCGACATAGAACCGCCATGGGTTTCCATCTGTATCCCCCATATCCGTAATTTGATTGATTTCATCCCATACCCGTTGATTGATCTTTCGAGAGAATTGTACTTTTGTAAGGTTAGAATCTATCCTTCCCTTTTGTAGAAATTCGGCATCCGTATCGATGATACTTTCAATATACAGATTGGCATAATCGGCTTCTCCGCCCACTGTACAATAGCGCCATTGCAATGTATGAACATATCCAATCAAATTAACTTGAACAGACGCGAATCCATTTTCATCGATGAAAGGATCATATATCATCTCGGCAATTATGCCTTCCCAAGTTTGTAATCCGCCAACATATTCGCGTATTTCATATCCCAAATAGGTTCTGAAGAATTCTTCACATAATTGGGGTTTATCGATATATTCAAAACTTCCTAGCCAATACCCCCCCTGCATCCTGATCGAACGCCTCCAATCTGTCGCAATATCGGTTATATCCCCGATGAATCTCGAACCCTCGCTGCTTGCTTTTATTGGTTGAAATAATAACAATGAATATCCGGTCATCATTATGCTTCCCTATGCATCCGATGTCTCAAAAATGCTTTCATTGTAATATGCAAATGAGAATATGATTCTGGATCCGCCGGTTCAAATGGGGCAGGAGCACAATATGGTACAAATAATGTGAAACATCCACCCTCGATTGGCACCTCCCAATTACAGAAATTGGTTATTACCGGTTCTTCGACATTCATAACGCCATAGGCTAATTGCCACGCGCCAACATTCCCATCTTCTAATGTCTTCGATAATACGTAAGCGTCCTGATATTCTATTTCGGCATCCTGAATATGAATAAAATGTTTAGCTGGTATCAATATAAATTCAGAAATAGTTAAATCGCTATTCCCCGATAATCTCTTTGCGCATAAATCAAGCTCATAATGATATATTGCGCCGGCCCCCAATCCTTCACTTCGATATCCAATAGGCGGGATTGATATCATACCGATGACATTATATGCTGTTGTACCGTCTAATAATATATCTTCGTGTACTTTTTTCTTCAAATAATAACCAGACTTCAATCTAACAAGAAATTCATCGCTGCTTTGGCTACCACTTCCATTCATTAATACCCAATAGTCTCCAACCATATGCGAATAATAAGTCAAGTTGAGATTACTAAACGGCAATCGGATTCTGAATTCGTCCAATTCATTATATGAATCGAATGATATCGTTGCTGTACTACCATTGATTGTTGTACCAGTCCCAGCAATTGCATAACTCATATCTATTATCGGTCTATAATCGGCAATGCCCGGTCCCGTGGGGCGTATCCCGGCATAAAACCTACTACAATTATAATCGGTATGTAAAGATTTCACTTCTAACGATGATATACGTGCCGGCGCCGAACCTTTGATCGCCGCAATCGTATATTTACCCCCATAACCCACAATGGCCCTATTATCTATTATTGTCGTTTCAGAGACATCCTCAGATATTTCATCATGTTCTACAACTAAACTATAAAATGCGGTTTGTTTGCCTAATAACCTGGTATATCTTGATCTCTGAATGGGAATCAATTCAATACTATATACAAGTGCTCTCTTCGCGGTCTCACTATCCGCCTTTTCTTCCCACCAAATGCTTTTTCCATTCAATGGATTATCCCAAAATAACCTTACAGATTCCTGCATTTCCGATATTACCTGAACTGCGGTCATTATTTCGGCGTCGGTTTTTCCACGACAGGTCAATGTCAATGTCTCAATAACCTTGCCATCGCCATATACCGTATTCCACGAATCCATCAATCCATATAATGTTCCACCTAATAAATCGCTTGTGACAGTTTGGGCGTAATTGGATAATCTCAATGTAATAGCCATATCAGTCACCCATTAATTTGTTGAATTTATCCCGATGTTCCTTGGATATAATAGCCGCGGCCAATGCAGCCGTTTTGGCATTCGATACATCGAAATAATAATTATTATTGACTGTCTGTCCACCGCCATTACCGGATTTTGCCAATGCTTGTTCGGCCTGTTCGCGGTTGAGAATATATCCATTTCCAGCCGGTATCAAAACTTCACCTTGCCCGGCTTCGTTCCACCAATAAGGTTGCCCGCCAATTACCGCTCCGCCCCCTGCGCGCGGCGTTGCTGGGGGCGCACCACCATATGGCGCTGGAGTATATTGGGTAGAACCGGGACCGGCTCCGGCACCGGCTCCGGCACCGGCTCCGGCACCGGTCGATGAATAGATTGTCTTATAGATTGTCGTAATCGTAACTGTTATGCTTTTATCCTCTAGCGCGTTCAATTCCGTCAATATTCCTGCTACTGTAGTTCGTGCTTCACTCGCGCTCCCGATTAATT
>Ga0265297_10009163_pt1 | contig 12896 bp, 11 predicted proteins | sample Munlanlwell13791_FD_192502 | JGI IMG/M metagenome (GOLD analysis project Ga0265297, IMG submission 192502) | Leachate microbial communities from a municipal landfill in Southern Ontario, Canada - Leachate well 137-91 | ecosystem: Engineered > Solid waste > Landfill > Unclassified | place...
GGTGTTCAGGTTCAGCATGAGAGCCAGACTATGGCAACAATCTCCTTTCAGAATTTATTCCGTATTTATAAAAAGTTGTCAGGCATGACCGGTACGGCATTGACCGAGGCGGAAGAATTCAGCAAGATTTATAAGCTGGAAGTGGTTCCGGTGCCGACTAATAAGCCGATGATTCGCCAAGATCTGCAGGATAAGATCTATAAAACGGAAATGGGTAAGTTTAAAGCGATTGTTGACCAGGTGTTCGAGTTAAATAAAAAAGGTCAACCGATCCTGATTGGAACCGTGTCGATAACCAAATCGGAAATTTTAAGCAAACTACTACGTCAGCGCGGTATTAAGCATGAGGTCTTAAACGCCAAACATCACGAACAAGAAGCGCAAATCATTTCTCAAGCCGGTCGCTTGGGTGCGGTGACGGTGGCTACCAATATGGCCGGTCGTGGTGTTGATATAATTCTCGGTGGTATTCCTAAGAAAAAGTCCGAACGGGACAGGGTAGAGAAATTGGGCGGTTTATGTGTTATTGGATCGGAACGTCATGAATCACGGCGTATCGATAATCAGCTCCGTGGTCGTTCCGGACGGCAAGGTGACAATGGTTTGAGTATGTTTTACATCTCGCTTGAAGACGATTTAATGCGAATATTCGGCGGCGAAAGACTTAAGGGCATAATGGATAAATTAGGTCTGCAAGAAGATCAGCCGATCGAACATTCGATGATCAGCAAATCGGTTGAATCAGCCCAGCGCCGAGTCGAAGGTCATAACTTCGATATTCGCAAACATTTAGTTGAATATGATGATGTGATGAATAAACATCGCGAAGTGGTCTATGCTCGCCGCCGTAAAATATTATTTATGGATCCGATAAAGGAAGAGTGGCTACATCAACAGGTTTTAGAACTGCTAGACGATCAAGGCAAAAAAGCCCTGGATAAAAAAATTAAAGAATATGGTATTGAAACGATACGTCAAGCTGAGAGAGCGGTTTATTTAGGTGTTATTGATCGCAACTGGGTCAATCATCTTAATACGATGGACTCATTACGTGATTCTATCGGCTTGCGCGGCTATGGCCAGGTAGATCCCTTGGTTGTATATAAGCAAGAGGCCTTTAAGCTATTTGAAGCGATGTTGCGCGATATTGACGATCAAGTGGTTGATATCTTATCAAAATTAGAAATCCAATCAGCGCCGCAACAGCCGCCGATGACAACTCAACCATTGCGAACAACCGGAGCTAGTGAATCTTTAAGTGGTGGAGCTATTCAGTCAGTGCCAAACTCCGAGGGTGTAATTGCCGGTGGCGAATCGACTAATATGCCTACCGTATCACCATCAAGTGCAATGACTAGCGCTCCCCAACCGATGCCAAAAAGCGATGTAACAGTTACCGTCCGTGGGCCGGCAGCGCTCAGTTCAAGACCGGTTCAATCTCCCGGGGTATCAAATAATGATTTCTTACCTAAAGTCGGCCGTAACGATCCTTGTCCATGTGGGGCGGTTAAGCCCGATGGTACACCGATAAAATACAAAAACTGTCACGGTAAAAATCAATAATTCACCCTAGTTAGTATTTTAGATCTTGGAATGTTTCAAACCAACGAAGAATTGGCGGAGTGAGAAATATGGCTAATAATTGCATTATTAAACACCTGACTTTTCGACTAAAACCAGATCAATTATTGGCGGAAGAGATTGTTGCCCATACTTGGAATATTCAAGCCGGAGTACTCTTGTCAATCGTTGGGGCATTAAAGAATGCCAATCTGCGGATGGCTGGAGCAACGCCAGACGATCAGAGAATCGTTAATTTTAAAGGGCCTTTTGAGATTGTTTCAGGAACTGGAACAATCTCAAAAAACTACTGCCATATTCATATCGCGGTTTCCGATAAAGAAGGTAATGTGATCGGTGGACATCTAAAAAACGGTTGCCGAGTTGATGTAACAGTCGAGGTGGTAATCGGAGTCCTGGCAGATACGATTTTTAATCGGGTCTTGGATAAGAGTACTGGTTTTAAGGAATTGGAAGTAGGCTAATAAGTTTAGTAGATTCTTGTCATTGTCGGCTGAAGCTATATTATTATATATATGACCAATCGTAATATTGCGCAAATCTTTTTTGATATTGCCGATATCATCGAACTAACCAAGCCCGATGATAAATTTCGTTTTATTGCCTATCGCAACGCAGCGCAAAAAATCGCCCATTGGCCGGAATCGCTCACTGATATATATGCCGATAAGGGAGTAGCGGGACTCGATGAGATCTCAGGCGTTGGTGAAGCAATTGCTCAGAAAATCGCCGAAATTATTTCGACTGGTCGGTTGAAGTATTATGAAGAACTTAAAAAAACCGTACCTGGGCCGGAGCTTGAGTTTGCCCAAATCCCTTCGGTTGGTCCAAAAAATGCGGTTAAACTTTATCAATTGACCAAGGCTAAATCAGTGAAAGAGTTAGCCTCGATATTACGCCAGAAAATTGAATTAGGACCATTTAAGCGTAAATCAATTAATAATATTTTGCGCGGTATCGATATAATGAAAAAGACTGATCGGCGCTGGTTGCTTGATGATGTTGTGCCATTAGCAAATAAGGTTGTTAATTATTTGAATCAATTGCCTGAAGTTCATCAAGCTGATTATGTCGGTAGCTTGAGACGAATGAAGGAAACGATTGGCGATGTAGATATTATTGCTGCAAGTAACGACCCCAAGTCCACTATTGAACAGTACGTCAAATATATTTCCGGAACGATTATGGCTAAGGGGGATACTAAGGCGACAATAATTAATGAAGATAATATCCAAATTGACTTAGAGATTTTACCTGAAGCCGAATATGGGTCCCTGCTTCAGCATTTCACTGGTAGCAAAGAACATAATGTTGCCTTTCGAACTTATTTGCAATCAGTTGGGCTAAGCTTTTCTGAACACGGTATAAAAAAACTCAAGTCTGGTCGTTGGCCGATACCTACACCGGATGTTAGTCGTCAGGAGCGTAAGAAATTAGATCGGGCCAAAGCCGGAGATATTATTCAATGCCATACTGAGGAAATGGTTTACCACTACGCCGGTATGGCATGGCTGCCTCCGGAAATGCGAGAGGATCGTGGTGAAATAACACTCGCCCTTAAGCACCGCTTACCAAAGATCGTTACTATTGATGATATTAAAGGCGATTTTCATCTTCATAGTCAATCAAGCGATGGTGAAAATACGGTGGATGAATACGCGGCAGAAGCAAAAAAATATAATTATGATTATTTGGCCATTACCGATCATTCTCCGGGACTGGCAGTGGCGCATGGTCAGTCACCTGAACAGGTAGTGAAACAAATGAATGACATTGTCAGATGGAACCAGAGTCATAGAGGAGTGACCGTATTGCATGGCATTGAAGTCAATATTAATAGCGATGGCAGTTTGGATATGGACGATGATGTTCTTAGACGATTAAATGTAGTGATAGCTTCTATTCACAGTGGTTTCAATCAGGACGGAGAGACGATTACGAAACGTTATCTAAAGGCTATCGAATCTGGCCGAGTTGATATTATTGGTCATCCGACAGGGCGGCGATTGGGAATTAGAGAACCATTTAATGCCGATTGGGATGTGATTTATAAGGCCTGTGCTAAATTTAATGTTGCGCTTGAGATTGATGCATCACCTGATAGACTAGACCTGCCAGACTATATGGTGATGGAGGCAAAACGACACAATGTTATTTTTGCAATTTCCACTGATTCTCATGAAATGAGTCAATTTGGTAAGATGAGTTACGGTGTGGCAGTAGCGAGAAGAGCCTGGCTTGAACCGAAACAAATTCTTAATACGCTTACCCTGGCATCACTTAAAAAATGGTTAGCACGTTAACGTTCGTGATACAATAAATAAGGAGGGCCAAAGTGGCAGTTGATCCCGGCGCGATTATACAATTTATTAGTGTCAGCAAAGAATACTCTAAGGGTAGAGTCAAGGCTTTAAATAATATTAATTTATCTATCGATAAAGGTGAGTTTGTGATTTTAGTTGGTCCGTCGGGAGCCGGCAAATCGACGATGATTAAGCTATTAATTCGCGAAGAGATTCCAACCTCAGGTAAAATTATTGTGGCCGGACGCGATGTAACTAGATTGAAGGAGCGGGACTTGCCTTATTATCGACGTAATGTCGGAACTATTTTTCAAGATTTTAAATTGTTACCCAATAAAACAGTGTTTGAAAATGTAGCTTACGCGTTAGAGCTGTCTGACGAGCCGGATGTAATCATTAAAGAACGAGTGCCGAGAATACTGAGCCTAGTCGGTTTATCAAAGCGATCTGATAACTATCCGGCCGAATTATCAGGCGGTGAAAGACAGAGGGTCAGTATTGCTCGGGCTTTGGTTCACAATCCAAAGTTATTAATTGCCGATGAACCGACTGGCAATTTGGATAGTAAAAATACTGCTGAAGTAATCGATTTATTATTACGAATTAATAAGACCGGTACGATAGTAATATTAGCAACTCATGACGAAAATATTGTTCGAAATTTAGGCAAGCGAATTATCACAGTGATTAATGGCCGCTTAGTGAGTGCGGCTTAGGATTTATATGTTTACACGACTTCGAAGAATTGCGAGATTGGGTTTTACCAACTTCTGGCGCAATCGCTGGATGAGCATGGCGGCAATATTGATTATTACGATGACGCTAACGACCATGGGTATTTTTGTTGTCCTAAGCTATTTTGCCAATTCAGCCTCGGAGGCCTTGAAAGACAAAGTCACTGTTCAGGTTGATTTTACCGACTCGGCTAGTGAGGAGATTATTCAGGACATGCAAAGGGATTTATCTAGCGAGGCCGGAGTTTTGGCAACTTATATTTCCAAGGAAGACGCTTTAGCCGATTTTCAGAGCCGATCAGATATCAAACAATCAACTAAAGATCTTATTACGTCTAACAATAATCCATTGCCGAGGGGATTACGGATTAGAGCTACCGAGTTGGATAATTTAAATAAAATTGACGAAATTGTTAAACAGAATAAATATCAGCCCTATATATACAATTTCACCAATGATTCCGAGGATAATAAATTACTGATCGATCGGGTTAATAAAGGCACAAAAATGATTAAGCAAATGGCGGCGGTGCTAACAGTAGTGTTTATTATTGTGGCCATTTTTGTCACTCTCAACACCGTGCAAATGGCGATTCATTCCCGCAAAGATGAAATTGAAATTATGCGTTTAGTCGGTGCCGGACAGTCCTATGTACGAGTGCCGTTCTATCTGGAAGGGTCATTAATGGGAATGATGGGAGCGGCGTTGTCATTTTTAATACTCTATGGCGGTATGCGATATTTTGATTCAATTAGTCGAAGCTATGTTAGCGGCTTGGGCATTGACCTATTCAGTGCTTTTGGCAGTAATATTATTCAAATTATTATCGTATTACTTGGGGTAGGAATCCTTCTTGGCACTTTATGCACCGCTTATAGCATCCGTAAATATGTTAAAGTATAGGTTTTGCATTCAATTCATGACTGCAGTATAATGTCCATACCAAAGGAGGCAGATGCCTAATTGCTATATGAGAATGTGGAATACTCGAAAGAGCGGAGTGTTGTTGATGGCGGTAATTGTGATGATGTTACCCGTTGTGTCATCAGCAGCCACCGTACAGGAATTACAAAATCAGGTTAATTCTATCGATGAAAAGATTGCTGAAAGTCAGAAAGCAGCTGAGGAAAGTGCCAATACGGCTGCTTCATTAGAACAACAGATATCTGATGTTGAAAAAAGTATTGCTTCAACCCAAACAATTATCAATGATACCAATACTCAAATAAAAGATGTTAATACCGAGATTGCTGCAAAACTCAAAGAAATTGAATCTAAGGAGAATGATATTGCAATTCAGACGTCAAATATGAATCAAACCCTGATAGAGATTTATAGGTCATCAAGAAAAAGTAACTTAGAAAAACTATTAGCCAGTGATGATTTGGCTCAAGCGGTACAAAGTACTAGTCAACTAACCGCATTAGAGCAACAAATTAATGAAAACATTGTTGCGCTCAATAAAGCAAAGGAAGAATTGGAAAAGTCCAAATCAGATCTTGATGCCAAAAAAACCAGTTTAAGCGATATGATGCAAGCTCAACAAAACAGAAAAAATTCCCTTGATGGTCAAAGGAAGTATAAAGATGGTTTAATGTCGAGTGCCTTAGCTGACAAAGAGACATATGAGGCCTTGGTTCAAAAACTATCAAAGGAAAAAGCATCGGTATCAGCAGCTTTGTTCGCACAAAGGCAAAAGGAGTCATCGTCGGGAGGTCAGACGGTAACAACTGGGGGCTCTGGTTATCCATATTCGGCTATAGACGTACCGGACCCTTGGGGCTTTTTAACGAGAGAATGTACGTCTTATGCAGCATGGTATTGGAATAATCGATTGGGAAAAACTTGGCTCCGCGGTGAAGGTCCTTCTGGAACAGGAAATGCTAAGAACTGGCCAAATTTAGCAGCACGAAATGGTGCGTCGGTGTCATCAACCCCACGTGTTGGGGCAATTATTAGTTGGACAGGCGGTACTTATGGACATGTTGCTATTGTTGAGAAAGTGAATAGCAATGGTACTATCGACGTTTCAGAATTCAACTGGGTTTCGCCTGGGTATATATATAGCTATCGTGGGAATGTTAATCCTTCGGCACACGGAAGCCATGTCTATATTTATTAATAAGATTTAAATTCAGATAATGTCTGATATACTCAAGCCATGGAAGATGATGTTGATATTAATAATGATGTAGTCTTAGCACAAGCTCTTAAGGGTGAGGATGAGCTCGAAAACAGTCTAAGGCCTAAAACTCTGGCTGAGTATATCGGTCAGGATTTCGCAAAGAAAAATTTGTCCGTATTTTTACAAGCAGCCAAAAAGCGAAACGAAAATTTAGAGCATGTATTAATTTATGGTCCTCCCGGCTTAGGAAAAACTACACTGGCTAATGTTATTGCTAATGAACAGGGTGTAGAAATAAGAACTACTAGCGGTCCGGCGATTGAACGGCCGGGCGATTTGGCTTCAATTCTAACTAATTTAAAAGACGGCGACATTCTTTTTATCGATGAAATACACCGATTAAATCGCTTGGTCGAGGAGGTACTATATCCGGCTATGGAGGATTATGCTCTTGATATAGTCTTGGGTAAGGGACCATCAGCCCGAACTCTGCGTCTGGATTTACCAAAATTTACTTTAATCGGAGCGACGACACGTATTAGTTTGATATCCTCCCCAATGAGAGATCGTTTTGGGTTGATTCTACCGCTAGAATATTATGAGGATGAAGACATAGCAAAAATTATTAAACGTTCATCCAATATTATTTCCGTACCGCTTGACGACGATGCCCTGCCGGTCATTGCCTCCAGATCACGAAAAACTCCGCGAATCGCTAATCGTTTGCTAAAGCGGGTGCGGGATTATGCCGATGTCCATGGCGATGGCACAATCTCCGAGTCGTTAGCGAATAAATCGCTTGATGAATTGGATATCGATAAATTAGGTTTAGATCGCACTGATAAAAAGATTTTACAGATAATCATTGATAAATTTGGCGGCGGGCCGGTCGGGATAAACACTTTAGCGGCAGCAACTGCCGAAGAGGCGGCGACAATCGAAGAAGTGTATGAACCCTTTTTATTGCAATTGGGTTTCTTGGAACGAACCCCACGCGGACGAAAAGTTACTAATCGAGCAATGGAACATCTTGGGCTTGAAATAAAACGCCAAGATGGCCTATTTGGATAGACAACAACTTAGCTTCTATATTTGCGCTTTTGTGTTGGCGGTTGTAGTTTGCTTGTGGCCAAATTACTCTCGGGCTAATAATGAGGTCGGTCCGGTGATGTTTGACGAAATTATGTGGGCCGGCTCAACGATCTCTACGGCTGATGAATGGCTGGTACTGTACAATTCAAGCTACACTCCAATTACACTCAACGACTGGAAGGTTCAAAAGTTTGAGGACGAAAAATATATCAATGTAGTTGAACTATCTGGAGTAATTCCGGCTCAAGGATATTATCTGATTAGTAATAATAGTGCCGATCACTTATTTAGCGGAGGAGAATCGATTCTTGATATTGATCCGGATCTAATCGACTCAATCTTATCATTAAGCAATTCTAATCTTAAACTGCAACTTTGTCATAACGAATGTCGGGCCGATGAAATAAGTGATGTAGCTGGAGATGGGCATAAACCATTAGCCGGCAGCAATAATAATCCGAAATCGTCAATGAAGAGAGTTGATTATACAGTGAGTGGCGATCAAGCAACGGCATGGGTTAGTAATACAACGCAATTAAACATTGATTCTTCAGCGGTTGATTTCGCAACGCCTAAAAATTCCGGTCGCTTTACCTTTGCGTTAACACCCGAAGTTATTAAAAATGTCGTTGGTACCACGACCGATCTAAATATTGAGATTCTCGGCAATAATTCATGGCCGATATCAATACAGTTGAATGACTCGCCTGTCGGTGAGTTTGATGAAACCCATCTGAGTATTCCGGTAATAATTGAGTCATCTGGGAATCAACAAATGATTATCTCGATTACGAACTCTGACGGATTACGTATCGAACAATCAATTGCGGTTGTGGGATATAATATTGGTCAACTGGGTATTAATGAGATTAGTCCGAAGATATCGTTAGATAATGTTCAACCGTGGGACAGAGAGTGGGTTGAGCTGATTAATAATGATTCCCACGCCATCAATACTATCGACTGGTCGATTTGCGACCAAGCCGACCATTGTCAAAACCTCGAAGACATAAATATCCAACCCGGAGGTTTATTGGCGATTGATATAAATAAGCCGTTGAGTTTAAATGATCAAAATGAAGAACTATCATTATACGATCCGCTGCATAATTTGGTGTCGACGATAATATGGCAAAAATCATATGATCATTGCAGTCTAATTAGCCAAGACGGCTCTTATCTTTGGACGACTATAACTACCCTGGGAGAGAAAAATCAATATTCGGCTTGTCCTATAGTTAAGGCACTAATCACATCAACAACCAAGGTCGATACTTCTGAACCGTTTCAAGCGGATATTGCCGGGTCTGTTGTTTTGCCAGCATACTATATAAAAAAGTCGATTATCCGAACCGGCTATAGCCAGGCCTGGCTCGATGGTATTAGTCAGTTAAATAAAATTGGTGTTGATAATAATTGGTATAAATTAGTAAAATTGTCTTCGAGGCAGGTGCCGCAAGGTGTTAATAACTGGTCATGGTTGTGGTTAGCCGGGTTATTATTAATCCTCGTACGTCGTGGATATCAAGCTAGTGTCATAATCCTTCGATTGTGAATTACTTGCGCGAAAAATCAAGTTTTGACACAATGACCTATAAACCAAGAGGTGAAAATGAAAATATTGGTCGTAGGCGTTAATGACAAGGTAGATGATAGTTACTCTATTAGTTGGCAGACGGCGTTAAGTGATCCCCGGGGTTTACAGGATTATGGGATGGTACTATTTATCCTTGGTACACTAAGCCAGGAAATTATCAGTCAGACCAAGGGAGAGCATTTGGATTTATTTCGCCAATCGATTATCAATATAATCAAAAATGGTCAAACCGAATTATACTGTATAAGTGCTGATCAAACTGAAGGCGATATCAGCAATTATGATATCTGGCCATTTGAGCTGACGGTGCATAATACTGATCCGATGGATGATTTTAGTACCGCGCCGGCAGGAGATTATTTCGCAAAAGTACGAACGTGGACTCATTATTTTGACAAGAAAATTAAAAATCGAGCCGATACCGGTGAAAATATTATTTGGGATTTTAAGCCGATATTAACCAATAGTGCCGAGAACTCAATTGCTTTTCAGGCCGAAGTATTATATCGGCCGAATTGGGGTAAAATTACTTTTTACCCTCCTCAAAGTGATATTTTAACTACTCAGATTGTCGAAAATTTTATTAGCTATTATCAGAACGCCGGAACAGCTAAAATCCCAGAGTATATTAAAAAGATTCGTTTGCCCGAACAAGTAATTCTGGATAAAGATTAAATCGACATCGAAGAAAAGATAAATATATTGCAGGAAGAACGAGAAGGTATCTTGACGAAATTGGGCGATCTTGACGCAATCAAGGGCGTTCTAGTATTTGATGGAAATATGCTGGTTCAGATGGTTTCGAAAATGTTATCGGAATTGAAAATTCAAGTGAGTACTGATGAGATTGATAGTGATAAAGTTGTTCGATTTAACGATATTACCATACCGCTAGAGATTCGTGGACATGGAAAAGCGGCCGGAATTGACGACTTGGGTCAAATCTTACTTCGAAGCGGGCGCTATAATAATGCTGATAAAACCCCGGTTAAAGGAATATTAATTGTTAATGGTCACAAGGAAGTGCCACTTGAAAAAAGGGGTGAAGATTTTGAAAAACCGATTATCAATAGTGCCAAGGAATTAGGAATATGTCTGATGAGTACCCGAACCTTGTTTAATATCTGGCTTGATTATATCGATTCCGGCACAACTACTCTGCAGCAGGATTTACTATCTACGACTGGAGAGTTAAAATATAAAAAATGAAGTCGAAAATTTTCGATATTGACGCTATTGATAGCCTGGCCAAGGATCTCCTCGTTGAGTTTGATGGATTAAAAAATAAAATAATTGGTCTATCCGGACCATTGGGGGCCGGTAAAACTACCTTAATTCAAGCTTTAACTAAGCTTTTAGGATGTGGCCAGTTCCGAGTTACGAGTCCGACATTTACCATTATGCATGAGTATAACTGTCAAGATGGACAAATTACGCACATCGATTTATATCGCTTGACCTCACAAGATGCAGAAACAATATCGATGTTAAAGGAGCAGATCAATCAATCAAAGTATTCATTTATTGAATGGCCGGAAATAATCCCCGAGATTAATAAATTAATTGAGGTCAATATCGAATTGGAACATATTGATGACAAACAACGGAGAATTTCAATTCACTATTCTTAGACTCGAAGCCAATCCCGACGGGATGACTTTAGCCTGGCTCTATCGGCTGGGAAGGGAAGTTTATCATTCATCAGCTCCGCGAATGAGTGAGTTATTGTCTGAGTTATCTGAATATCAGCGTGATGATTGGGATAATATTAAGGGTATCTATGTCTATTCCGGCCCGGCAGGATTTACTAAGTTACGCGCTACTCACGTTTCAGCGGCGGCTTTGGGGTTGGCAAAAAATATTCCTATTTGTGGTTATTCAACCTGGAAAGAATCAATGGCGTCGGCAATTCCCGAGGACGTAGGTAGTGTTAAGGCGATTTACCCCGAGATAAAAAGCTAAGCCTTTTCTCAGCTATGTGATTGATAATATAAGAAGTGGATTTTGTGATAAAATTGTAGTAATATATAAAGGTCATTTTTTTGTTGTTAAATGAAGATATTTAAAAGAAAAAATCGAGCTAGCGATCGAGATATTACTCCGACCCATCTGAATAAAGGTGGCGGTTTTGTGATTGATAAATCAAAACCAAAAAAGAAAAAGAAATGGTGGCTAAGGGTTATCCAAATAATTTTAGTATTGATTGTCCTATTAATTGGTTGGATGGGGTATAATTTTGTCAAAGCTTTGGATCAAGTTAGCGAGGGCGGCATCACCGCTCAGGATGTTTTAAGCCTAATCAATCCAAATGCAACGACCTTAAAAGGCGAAGAGCGTGGTTATACTAATTTCTTAATTCTCGGTTATGGCGGGGAGAACCATCCCGGCGGTACGCTAAGCGATACCAATATTTTTGTTAGCTATAATTGGGACACCAAGCAGGTATCAATGGTATCTTTTCCGCGCGATCTGTACACAACAATTGCTCGGGATGGTGGCAAGAATAAACTAAATTACGCTTATTCTTATGGAATTCAAAATGAAGAAGAGACTGGCGGTGGTGGAACAGTCGCCAGCGAGACAATTGCAAATATCAGTGGACAGCCTATCGACTATTATATAGCGATGGATTTTGTTGGTTTCAAGGATATCGTTGATGCTATGGGAGGAATTACGGTTAATGTTGAAAAGGCGATTTATGATCCATACTATCCGGCCGATAATTTTGACGATGAAGGTAATTATTCTAAATCGACCGGCTATCGGACATTTAAAATTGCGGCTGGCGAACAAACTCTCGATGGCATTACTGCACTTCGTTATGCTCGTTCGCGTTATACAACCTCTGATTTTGATCGAGCAGCTCGTCAACAAAAGATTATCACAGCAATTAAGGATAAAGCTTTATCGACCGGCTTTTTAGCTAATCCGGCTAAATTAGTCGATACGGTTTCAGCTTTTGGTGAACATGTGACAACTAACATGAAACCAGCCGAAATGGAAAAAATGCTAAGTGAAATCAAAGACGTTGACACTTCAACTATCCAAAAAGTTGTACTTGATAATAGTACCGATGGCTTATTAACTACCGCCACTAATATGAACGGATATTATCTGGTGCCAAAGGGTGGTGATTTTGACGATATCCAAGAAATGATTAAGGAATTATTAGGTACAACGATTACTAGTGCTACGGATGGGACGACGACTTCATCGGTATCCGATGGCGCGACTTTAAGTATTGGTAACTCAACCGGAACAGCAGGGTACGGCGGTAAATTGCAGACAAAAGTAGAGAATGTCGGTTTCACCGTGGTAGATTTATATAAAACTACTGAAACAACCGGCCAGACGGTGTTGTACGACTATACCAATGGTAAAGACCAGGCCAGCATTAATGCATTACTGGCGATGATACCAGATTTAGAGGTAATACGCCGTCAAGATGGCTCAGGCAGTGTTG
>Ga0265297_10009164_pt1 | contig 12889 bp, 12 predicted proteins | sample Munlanlwell13791_FD_192502 | JGI IMG/M metagenome (GOLD analysis project Ga0265297, IMG submission 192502) | Leachate microbial communities from a municipal landfill in Southern Ontario, Canada - Leachate well 137-91 | ecosystem: Engineered > Solid waste > Landfill > Unclassified | place...
CACGCGGCGTCGCTCCTTCAGGCTTTCGCCCATTGAGGAAGATTCTTGACTGCAGCCTCCCGTAGGAGTCTGGGCAGTGTCTCAGTCCCAGTGAGTGGGGTCATGCTCTCGCACCCCATACCCGTCGTAGCCTTGGTGAGCTATTACCTCACCAACTAGCTGATAGGCCATAGGCTCCTCTCTAAGCGCCGGAGCTTTAATTAAAAGGCTTACGCCTTTTAATACTATCGAGTATTATCCTCGCTTTCGCAAGGTTATCCTCGTCTTAGAGGTAGATTGCCAATGTGTTACTCTCCCGTTTGCCATGCCTGTATTGCTACAGGCATTCGACTTGCATGCCTTAGACACGCCGCCAGCGTTCATCCTGAGCCAGGATCAAACTCTCTAAAAATTTGATTGACTCTGTTGAAAACTTGCGTTTTCGTATATGATTCCGTTTTAGAAACGGACAAAATTTATTCTTACCGAATTGATGCCAATTAGCACCAAAATTTTAACCATCACCATGATTGTTTGTTATAAAATTTTTAACGTTCGAAATAGACAGAAAAAAACAGAGATATAATTTATATCTTGTTTTTTCTAATATATTCTGTTTTATTTTTAATAATCTCATTTTATATTAATTAAAGATGGCTGTCAAGAGGGCTATCGCGGTCTATCTGTTGATATGTTGTGCTTAATTTATTGAGCTATATTTAGCCCATATCAGATTGACTTCTCGCCGATTTTAAGATATAAAGATAGTATAATAATTTTAGAATTATAATATAAGATCATGCGCATTAAATTTCATCGCGTGGAAAGAAAAGAAATCCCTATCTTTAAAGCTAACACCCAGATTCGGGCTTTAGAAGTGTTTTTGATTGATGAAAATAATGAAGCTATCGGCAAGATGACAACCGAAGAAGCAGTGCGTCGCGCCCGGGAAGCTGAACTGGATTTAGTAGAAGTTAATCCTAAGGCTAATCCGCCAGTCGTAAAAATCGTTAATTTGGGTCAATTAAAATATGAACGAGAGAAGCAGGCTCATAGGCAGAAGATGCAACAGAAAAAGGTTGAAACCAAGAATATTCGGCTTTCTTTCCGGATTAGCGATCATGATTTGGGTTTGCGAGTCGCGCAAGCCGAGAAATTTTTAGCTAAAGAAAATAAAATCAAAGTCGAACTGATTCTGCGCGGCCGTGAACGTCAGTATCCTCAGAAAGCGGCGGAAATCGTTAGAAATTTCGTAACCAAACTCCAAGCTAATCCGGAATTAAGTATCGAAACCGAGCAACCATTGACAAATCAGGGCGGAAGATTTACTATTATATTGATCAATAAGAAGTTATAACCTTTAAATCCAGGATAATCCTGTTTTTTAATTCGGAAAATTATGCCAAAAATAAAGACTCACCAAGCGACCGTCAAGCGTTTTAAAAAAACCGCTAATAAAAAATTAAAACAGCGTAAAGCCGGGCAGGATCATTTTAATTCTCGCGATTCCGGCAACGCCACTCGCAAAAAACGTCGGGATATCTCCACTACTAAAACTCTGGAGAAAACGGTTAGGATGCTTACTCCTTATAATAATTAATATTGTAATCAGCCCGTTTAGAGCGGGCGGTAATTGAACATATGCCTAGAGTAAAACGCGGGATGACCCATGTTAAAAAAAGACGAAAATTGCTGAAAGACGTTAAAGGATATAAATGGGGACGTAAAAATTTAATCAAGTTAGCCAAAACTGCCCGGACAAAAGCCGGAGCGCATGCTTATGTCGACCGCCGAAAAAAGAAACGGACGATGCGTGGTTTATGGCAGATTAAGATTAACGCTTTTGTGCGTGAATACGGCTTATCTTATTCCCGTTTCATGGATATCTTAAAGAAGAATAATGTCGCTCTCGACCGCAAAGTTTTAGCCGATCTGGCGGTTAATAATAAGGAAACTCTCGCCGCCCTGATTGCCAAATTCTCAAAATAATATGATATTCGGAATTAAAATCGCGCAGGTAGTTATCGCTGTTTTGTTGACAGTCGCTATTTTAATGCAGAATCGCGGTTCTGGTTTAGGTGGAGTCTTTGGTGGAACGGGCGGAGTTTATTTGACGAAGCGCGGTTTGGAAAAGAAACTTTTTATCGCGACTATTGTGTTGGCCGCGGTTTTCATACTTTTATCTTTAGGAGTTTTCTTTATAAAAGCCTAAGATTTTTGTGGACTCACTTAAAACTAAAATTAAGTCATTCTGGCGCCGGGCGAAGTCCGCTTGGGCGTTTTGGGGTTTCTTGAAAAAAACGGCCATCAGCCAGGAAGAGATTGATAAGAAATTGGTTTATTCTTTATCTTCCCGGAAGATACCGACGGGTGGACAATTAAAGCATCTGAATAAATTTTTAAATCCGCGAGAATTTTTAATCGTGAAAATTTGCGCTTTAGTTATTCTGGTTAACCTGGTTTATGTGGGCGCGGTTTTCATAAAAAAACATGTTCAATATTTGCCGGTTGTCGGAGGAGAATATATTGAAGGAGTAATCGGCTACCCAAAAACGATTAATCCGCTTTATGCCGTTAATCGCGATGTCGACAGTGATTTGAGCCGTTTGCTATATTCCAGCTTGTTTAAATACGATCAGGACGGGCATTTAATCAATGATTTGGCGGACGGTTTGGAAATTAGCCCGGACAACAAAGAATATCTTTTGAAAATCAAAGACGGAGTCCAATGGCACGGCGGCGGCGAGTTGACGGTTGATGACGTATTATTTACTTTTAATCTGATTAAAAATCCGGAATATCGTTCCCCGCTCCGTTCCTCTTTAGCTGATGTCGCGGCTGAAAAAGTCGATGATGATACGCTGAAATTTACTTTAGCCGAACCTTACGCGCCGTTTTTGGAGCTCCTGACTTTCGGAATTTTGCCAAAGAATCTTTGGGAAAATATCAGCCCGGCCGCCGCGGTCTTGTCGGATTTAAATCTAAAACCGGTCGGTTCCGGCCCTTATGAATTCAAATCTTTAGTCAAGAGTAAAACCGGCGATTTGCGCGAATATCGTCTGGCAGTTAATCCCGATTATTATGGCACGGTGCCTTATATAAAAAATATTACTTTTGATTTTTTCATAGATTATCAAGAAGCAATCAAGGCTCTTAATGACAAACAAATCATGGGCCTTAGCTATTTGCCTTTTACTTTGCGGAAAGATCTCCTGGCGCAAAATTCTTTGAAATTTGAAGAGCTTATCCAGCCAAAAATAGTTTCTCTCTTTTTTAATTACGAGAAGAACAAAAGTTTGGCCGATAAGGAAGTAAGAACGGCGTTGGCGCTGGCTATCAATAAGAACGGCTTGATTAATGATATTTTTTCCGGCGTTTATCAGCGGGCGGACGGGCCGATTATGAAAAATAATTTCGCCTATAATGAAGCCGTAACCAAATATGATTATATGCCTCTGGCCGCCTCGGAAATAATCAAGAAGAAGCCGCTCACGGCGGTTTTGACCGTCGTCGGTTCCGGCGATAATGTGACGGTAGCTGAAAATATCAAGGCTTATTGGGAGAAAAGTGGCGTCGCGATAACCTTAAAAGTCGTTTCCGGAGAACAGGCCGCCGATATTATAAAATCCCGTGATTTTGAAATTCTCCTTTACGGTGAAGCGGTCGGGGGTGATCCGGATGTTTACGCTTTCTGGCATTCCAGCCAAATCGGCGCCAAAGGACTTAATCTCTCGGGCTATAATAATCCGGCCGCCGATAAATTATTAGTCGAAGCCCGGACAACTACCAATCTGGCGGAACGGATTTCTAAATATCAAAAATTTCAGGAAATCGTCACCGGTGATTTGCCGGCGATATTCTTATATTCCCCTACTTATACTTATGTCCAAAATAATAGTGTCAAAGGATTTTCCGGCACTATGATAATCGAACCATCTGATCGTTTTAGCGGCGTTGGCGACTGGTATTTGAAGACCAAAAAAAAATTAACCTGGTGAATTCGGACAATCGGTCAGGAGTGATTTATCATTATCTATATAACTCATCGGGGCTAATCCCCAAATTATCGCCACGCGCTCGTTAAACGAGTTCGCCCGGTAATAAATTTAATAATTAAACACATGTTTGCCAAACAAAACACCCAGGCGTCAGCGCCTCGGAAAAACTTTCCCGGCCGCGGCCGAGAATTTTCTTATAACTCCGTCCGGACGGAAAGAAAAGAATTCGGTCCGGCGGCTAACCCTCTCAGGGTCATTGTCGTCGGCGGCCTGGAAGAGGTCGGTCGCAATATGACCATAGTCGAATACCGGAAGGAAATAATAATCATCGATATGGGCTTGCAGTTCCCGGAAGAAGATATGCCGGGCATTGATTATATCATCCCCAATGTCACTTATCTGCAGGATAAAAAAGACTGGATTAAGGGGGTTATTATCACGCACGGTCATTATGATCATATCGGCGGTATTCCCCATATCATGGGCGAAATCGGTAATCCGCCGATGTTTATGGGCAAAATGACGGCTGGTTTGGTGCGCAAGCGTCAGCAGGAATACAAGACCGCGCCCGTTTTGAAAATCAAAGAAATAGATGAAAATCAATCGATCAAATTAGGTTCGTCTTTCCAGCTTGAATTTTTGCGCGTTAACCATTCTATCCCCGACTGTTTCGCGGTCGTCATTAAAACGGACCTAGGAACGGTTATCCATACTGGTGATTTTAAGATTGATTTTTCTCCGGTCAACGATAAGCCGGCCGATTTGAACCGCATCGCTCAGTTGGGCGCTCAAGGCGTCTTGATGCTGATGGCTGATTCCACTGACGCGACTCACCCTGGTTATCAACTTTCTGAATCGGTTATCGGCGAAGAAATCGGAAAGCTGGTGGAAAAGATTGACGGGCGCATCATTATTGGCACTTTCGCTTCGCAATTAAGCCGTGTCCAGAAAATTTTTGACTTAGCCGAAAAATACGGCCGTCGCGTCAATCTCCAGGGGCGCAGTATGAATGATAATGTTACCATCGCTCACGAAATCGGATACTTGAAATTTAACCCCCATGTTTTAGTGGAGGATAAGGATTTGAATCGCCTGCCCGATAATAAGGTTTTAATCATTGGTTCCGGGGCGCAGGGAGAGAGCAAGGCGTTTTTAACGCGGGTAGTCAACAATGAACATCGCACTGTCAACCTTAAACATGGCGATACGGTTCTTTTCTCTTCTTCGGTTATTCCCGGTAATGAACGCAGTATCCAGAATTTGATGGATATGATTGTTCGCCAGGGAGCGAAAGTGATAAATTATCGCATGCTTGATATCCATGCCGGCGGTCACGCCAAACAGGAAGATTTGAAATTGGCGATGCGCCTGTTCCGGCCGGAATATTTTATGCCGATTGAGGCGAACCATTATATGCTCCAGGCTAATGCCGATTTGGCGGAGATAGTTGGTATTCCGCGCGATAAAATTTTTGTAGCAGATAACGGCCAGGTCGTGTCCTTCACCCGCGGTGTCGGTAATAAAGTCGTCGGTGCGCTGACCAAAGAAAAGATTCCGTCCGAATATGTTATGGTCGACGGTTTGGGTGTCGGCGATGTTTCCGAAATCGTTCTGCGCGATCGTCGGATGATGGCCGATGACGGTATGATCGTAATTATCGCCACGATTGACAACAAAACCGGAGCGATTATCGGCAATCCGGATTTGATTTCCCGTGGTTTTGTTTATATGAAAGAGAATCGCGACTTGATTGAGAAGACAAGAATGAAAGTAAAGAAGATCGTTAAGGATAAAAACCCGATGACGCCGGCTGACGATGATTATATCAAGAATAAAATAAGGAACGATATCGGCCAATTCTTATTCAATGCCACTAAGCGCCGCCCGATGGTTTTGCCGGTGGTTATTAAGGTTTAAGTTATAAATTTAGCTAATATTGAAATAAAAAATCCGTTTTAAGACGGATTTTTTGTTGTGGTTAATTTGTGGATAAAAGTATTGACAAAGTATATAGAGTATGATATATTAATAAGTCATTTAAAAATGATTTTGTTTAAGAAAAAGACCGCTTTGAACGGGTCAGGCACGACAAGCATGGGGATTTTCTTGCTAGGGTTTTTCCGGCTCCGCGCTCGAAAGTGCCTAGAAGAAATTTTCTTGCCTACCCGTTCAAGTCGGTCTTTTTTTATTGGTTACTCAAACAACCTATCCTTCCCTACTATTATATTAACTTTATCTTTCATTATCCCGATTTCGGCCGGCGTTTCAATTTCCGCTACGCTATCCAGAATTAATTTATTCTCCGGGTTAGTGATTCTAAATTTTTTAGCGCTAAGGCGGGTTTCGTCTTTTTTCTTGGTCTTGATATAGATATCCAGAAGACCGTCGTGCGGGCTGGATTTTATTTTTTCATTTTTATCGCTTAATAAGTTAATGATTTTTACTTCCCCTCTCTCGATAATCTCCAAAGAATAATCGCCGATTTCCAGAATCGTCCCCAGGCTTTGGATTGTCGCCTGGTTCAGGAAACAATGATTGCCAACCAGACCCAAGTCGATTTTTTCTATCCGTCGCGCCAATAGAATATTACACGCCTCTTCTTCGTTTTTAATGCCGAAAGAGGCGGCGATGGAGTTGTCATCGCCGACCGGAATAATACCCAATAAAGTCTTCTTTTGGAAGTCGCCGTAAATGTCAGTATCGACGATTGCCCCGATAATCCGGCCGACGGTTTGGTTGTTGCCGACCGCGATAATCGTTTTTGCTCCCAATTTTATCTCGTTTTGAATGGTCGCCTTGATGTTCTTTATTCCTCCGAGACGGATGATTTTTCCGTTTAAGCCTAGGTCGGTCAGGCGGATCTCGATTCGGTTGATTACTTTATTGTACTTTCCCTTATTTAAATAGTCGTCGTAAATATAGACGTGCATAAGGTTTGAACCTGTTTATTTTTCCGCTCCCGTTTCTTCTTTGTTTTTTTCGTTCCGTTTATGTTCCTCCGACAACATTAATAATTGGCCGTTGATGATCGCGCCTTTTTCGACGGAGATTTCGCCGTATTGGATATCGCCGAAAATTTTCGCCGTCCCGCCGACCGACAGATAATTTTTAGCTTTGATGTTTCCCCGGACTTCACCATTGATAATGGCGTCTTTTGATTCGATATTGGCGACTATTTTCGCTTTCTCGCCGATAAGAATATTGGCGTCGGTTTTTAGAGAACCTTCAAGAGCGCCTTCGATGATAATGCTTCCCTGCCCCTGGAAATTTCCTTTGACCTTAATTGAAGCGCCAATCACGGTTTCCGCGTCTTTAAAATTTTCTAATTTGTTGTCTTTACTAAACATATGGTTGATATTAATAAAAAATGACTAAAAGAGAATTATTACCCTTTAATTTTAGTTTAATCTTCCGGGCTTGTCAAAGTAGAATACTGATTGTGGCGCGCGTTGCCGGGCAATTTTAATTGTAAAAAAAAAGATAATACTCTAAAATAAAAACAGTTAAGCCTGTTTTAAATTAAAATTTTTAATTTTAAGATTGGTTAAGAAAAATGTCCTCGTAGTTCAACGGATAGAACGAGAATCTCCTAAGTTCTAAATCCAGGTTCAATTCCTGGCGGGGACACTTATTTATCTAATATTAGAATAAAAAATAATAAAGTAAATTTAAGCTATTGACTAATTTTGTATTATTTAGTATAGTAATTAGTCAATGATAAGATCTTTAAAATAACCAAAAATAATTGAAAATGGAAGCAATAGAGAAAAAGATCACTAAAATTATTCCCGACAATTTAAAATTGCCGGTAAGAGAACTCGACGGTCGATTAATCATATCTAAAGCAACAGACGTTTTTGGATGGGTTGACTCTAATTTCAGGAAGTTAGGTCTAGACAAACCGTCACGCCCGACAAAAAAAGTTAATGCCCTTGTTTCTGAGATAATCGGAGACGGTACGTTCATCCGGATTTTTACAGACATCAATCCAAATCTCGAAAAAAGCGTAATGACTCTTAGCCAAATAATCGAATTTTGTAAGAATTATCCGTCTTGGCTAAAACAAAGAGGTGAAACTTTATTTCTAACCGAAAAAAAGAGAAGTATCTTCCAGAAGATATGGAATTTTATTCTTAGAAGGAAATTGAGAAAATATTTCGTGGTTCACGTGCACGTGTTTTCCGACGGTCTAGATGCCTACGTGCATCTCCTTGAGGACGGCTATGTCTGGCGTGGCGAGTGTCGTTATTGCGTGGTTTCTCCGCAACTTATACCATCGGTCGCTTAGACCATTTGTCAGCCGCAGGCGGCTGGTCCTTTTGTCCCTCGGATTCTTTGAACTTAGTTAAAAACTAAGCTCTAGGATTACGGGGGATTTTTATTAGCAATATTAGCATATAAATAAGCACCTTGACTTTTATTTGTAATCTAGTATTATATAAATATTATTTGTATAATGATATTTTAAAATTGTTCCTTAAGGAACAATTAAACGGGCCATTAGCTCAGTTGGCTAGAGCGCTTCCATGGCATGGAAGAGGCCAAGGGTTCAAGTCCCTTATGGTCCACCAATTTAAAGACCTCATTTACGAGGTCTTTTGTTTTAAATTAAAATATAAGATACTTTGAGTATTTAAGAGTTAGAGAAAATAAGTTTAAACTCAGTTAAGCACATAGGGAAGTGGAAGAATAAGATAAGTCTACAATTTTGTAGACTTTTCTTTTTAATTTGGCTAATATTAAATAAATAAAATATTTAAATAAATTGTGGAAAACTTGTTATTATCCAATAGTTTTTTAGCTAAAATTAAGTAAGTAGCCTGACGAGAAACGCTAAATTTATTTTTAAGTTATCATTTGCTTTAAATCAAGAAAGAAATTATAATTAAGATAGAAAAAATATTTTTTATCTAAATTTATGTACGATTTGATTATTATTGGTTCCGGACCGGCCGGAATGACAGCCGGTATATATGCCGCGCGCCGCGAAATGAAAACTTTGATCATCGGACGGGAAGTCGGCGGTCAGATGATTTGGGCCAGTGAGATTGAAAATTATCCTGGGTTCAATAAAATTAGCAGTTTCGAACTAATAGATAAGATTAAACGGCAAACTCTGGATTTCGGAGTAGAAATGAAAGAAGAAGAGGTCCAAAAGATAGAATTGACGGCCGAAGGTAATTTTTTGCTTTATTCCGGACGTCAGACTTTTGAAGCAAAAACCGTTATTATCGCTATGGGTTTATCTCCTCGCCGTTTGGCTGTTCCCGGGGAAATAGAACTTAACGGTCGGGGGGTTTCTTATTGCGCCAATTGCGACGGCCCATTTTATAAGAACAAAAAAGTCGCGGTTATTGGCGGCGGCAATTCCGCCCTGGACGCGGCGGAAGTTTTGTCTAAAATCGCTTCCCAGGTCTATTTGATCCACCGTGGCGAAAGTTTTCGTGGTTTCGACGCTTTAGTCGAAGAGGTTAAAAAACGGGCGAATATTGAGATTCTCTTAAATACGGAAATGAAAAGCATTGAAGGGGAAAATAAAGTCGAAAAGATAAAAATTTTAAACAATAAAACAGACGCCGAGAGAGAAATAGCCTTGGACGGCGTTTTCGTGGAAGTCGGCCGGATCGCCAGCACCGATTTAGTGGTTGACTTGGCGGAACGCAACGAGAAAAATCAGGTTATCATTAACAGCAAGACGGAAACAAAAACTCCGGGTCTGTTCGCCGCCGGTGATGTCACGGATTGCGAATTCAAGCAGATAACAATCGCGATGGGTCAGGCGACAATCGCCGCCCTCAGCGCTTATCAATATCTTCAGTTAAAAAAAGGTCAGCCTTTCGTAGTGAAAAATTATTAATAGTTTGTTATAATTATTAAAAGAGGTGATGAGAACGGCCGACTAAGTTTTTAAATATGATAAAGTTGAAAAAGATAAATCTGATAGCGGCCGATATGGGTTACGGCCATCAAAGAGCCGCCTATCCTTTGATGGATTTAAGTGGCGGCGAGATTATCACCATTAATGATTATGAGGGAATACCGGATTGGGAAAAAAAATATTGGATAAATAGTCTGCGTTCCTATGAGAACGTTTCTCGACTGAAAAAGATTCCGCTTTTCGGTTATTTGGTTTTTGCGGTTATGGATGCTTTTCAGAAGATCCGGCCGCTTTATCCTTTTCGCGACCTTTCTCGCCCGACGACTCAGCAGAGATATTTTTATCAGTTCGTAAAGAAGGGAATCGGCCGTCAGCTGATAGAGAAACTGAATAAAACGGGCTTGCCTTTCGTTACGACTTTTTTCGTCGCCGCTTATATCGCGGAATATCATAATTATCAAGGGGATATTTACTGTATTATTTGCGATACGGACGCTTCACGCGCCTGGGCGCCGCTTAATCCGAAAGACAGCCGGACTAAATTCTTAGTGCCGAGCGAAAAAGTCAGGGAGCGGTTTTTAATGTATGGGGTTAAGGAGGAAAACATTGTTGTTTCCGGTTTTCCTTTGCCGAAAGAGAATATCGGAGAAAATAAGGAGATTCTGATTGATGATTTGGAACGTCGCGTCGCCGTTCTTGATCCCCAGGGAATTTATCGGGGACATTATCAATCCTTATTAAAAACGGTCGCTCCCGATTCTTTGCGTCGGACCGATTCTCCGATTAAGATCACTTTCGCGGTCGGCGGAGCCGGCGCGCAAAAAGAAATCGGCGCTTTGATAATGGATAAGTTAGCCGCCAGCATCCGCAATAAAGAAATCAGTTTAAATCTCGTGGCCGGAAACCGCCCGGAAATCAAAGATTATTTTTTGGATAAAATAAAGGAAACGGGATTGAAATTGGGAAACGGCGTGGAAATTATTTTTTCTTCTACGAAGATTGAATATTTTAAGAAATTTAACGATTGCCTTCATAGTACCGACATTCTTTGGACTAAGCCGTCGGAGTTATCGTTTTATTGCGCTTTAGGTTTGCCGATTATTATTTCCCGGCCAGTCGGCAGTCAGGAAGATTTCAATCGGGAATGGCTCTTGGCCATGGGCGCCGGAGTTGATAGTTTGGAGGAGAAATATGTCGCCGAATGGTTGCCGGATTTGCTGGCTTCAGGACGATTGGCGCGCGCCGCGGTCGACGGATTTTTGAATGCGGAACAGCTGGGAACTTATAATATCGAAAAGATAGTTTTGAAAAAATAATTTTGTCGTTTATGTCCTGGATCGCGGTTGCGGTTGCCGCTTATCTTTTGTTGGCAGTCGCCAATTTACTGGATAAGTTTTTAGTGGATAATGTTTTAAAAAGTGGGAAAGCTTATGCTTTTACTGTCTGTATTTTTGGTTTGGTAGTTTTTTTAGCGGCACCCTGGTTTTTATACTGGCCGGGTTGGGCGCTTTTTTTCTTTAATATTGTAAACGGCGTCATTTTTGCTTGTGCCCTTTGGTCTTTGTATGAGGCTTTGCGACGTGGTGAAGCTTCACGAGTTTTAGTTCTTATTGGCGGTAGCGTTCCGGTCTTTTCGCTTATTTTTTCGTCTTTGTTTTTTAAAGAACAATTCACGGTCAATCAATGGCTGGGAATGGCCGCCCTGTTCGCCGGGATACTTATTATCGCTTTTTTGCCGGTTTCACGCAGTTATCTGGCTCGTGTTTTTCATAAATTTAAACTGACGCCTGATTTTAAAACTGGTGGGCTGGGAATCGCGCTCCTTTCCGCTTTGGCTTATTCGCTTTATTTTATCAGTACCAAGCAGGCTTATGCCAATCAGCCCTTCGCCAGCGCTTTCATCTGGACGCGTCTGGGGGCGGCTCTGGCCGTTTTACCGTTCTTGTTCCAACGCTTTGATCGGAATGCTATCAGGGCGGTTTTTTGTAAATCCAGCCCTAATAAAAATAAATTTTTGGTTATCTTTAACCAGGCCGTCGGTTCAATCGGATTTGTCTTGCAAAATTATGCGATTTTTCTCGGTTCGGTTGTTTTAGTCAATGCTTTGCAAGGCATACAATATGCTTTTTTGTTGATTATTAGCGCTATTTTAGCCATATTAGCGCCAAAATTATTGAAAGAAACTTTTTCTTTGAGGATTGTTTTACAAAAAACCGCGGCCGTCGCCGCTATCGCGATTGGTCTCTATCTTATAACTTTATAAAATTATGAAGGGGAAAGGATTCTGGATCACAAGGTTGTTGAATAGTAAAAAAACCTGGATAATGACCGGGCTTATTATTTTATCGGCAATATTTTTATTTTTTTATCTTTTTAAATTACCCAGTTTTTTTCCGGTAAAACAGGATTTGAAACATCGCCCGGATTTTTTCGGCGTTACTTTTTCCACTAAATTCTGCCAGGAGCTGGGGCTGGATTGGAAAGAAACTTATCAGGCGATGCTTAAAGAGTTAAAAGTGAAATATGTCAGATTGCCAATCTATTGGGATGAAATCGAAAAAGAAAAAGGGAAGTTTGATTTTTCCGATTATGATTATTTATTGGACGAAGGTGAGAAACAAGGAGTGAATTTTGTGATTAATCCCGGTCGCCGCGTTCCACGCTGGCCGGAATGCCATAATCCGTCTTGGCTGAATGATAATGATAAGGAAACACAAGCGGAGACTTTGGAAATGTTGAAAACGGTCGTGGAACGATATAAGAATCGCGCCAGTGTCGAATATTGGCAGATAGAGAACGAACCGTTTTTAGATACTTTCGGAGTTTGTCCGCCGTTGGATGAAGATTTTTTGAAACAGGAGTTTTCTTTAGTCCGTTCTTTGGATAGTCGAAAGATCATTATCACCGGTTCCGGAGAATTGAAATTTTGGCAGGAAGAAGCTAAAATCGGCGATATTTTCGGCAGTACTTTATATCGGACGGTTTATAATGAATGGCTGGGCTATCTCAAATATCCAATTCCGGTTTATTACTA
>Ga0265297_10009165_pt1 | contig 12888 bp, 11 predicted proteins | sample Munlanlwell13791_FD_192502 | JGI IMG/M metagenome (GOLD analysis project Ga0265297, IMG submission 192502) | Leachate microbial communities from a municipal landfill in Southern Ontario, Canada - Leachate well 137-91 | ecosystem: Engineered > Solid waste > Landfill > Unclassified | place...
TCCCAGGAGCGGATCGATAAACAGCCAGCCGGTAAAAGCGATCACTAGTCCCCCACCAACTACCGCGACCGAAGAAAGGGCGTCGGAAATAACGTGCAACAGCGCCCCTCTGACATTAAGATTATGCCCTGAACCGGATAGGATTAAAGCCGAGGCCAGGTTCGCGACCAACCCGATCGCCGCCACAACCATCATTAAAGTGCTGTTGACCGGCTCCGGCGCGGTAAAGCGGCCGATCGCCTGATAAAAAATGTAACCGGAGAGACCGATCAATAAAGTCCCGTTGAGCAAAGCCGAGAGGATCTCGACCCGGTAATAACCGAAGGTCCGTTCCTTATCAGCCGCGCGCTTGGCAACAAACGCCGCCAGCAGGGAAAAGACCAGGACCATCGAATCGGTCAGCATGTGTCCGGCATCGGAGATCAGGGCAAGACTGTTGGCCAGGTAGCCGCCAATAAATTCGGCCAGCATTATCACGACCGTTATTCCTAACGCGATCATAAGCCGCTTTTGGTTAGTCATCTGTTAACTCCTTTTCAAGATCGGGGAAGAGACAAGGAATAAAGCGCAAGCGATAAGAGCCATCGCCGAACCATAATAGAAAGGACCGGCCGCGCCATACGCTCCCCATAACCAGCCGGCGACCAGACTGGCAAAAAGGACCGCTACGCCAGTTATGGTGTAATAAAGACCGATCGCCGTCCCAACCTGGTCTTTTGGAGCCAGGTCGGCAATATAAGCTTTACTGACCCCTTCAGTAAAGGCGATATAAAAACCATAGACCGCGAAGAGAACCCAGACCGAAACCGCCGAGTTCGTCAAGGCAAACCCGGCATAAACCAGGGCAAAGATAAAAAACCCGGCAAAAAGGACCTTGCGATAGCCGATCTTATCGGCCATTAAACCGGCTGGATATGATAAGGCGGCATAAGTAATGTTATATATTACGTACGCTAAAACCACTAAAATTGTCGACAAACCTAGATCTTTTGACCGGAGGATCAGGAAAACATCGGAACTGTTGCCTAAGGAAAAGATCAGGCTGATCAGCAAAAACCAATTGTATTTCGCCCCAAAATTCCGCCAGCTAACATTAATCCGTTCCTTGGGTTGAACCGGCTTTCTGACTTCTTTCACAAAAAACTGGAGAATTAGGACCCCGATCAACGCGGGAATAAAGGAAATCACAAAGATCAGGCGAAAGCGGTCGTGGAAGATCGCCATCAAGCCGATCGCTAACAATGGCCCGCCAACCGCGCCTAAAGTATCCATTGTCCGGTGAAAACCAAAGACCGCCCCCCGGCTTCCCGGCTCGGTCGAATCGGCGATCAGAGCGTCACGGGCAGAAACCCGGATCCCTTTGCCAAAGCGGTCGATAAAACGGGCCAGGAGGACCATCGGCCAGGCATAGGCCAGGGCCAGGAAAAGCTTGGAGATCGTGGAAAAAGAGTAACCAAAAACGGTCAACGGTTTCCGTTGGCCGATCAGATCGGAAAACCAACCGGAAAAGACCTTCAGCAGGCTGGCAGTCGATTCCGCCACCCCTTCGATCAAACCAATGACAGCCATCGGCGCCCCCAGGACCGAAGTCAGAAAGATCGGAACGATCGGATAGATCATTTCGGACGCGATATCATTAAATAAGCTGACAAAACCAAGCCAGATAACGTTAGCCGGTATTTTGGTCTTCATGACAACCGTATTCTAAACCATGCTAATAATTATGTAAATCAACAGAAAAACAGTTTTCCCGCTGGTTGACTTTCCTCCTCAGGGGTATATAATTTATTGGCATGAAAAAAGCTTTAATTTTGATCGCCGCGCTGCTGCTCACGGCCGGGTTGACCGGAGCGGACATCGCGATTGATATTGGTTCTGATTTGCCAACCCTAGAACTCCCCAATATTGAAGGGAAGATCACCAGCCTGCAAGAGGTCCAGAAGAACAAAAAAACAGTCGTTGTTTTCTTCACTAGTTGGAGCAAATCAAGCCAGAACAATTTGGGCTTTCTCCAAGATCTTAAGGACAAAGGTCAAACCGTCGAGATCGTCGGTATTTCTTTCGACAAAAAAGCCAAGGACGTGAAAACTTTTATCAGCGCCAACAAGATCACCTTCCCGGTCTTTGTCGATAAAAAGCTTTCCGCGATCAACAAATTCCAGCTCCTGGTCATCCCCACGACCTTCTGCGTTAATTCCAGCGGGGTGATCGAAAAGATCTTCGTCGATTACGATGATAACGTCAGGAAAGCGCTTGCCGAATGGCTAAAATCCTAATCGCCGACGACCAGGCGACCATGCGTCACATTATCGCCGACCTGCTAAAACCGTCCGGCCACGCCATCACCTCCGTCGAAGACGGCGTCCAGGCCCTGGAAGCGCTCAAGATCGCGCCATACGATCTCGTTATCGCCGACGTCAATATGCCCGGGATGGACGGGTTGGAATTTCTGCGTCACGTCAGAATGAATTACCGCACCAAAGTTGTTTTTATCACCGGAATGGAAGAAGAAACCGTGAAGCTGGGAATCGAAGGTTTTCACCTGGATGGTTTGATCCTCAAACCGTTCCATCCGGACCAAGCCCTGGCGATCATTGATCAAGCGCTGGCTATTCGTAGCGGAGAGCGATAACCGGATCAAGCGCCGCCGCCCGCATCGCCGGATAAACCCCAAAGAAAATACCAACCGCCGCGGAAACGACTGTCGCCAGAACAACTGCCCACCAGGCAATGACCAACACTCCATTGATCGCGAACATGATCAGGAAAGCACCCAACAGACCTAAGAGAATCCCGAGAATGCCGCCCAACAAGCTGATCATCATCGATTCGACAAGAAATTGAAGAACAATATCCCGGCTTTTCGCCCCGATCGCTTTACGGACCCCAATCTCCCGGACCCGCTCGTTTACCGCCACCAACATAATGTTCATTATCCCGATCCCACCGACCAAAAGCGAAATCGCCGCGATCCCAGCCACGAACCCGGTCAGGACCCCTAGAATATTGTTGACGATATCCAGAATCCCTTTCTGGGTAATAAAACGAAAATCATCGTTCCCTAAACGGCGCTCCATTAATAATTGAACCTTAGTTTTAACTTCATCCATCCGAGCGACATCTCTAGGGAAAATATTCATCCTGATAATATTGCTGGTCCCCATCATGTTCTGCGCAGTCGTGACCGGAATGATCACCCGAGCATCCATGTCAAAGATCCCAATGCTCCCTTTCGCCTCCGCCACCCCAATAATAAAGTAGTTTGCGCCCCTGATCTTGATCTTTTCACCAAGAGGAGAAATTTCGCCAAAAATAGCTTTGGCGATCTTTGGACCGATCACCGCCACTTTCTTGCGCGATTCAACGTCCGCTTCGCTAAAGAAGCGGCCAGATTCCAACCCCCACCCCATTAAGGCCATGTTATTGGCGGTCGTCCCTAGGATCACCGGCGCTTTATACTTTTTCTTCCCGTAATAAAGATCGCCGCTACCCGGGTTCAAAGCAACAATATCCTTAACTTCCGGGACCCGGGACTTGATCAGGTTGATGTCAGCGTATACGAATTTTGGATTGGGGGGAACATTATTATCTTTTCCCGCGACCATAATAAAAGAGTCGTAACCAGCCCCCAGGCTTTGGACCTGGTCGGTCACGTATTTTTTTGCCCCTTCGCCGATCGTCACCAAGGTAATCACTGAAAAGATCCCAATGATCACCCCCAGCATCGTCAGGGTCGAGCGGACCTTGTTGGAGACCAGCGAACGAAGCGCTTGCTTCATCTCTTCCCAAATAAAAAAGATCATGCTTCAAACCTCAAGGCCTCGACCGGATCAAGCTTCGAAGCCCGAACCGCCGGATAGACACCAAAGAAGAGGCCGACTAATAGGGCAACTAGGCAAGCAATGGCCGCGGCGTTATAGGCAATGACCGCCTCGAGTTTCAAGGCGCTCATGATCCCCCAGGAAGCCAAGGTTCCCAGCGTAATTCCCAAGAAAGCCCCGCTCATTGTGATCAAGATCGACTCCATGACAAACTGCAGAAAAATATCGCGCCGCTTGGCGCCGATCGCTTTACGAATCCCGATCTCCCGGGTCCGCTCGGTGACCGCCACCAGCATGATGTTCATGATCCCGATCCCGCCGACCAGGAGTGAGATCGCCGCGATCGCCGAGACGATCCCGGTCAAAGCGTTAAGGATATTATTGGTAATATCGATCAACCCTTCCTGGGTATGCATGTGAAAATCTATCTTCCGATGCCGGGAAAACAATAGTTTTTCAATCTCCGCCATGACTTCCGGAACATCTTTGTCCTCAGGAGTCGTGATCATCATTTCCCAGATCTTACTGGTCCCAAGCGTCAATTCCGCCAGCGAAGATGGGATCAAGACCATATCGTCCATGTCATAGGTCAACATCGCCCCTTTTTCTTCCAGGATCCCGATCACGATGTAGCCGATCCCGTTGATCTTGATCTTCTCGCCGATCGGGGAAAAGTTGCCAAATAGATTACGGACAACGGTCTTCCCAATTACCGCCACTCTTTTACGGCCGTTGTCTTCGGCCAAAGAAAAGAACCGCCCTTCAACCGCTTTTTGTTTATAAGCAAACGGATAATCCTGCGACACCCCTAATGTATAACCTGGGGTGTATTCCTTGGCGCCATATTTCAAACGCCCCCGTCCAATCAACTCCGGCATCAAATATTGGATCTTTTTGACCCGCTCCCTGATCGCGATCATATCGCCATAGGTCAAGGTCAATTCAGGAATGCTGGATCCGGACCCTTCGCCGGGCTGAATCGTAATGCTGTTCGAGCCGACCCCCCAACCACTGATCTGATTGAGAACATAGCTCTTGGCCCCTTCGCCCATGGAAACCAGAGTAATAACCGCCGCCACGCCGATGACCACGCCCATCGTCGTTAGAATAGTCCGGAGTTTATTGGAGAAAAGAGATTGGCTGGCAAGTTTTAGCGGTTCAAGCAAATTGATCATCGGACTTTTTCATCGGCCACGACCAAGCCGTCTTTTAAGCGGATGATCCTTTTGCTGAAGTTCGCGATATCCTGGTCGTGGGTGACCATGATCAAAGTGATCCCTTTTTTGTTCAGTTCTTTGAACAGGTGAATGATCTCTTCGCCGCTCTTGGAGTCAAGGTTACCGGTCGGCTCATCCGCCATAATGATCGAAGGATTGTTGGCCAGCGCCCGGGCGATCGCCACCCGCTGGCTCTGCCCCCCCGACATTTCCGACGGGCGGTGGAAAGCTCGTTCCTTGAGCCCGACAAGTTCCAACAACTCCAACGCTCTCTCCCGCCGTTCATCGGGTTTGAGACCGGCGTAGATCAGGGGAAGCTCGACATTCTCGACCGCGTTCAATTTAGGCAGGAGGTTAAAGGTCTGAAAGACAAACCCGACTTTTTTATTGCGAATTTCGGCTAAACTGTTATCGTCAAGCTCGTCAATATCGACGTCGTCTAAAAGAACATGCCCACTCGTCGGCCGGTCAAGACAACCGATAATGTGCATCATCGTCGATTTGCCGCAGCCGGACGGCCCCATGATCGACAGAAATTCGCCTTTGGTTACCAATAAGCTAATCCCTTGAAGCGCCCGGACCTCAACCTTTCCCATCAGATAGGTTTTAGTGACATTGTTAATGGTAACAACCGCGTTATTATTCAATCTTGACCCTACCCTTGTTCTTCAGTTTCGCCACGTTAAAAACAGCGACCTGATCTCCAGCCCGAACGCCGCTCAGCGCTTCAACGCTGGTATAGGAACGAAGGCCGATTAAAATTTTATTATCATAGGTTCGGTTGTTTTTTACCGTAAAAACAAACTGGCTATCGTCCCGGCTGATCAACGCTTCGCGCGGCACGACGATCGTTGAGCTTTTTGCCCGGGTCACGATCTCAACGTTGACCGTCATGTTGGCCTTGAGCTCGTCGTGCCCGTTTAGGAATTTGATCTTGCAAGGAAAAACATACGACTCCTCATCCATTTTAACCCGGCCACCGACCTTGCGCAGTTCAGCCAAGGGGGCGATCCAATAGATCTCACCCAGAAATTTTTTATCGGCGTAAACGTCGGAAGAGATCTTGACCTGGTCCCCCATTTTGACGTTAGCAATATCGATCTCATCGATCTGGGCTTCCACCCAGGAGTTATCATAATTGACCACGACGATTGCCGGTTGGCCCGGAACGACCGTCTCCCCTTCCCGGTAATCGATTTTTGCGACAATTCCATTGTTCGGGGCAACGATCCGTGAAGCGTCGTACATAGTTTTCGCGGCGTCAAACGCTTGTTTGCTGGCCGCGCCCTCCTTAAAAAGCCGGCGGGTCCGTTCAAAATCGTTCCGGGCTTGCTCGTAACTATCGAATTCGGCCAGGAGCTGGCCTTTACGCACCCGATCCCCTTCCTTGACCAACAATGTCGAGAGCTTCCCGCCTATTTTTGTCCCTAACTCGTAGACCGGAGCGTCAACAATTCCGCTAGCCGAGATAACTTCTTCGATCGGCGCCAACATAACCGTCGCTGTTTTAATGACAACGACATCGCGATTCAGCCAGTTGACGGTGATCCGCCAGCCGATCAAAGCAACGATCACGATCAGGATCAACCATAACCAACGGCGGTCTTTTTTCATAGCACAACCTCTTTTCCGACGATTTTGTTAAGTCTGGCCTTGGCGGTCCCAAGGTCGAACAGGGACTGGAGATAATTGATCTTGGTCTGGGTCAGAGCGACCTGGGCGTCGAGGACCTCAAGGTTCGTACCGACCCCGGAATTGTATCGGGAGGCGGAGACCTTGTAACTTTCTTCCGCCGACGCAACCGCTTTTTTGGCCGAATCGATCGTTTCCAGGGCGCTCTTCAGGGTCAAATAAATATCACGGACCTCAAGGGCGATCCCGCTTTTAAGCTGGTTTTCGTTGGCGATTTGCGCTTCGAGGTTAGCGCTATTCTCTTTGATCCGGTTCTCCCGGCCAAAACCATCAAAGATGTTCCAGGAACCAACCCCGGCGACCGACCAGGAATTGACCGATGAGTTATAGCCAGGGTATTCGGTCCCCCGGTTGCCGACCTGGCCGACCAGGAAAAGGGTCGGAAAATATTCGACCTGGGAGATCCGCAAAGTCTCTTCAACGATCTTTTTGTTCAACTGGAACTGCCGCCACTCCGGCCGGTTGCTAAGCGCCAGGTTAAGAAGCTCCCGATATTCCGGAAGGGCGGCGATCGTTTCTGATAATGACCCCTCTTCCAACGCGACATTTTCTTCCAGTTCGCGGCCAAGTGCGTTATTGAAAGCATCCTTAGCCAATTCCAAGCCGTTTTTGGCCTTGGTCAAGTTAACATCAGTATTAGCGAGTTGGACCTCGCCTCGCAGCAAGTCGGCCCGGGTGGCGACCCCGGCTTTGAACATCGCCTTGACCTGGTTAAGATGGGACTGCGCCATCTCCTTTGACTCTTGCGAAAGCTTAACGAACTTTTCCGCTTTCAAAACACCATAATAAGTCTGGGTAACATTGAACGCCGATTCCAATTGGGCTTTTTTCATTTCCTCATTGGCCAGCTCGACCCCTTTTTGGGCCAGACTGTATCCCGGCCAGAGAGCGGCGACAAAAAGCGGTTGGTTAAGCGAAGCGGTCCAGCTGTTCGAGGTCACGGTCGAGTCGGTACCGGAAGTGAACGATTGGGTAACCGAGCCGGAAGAAGTTGGGATCGTCATCTGGATCACCGACGGTTGCGCGTAGGATTTGCTGTAATTGGCGTCCAGTTTGAGCGTCGGCATGAACGCTCCGGTCGCCTGGCCAAGCTTAGCGCTGGCGGCCGCCTGTTTCTTTTCAGCGGCAATGACCGTCGGGTTATTGCGGCTCGCCAGGTCAACGCTCTCTTTCAAGGTCAGGCCATGCGCGGCCAGGGTGAAGAACAGAATAAATACGATGGAAGATCCAAGCGCCTTTCTCATAGTAACATTATTTTACAATATAAATAATTAAAAGCAATTATTAAACAACTAAATGCAAAATCAGCTGAAATGGTCCGCCGGCTAGTCCGATAATAAAACATGAAAGCCAGCAAGATCGCCATTAACGCCCGCCTCTTCCCGATCGGCGAAGCCAAAAACGCCGGGCTGCCGCGGGCTTATCTAACTCAAAAAAGGAATCCTTACCTAGTGATCGGCCAGCTGCCGGATCAGCGACGGATCGTCATTAATGAAAGGGAGAACCATACCCCGGGGGTATTTTCCGGCTGGCTCGTCCCCAAAGAGGCCGCCGAAAAAAGACTTTCCCCGGACTCAATTGACAAAGTCGTCGTGAAATTCTCCCGGAGCGAAGTTTTTGATTTCTGGCACAATCTGGAAGTCAGCCTCCTTGCCCAGCTTGACCCGCTCGTCCCCCAAATCCCAATTATCCTTTATCAGGGAAAGGCTTCGGTCACCCTCCACTCTTCGATCACCAACGGCCTGCTCTGGCGGGAGGCCCCTTATTTTGTCATGACAAAATTCAGGGGCCAAACGTTCGACAAACTGGCTGAAAGCTGGCAAACCCGGCCGCCACACCGGCACGAGTTGATCGAACTGCTCAATACTTTCAACCGTTTGGCGCGACTGCTCGCCAAAGTTCACGGCGAAAACGGCGAACCGGCCATGATCGTCCATCGCGACCTGAAACCACTCAACTTGATCAACGAAGTCGACCAGCCGCGGGTACTCGATTTCGGTTCAGCCAATTATCTTAATGGTCGGATCAAAAGGCGGGACGTCGGGACCGCCGGCTTTTTCCCGCCGGAATTCCTGGCCGCCGGGCTCACGGAAGACGATCCGAGGATCGACACTTACGGCCTGGCCGCCACTTTCATCACGGTGCTTTCCGGCAACCGCCCGCTAATGTATCCCGGCGTCACCTCGCCCTGGCTCGGCGAGGATTTACAGGAAAACGCCGAACGCTACGCCCGGCAGGTCTGGGAACATCGGGAGAAAACCGCCGCTGAATTAATGAAAGCCAGCAATTTTCCGGATGACCTGAAAGAAACCCCGCTAGCTCAATTTCTATTTACCATGGTCCATCCAAACCGGGAACTGCGGCCGGCACGAATGAACGAGATCGCCGATAAGTTTAGTGGTTTTAGGGAAGAATTAACGGCAGTTTAACGATCCATTAGCGATCGATCTTTTTGATCAATCTTTTCGCCAGATCGACCGCCCCGACCGCGTCGGCGCTGTAGAACGCTCCGATCTCTTCGGCGTAATCGTCGGTTACGACCGCCCCGCCAACCATGATCGGGATGTTAAGGCCTTCTTTTTTCAGCTCTTTGCCGACTTGTTCCATCTCCACCATCGTCGTCGTGAGAAGGGCGGAAAGGCAGATGGCGTTCGGTTTTTCTCGTTTCGCCGTCTCCAGGATAGTTGCGGCTGGAACGTCCTTCCCCAGGTCGATGACTTCAAAGCCGTGGTTCTCCAGCATCATTTTGACGATGTTCTTGCCGATATCGTGGACGTCCCCTTTGACCGTCGCCAGGAGGACTTTGCCGACCTTGCGGACCTCGCCCACCGGGATCCGTTCCTTGCAGATCGCGAAACCGGCCTTCATCGCTTCGGCCGAGGCCATGACCTGCGGCAAAAAGATTTTTTTGGCCGAGAAGTCCTTGCCGACTTTCTCCATCCCTTTGACTAAAGCCTGATCGATGATCTTTTGCGGCGCTTCCCCTTTAGCCAACAACTTGTTAGTCAAATCAACGACGATCTCGTCGTCCCCTTCGATCACCGCCGCCTCGATCCCGCCAAGCGTTTCCGGATATTGCTTAACCGCGCTTTCCCCCATGTCCCGTACCACTTGTCCCGCCTTCTCCTCCACCGCCCGCTTAAACTCCTCCATCACTTTAGTCTGCACTTCAGCCTTCCCTTTGTTCTTTCTCGCAAACTCGATCGCTTCTTTGGTCGCCGGATCGGTAATATCGACGATCCCGGCATCAAGCCCGTTAAGCAGGCAAAGTTTCAAATAGAGATTATTCAGTTTTGAGCGGTTCGGCATTCCGTGCGAGACATTGCTCACCCCAAGGATAGTCCTAACGCCAAATTTTTCTTTAACGATTGGAATAGCGGCCAAAGTGTCCAACGCCCCTTTGATCCCGACCCCGACAGTCATCACTAGATTATCGATATAGACCAGGTCGCGGGGGATCCCGGCCGCGTCGGTCGCTTTAATAATTTTTTCGGCGATCGCGACTTTCTGCTCGACGGTTTCGGGGATCCCCCGGTCGTCAAGGACCAGGCCGATCAGCGCGGCCCCGTATTTCTTGGCCAGCGGAATGACCGTTTTTAGGGCTTCTTCTTTGCCGTTAACTGAATTGACCAATCCCCGGCCGCAAAAGGCCTTCAACCCGGCTTCCAGCGCCGCCGGGTTGGGACTGTCGATCGATAATGGCTGCTGCGAAGCCGTCGAAGCAATGATCACCGCCTGTTTCATCGCGGAGACATCGTCAATCTTGGCGACTGAAACGTTAACGTCGAGCAGGGTCGCGCCATGCTTGGTTTGGTTCTCCGCTTCCGCCCGAACGATCTTGAATTTGCCCGCTTTTAACTCTTCCCTGAAGACTTTCCGTCCGGTCGGGTTGATCTTCTCCCCGACGGCAATAAAACCGTCCGGCGCGATCATCTTGGTCCGGCTGGAGAAACGGGTAACGGCTAACGGATTACGGGTAACGGGGACAAGGCCAGCGGCTTTTTCTTTCACCGCTTTGATGTGTTTCGGGTTCGTGCCGCAACAACCGCCGACGATACTGATCCCAAGTTTAAAAGCTTTGGCCAAATGCGTGGAAAAATCTTCCGGGGTCATTTTGTAGACCGCTTTACCGTTCTCCAAGACCGGCATTCCGGCATTCGGCATGATCATGACCGGCAGGCTGGTCACTTTCAACAATCGCTCGGCGACTTTAAGCAGCCCCTCTGGTCCAGCCGAACAGTTCGCCGATAGAATATCGGCTCCAAGGGCTTGCAGGACAACGGCCGCGGCTTCAGGGGTGGTCCCCGAAACGGTCGTCTCCCCTTCGTCGTAAGTCATGCTGGCGATAACCGGCAGGTTGGTCACGCTTTTCGCCGCGATTACCCCGGCCCGCATCTCCTGCAGGTCGGAGATCGTTTCCAGGCAGAGAAGATCGGCCCCCGCGTCGGCCAGCGCTTTGGCTTGCTCGGCAAAGGTTTCGACCGCTTGGTCAAAAGTCAGCGCCCCCATCGGTTCCAAGAGCTGGCCGATCGGGCCAATTGAGCCGCAGACAAAACCATCGCCAATCGCCCGGCGGGCCAGTTTAACCGCCGCCTCATTGATCTCTTTAACTTTATCGGCCAGGCCGTATTCGCTCAACTTGATCCGGTTGGCCCCAAAAGTATTTGTTTCGAGGATGTCAGCCCCCGCCTCGGCATAAGCCTTATGGACAGAGTAGACCGCTTCCGGATTTTTCAGGTTTTGGGCGTCAAAGCAATCGTCCGGCCGGATCCCCCGCTCCATCAGCTGGGTCCCCATGGCGCCGTCGATGACTAGAATCCGCTTGTTCAACTCGGTTAAAAACTTATTCATTATTGAAATTATAACATGAAAAAATAGCCGAAAAAGTGAAATCAACGCTAATAACAAACGACAACATGATGATGAAAACAGCGATCCTCCATAGAAAGGCCTATTATTCGCAAGGCGCCTTGGACCCGAAATGGCAAAAAGACCGGCTCAAGGCTTGCCGGGGGTTTGAACTGGGAGTTATCCATTGGGATAGCGCCAACCGGGTTATCAGAGCGGCTGAGTCTGACGCTTCAGTGAGCATCTCCCGTAAACCAGTCCCCCTTTCAATCCTCGGAGAAGTAGAAACGCGCGACCTCAACGGCAAATTATGGGAAGTCACGCGAAATATCGATCTAAAAAGGCTCTTTAAGCTGGCCAGGGAAGATGCGACCGACCTCTTTATATTCTGCCGTGATCACAGTTTGGTTTATTTAGATACGGGCGGCCCAGTTAGCTGGCGGGACAATTATGACAAAATCCAGATCAATAACAATGGTAAAATCGAGGTCGAAGCCGACGCTAATCCTGCGGCCGTAAAACTATTTGCCCAAAATTTAGCGACGCTACTTCGGCGCGGTTTTGACCTGCGGGTTTACCAGCTTGAAACAGAACAGGAGGTCATGCTCGGACGACCGGTTATCGGCACTGAAGAAATAGAAACGGTCTTTACGCCTCGCGTCGAAAGGCAATCGAGATCTTGCGTGCAATATTTCGATTCCGATTACGATCCCCAGGGCTACATTGTCGGTTCGGCTTCGGGCCGCGCCATCTCCCTGTCGGCCAATGACGACCTCACCCCTTCTTTGGCAAACGCAGTCAAGCCGGTTCCTCCTAAGACGCCGCAACGGACAAAAAACAGGCTGGCGCTCCTGAAGAAAGCTCTCTCCTCTAATTTTAGCCATAATCTCAGGGGAGTACTGGTCTTCGGCAGCACCGCCCGCGGTCAAGCCAGACCAGACAGCGACCTTGATATAATGCTGGTTTGCCAGACAACCAACCGTCACGAAGAAGAGAACTTTCTAAGCGCCCTGCGTTCCCAGCCGGATTGCCCGGAAATCCCGCTTCCGCCTACGCCAATAATTATTGATGAGCCGAATATTTTTGCGCGGGAAGTCAGTTTAAAATTCATCCCTTTTCATTTATTGGAAAGAATAGGCATTAAAGTTTCCGGCGCGGGGCTTGATCCGAGCAAAGCCTTTATCGAAGATTACGTAGTCGTCGCCAGAACGCCGCAAGAAGCTGAGCAAATTCGAGCCAAGATCGAATCCAAGAAAGCGGAAATCCTAAAGCTTATTCAAAAGGGATCCGCCTCATAACCAGGGCGTCTT
>Ga0265297_10009166_pt1 | contig 12886 bp, 12 predicted proteins | sample Munlanlwell13791_FD_192502 | JGI IMG/M metagenome (GOLD analysis project Ga0265297, IMG submission 192502) | Leachate microbial communities from a municipal landfill in Southern Ontario, Canada - Leachate well 137-91 | ecosystem: Engineered > Solid waste > Landfill > Unclassified | place...
AAAATGAAGGAAATTCCAAAAAACGCAAAACTTGCTTTTAAGGGCGTGTTGTTTGAGACTTGGCAATGGGAGCAGCCAATGTTTGACGGCAGTGTGGAAATCTTTGAATGTCAGCGTCGGCCCAATACCGCCAGCGTTGTCGCCGTGATTGACGACAAGATTCTTATTCAAAACCAAAGACAGCCAGATCGTCAGGAGCCATTCGTGTCCTTGCCCGGCGGTCGGTGCGATAAAGAAGACTGGAGTGAAGATCCGCTGGCCGCGGCCAAACGGGAATTGCTGGAAGAAACTGGTTATGCTTCAGATGACTGGTTATTGTGGTATCAGTATCAGCAGTCTTACAAAACCATCTCCACGGTTTATACTTATATTGCGAAAAACTGCGAGTATCGGCGCGCGCCGCGGCTGGACGCGGGCGAAAAGATTGAGAATCGTCTGATTGGCTTTGAGGAATTTTTACTGCTCTCGGAAAGCCCGGATTTTTGGGACAGGGAATTAAAGCTGGCGCTTTTTCGCGCGCGGCTGGATGAAAGTTTCAGGCAAGAGCTGAGAAAATTATTTTTTAATTAGCCGCGATGGAAACGATCGCCGTCAGACGCCACCGACTAGCAGTCAAAAAACTGGAGAATATCCGGGAAAGAGCTCTTGGACTTATTAAAAGACGTCTTGGCCGGATAACGGAATTTGACGTTGCGCAATTTGTTTTTGCGGAATTTAAAAAACGTGGTCTGGTGGCAGACATCGCTTATGATTATCAGATCATTGCCGTTGATGAAAATTCAGCCGACCCGCATTACGAACCTAAAAAAGAATCGGCCAAAATAATCCAAAAAGGCAGCCTGATCAAATTTGACACCTGGGCAAGGCTTCAAAAACCGAACTCATATTTTGGCGATGTTACCTGGATGTTTTTTGTTGGCCGGCAAATTCCCTCGGCAATCAAAAAAGCTTTTTCCGATGTCGCCGCAGCGCGCGATCTGACGTTAAAATTCATCAAGCACGAACTTAAAAAGAAAAAGATTCCTTCCGGCCGCGAGGTTGACGCGATCGTGCGCAATTACTTTGCTCAAAAGGGCGTTTTGGAATTTTTTACCCATAACACCGGCCATAGCCTGGGTTTTGATGCCTGTCATGGCCAGGCGTTTGGCCTCTCGCCCAGGAGCAAAGAAAATATCATTCCAGAAATTCCTTTCACCATTGAGCCAGGGCTCTATTCCCCCGGAAAATTCGGCGTTCGGAGCGAAATAGATTGTTATATAACCAAGAAATACAAACTGATTGTTACCAGCCGGGTTCAGCGAAAAATAACCCTGATTTGACGAAATTGACGATAGCAAGCATTTTTACAATAATAAAAGAAGAATAAAGTAAAAATTAAATTAATATTAAAAGATGAAAAAAATAATCATCGTTCTCGTTCTCGTGGCGGTTGCCGCCTGGGCTCTGCAAACCTACACCGATTACAAAGTGATTGATTACGCAAAAAATTACGCGAGCCGGCTGAATTGGGAAGACGTTAAAAAATTTAAATTTCCGGCCATCAATTGGATGAATTTGAAGACTCCGCCGGCGGACAAACAATTGAATGTTTTTATCCGTGATGGTCAATTTGTACCAAACAGTAACGCCATGCCCAAAGGCATCAGGGTTGTTTGGATCAATGAAGATAGTAAAGCTCACACGGTGACGGGTGAAGGCTGGGGCAGCCCCGAAATACAACCGGGCAAAAGCTGGAGCCGGAGTTTTGATGTTGCCGGCGAATACTCGTATTCTTGTTCAGTTCATCCGAGTATGACCGGAGAATTGATCGTGGAATAAAAAATAATGGACGGCGGCGTGATTGATCAAATTAAAAACCGGCTTGATGTGGTGGCGATTCTGAGCGAGTATATCAAGCTGACCAAATCGGGCCGGAATTATAAAGCGCGGTGTCCTTTTCATGGAGAAAAGACGCCGTCTTTTGTCGTTTCGCCCGAACGCCAGATCTGGCATTGCTTTGGCTGCGGCCTGGGTGGCGATATTTTTAAATTCGTGATGCTGCTTGAAGGTGTGGAATTCGGCGATGCTTTGCGAATTCTGGCCAGAAAAGCGGGCGTGGTCTTGCAGCGACAGGATCCTCAGATCCAGTCGCAAAAAAAGCGTCTTTATGAAATTTGCGAATTATCGGCCAGATTTTTTGAAACGCAGCTAGAAAAAAGTGCGCCGGGCAAAAAGATTCAGGCATATCTGCTGGAACGGGGAATGAAACCGCAGACGATCAAAGACTGGCGGCTCGGCTGGGCACCGGATGAATGGCAAAGCCTCTATGATTTTTTGCGCAGCCAGGGTTACGGCGAAAATGAGATAGCGCAGACCGGGATGATCATAGAAAATGAAAATTCAAGGGGTTTTTTTGATCGCTTCCGCGGACGCATAATGTTTCCGATCTTTGACATCCAGGGGCAGATCATCGCTTTTGGCGGCCGGATCTTCGGCTCAAACGACAAAGACAAGGCTAAATATATGAATTCTCCGCAGACTCCGCTTTATGACAAAAGCCGGGTGCTTTTTGGTTTAAACAAAAGCAAGACCGATATCCGCACTAAAGATCAATGCGTTTTAGTGGAGGGTTATATGGACCTGATAATGTCCTGGCAGGCGGGAATCGCCAACGTGGTGGCTTCTTCCGGAACGGCGCTGACCGAAGAACAGCTCAAGCTCATCGGCCGCTACACCAAAAATCTGGCGATGGCTTTTGATTCCGATCCCGCCGGCGACACGGCCACCAAACGCAGTATCGCGCTCGCCATGCAGCAGGATTTCAACGTTCGGATAATTATGATGGCGGATAAAGACCCGGCCGATGTCGTCAAAAAAGACCCGGCCCAATGGCAGGCGGCGATTGACAATGCCAGATCAGTGATGGATTTTTATTTCGCCTCCACTTTTGCGAAATTCTCGGACGTCAAAGAACTGTCTCCGTCAGACAAGCGGAAGATCGCCGGCCTCTTGCTACCGGTCATAAAAAACATTGCGAGCCGCACCGAGCAGTCTGAGTGGATAAGAGAGCTTGCCCGGCGGCTGCGTGTGGACGAAAAAGACCTGATTGCCGATTTGCAAACAATCAAAGTTGATCCGCCGGAAAACCTCGCACCGCCATCGCGAAGCATTGCGCCCAAAAATTCCGATGCAACATCAAGAGTTCTTCAACTTGAGGAAAGATTATTGGGTCTCTGTTTGAATTACCCGGAACATTTTCAAAATCTGTCTCTAGCTTTTCAGCCGGATTTTCAGAATCAAAAAATTGCCAAGATTTTCGGCGAGTTAAAAGAAATTATGGAAAAAAATCAGGAGAATGATCCGGCCGCCAATCTTAAATCCAGGATACCATCCGAGCTTAAGGTTCAGATTGATTATTTCTCATTGAAAATAGAGCAGCAGCCCGTTGACGAAATTTCAGCCCTGACGGAGCTAGAGGCTTGCATAAAGGAGCTAAAAATTGTTAAAATCAGACAGCAGTTGAAAACCCTCGGTTTTGAGATAAATGACGCTCAAAACAGCGGGGAAAAACTTCGCCTGAAGGAACTGCTGGAATCATTTAGCCGGTTATCCGCCGAGCTAATTGAGCTAACAAAAAATCAGTGATATACGTTATAATAAGCGTGCGCAGGCCTGTCTTAAATTTCAGGGAATCTCCGGACAGGCAAATTTTTTAGTGAATCTAATAATCTAAAATATTTATGAAAAAAAAGCCCCAAAAGAAGGTCAAAAAGGCGGTGAAAACGGCAAAGAAAGCTTTAAAAAAAGCCAAAAAGAAAGTCAAGATTGCCGGCCGCAAAATAGCTAAAAAACAGCTGATCAGGGCTCCTAAGGAGCTGTTTTCGGCCGAGCAGGTGAGTTCTTTGATCACCCGTGGCCGCCAAAGGGGTTTTATCACCGAAAGCGAACTGTTGCATTTTTTTCCTCAGGTTGAACAGGATATTGAAGGCCTGGAAGAACTTTACCATAAATTGGAGTCGGCCAATATTAAAATAGTTGAATCCGGCGAACTTTTGGAAGTTTTACCGGCGCCGGAAGCCAAGCCGGCCAAAAACAAAGAATTGCTGGCTGGCCTGGGTGACACCACGCTTGATTCGGTGCAGATGTATTTGCGCGAGATCGGGCGGGTGCCGCTTTTGAAGGCCGAAGAAGAAATTGATCTGGCCAAAAGAATTGAAAAAGGCGAGGAGGCGGCCAAGCAGCGTTTAACCAACGCGAATTTAAGACTGGTTGTTTCCATTGCCAAGCGCTACGTGGGGCGCAGTCCGAATTTAACCTTGCTCGATCTGATCCAGGAAGGCAATATCGGTTTGTTCAAAGCGGTGGAAAAATACGACTGGCGGCGCGGTTATAAATTTTCCACCTATGCCACCTGGTGGATCCGCCAGGCCATCACTCGTGCTTTGGCCGATCAATCCCGCACCATTCGTATTCCGGTGCATATGGTGGAAACCATTTCCAAATACACGCAAGTCAAAAGACGGTTGTTGCAGGACTTGGGTCGCGAACCTCTGCCCGAAGAAATTGCCGCTGAGATGGGCATAGAAGTTGACAAGGTGCGCCAGATCATTAAGATCTCCCAAGAGACGGTTTCGCTGGAAGCGCCGGTGGGCGGAGACGAAGAAGATTCAACGCTCGGCGAATTTATTGAAGACGAAAAAACTATCCTGCCTTCTTCTTCGGCGGCCCGACGCTTGCTCAAAGAACAGCTCAAAGAAATTTTGGTTGATCTTTCGCCCCGCGAGCAAAAGATTCTCAAAATGCGTTTTGGGCTGGAGGACGGCGTTACGCATACTCTGGAAGAGGTTGGCAAGGAATTCGGCGTTACCCGCGAGCGCATCCGGCAAATTGAAGCTAAGGCTCTGGATAAGATTCGTCAGCACGGCCACGCCAAAAAACTGAAAGGATACTAAAATAAGTCAATATGATGAGTGTCGTATTTGAAATTTTAATAATCATTCTTCTTTCCGCCTTGATCTTAGGCGGATTTGTCTTTACTCTTTTTCCGTTCCTTCCCGGTATTCTTTTTACTCTGGCGGCGGCCGTAATTTTTATTGCCTGGAAAGGCTTGGCGGCGCTCGGCATCGTTAAATTTTCTCTTATCATCTTTTTGACGGTCCTTTATTTTTTGATGGATTGGTTTGCGGGAATTTACGGGGCCAAAAAATTCGGCGCTTCAAGATACGGCGTGATCGGCGCAATCTTGGGCGGGTTATTTGGGATGATGGCGATGGGCTTGCCGGGAATCTTCATCGGACCGATTATCGGCACCATCGCCTTGGAATTTTGGTTCAATAAAGACCTCAAGCAGGCCATCCGCACGGGCTACGGTGCCGGTTGGGGAATGTTTATGGGAACGATCGGTAAATTGCTGATCGCCACGATCGCCACGGTGATCTTGATCTGGGGAATGTGGCGATAATTGAATACAATCTAAAAAACCGCTTGGAAGGCGGTTTTTTAGATTATTTCGGATCAAGCTTAATGAAATATTGACAAAAACAGTGAATGGGACATGATGAAAATATCCCAATCATCATTTAATTAAAAATATATGCAAACCACAAAGGAAGAATTACAGGCAAAGCTCACAGAAAAAGAAATTAAAAAAGGAAGCGTTTTTGAAGACTTTACCAGAAAGTATGCTCTTTCTAAAACTTTGAGGTTTGAATTGAAGCCGGTTGGAAAAACGCGAGAAAATATGGCTAAAAATTTAGAATATGATGATACCCTACAAACTTTTCTTGCGGACCAAAAAATTGAGGACGCTTATCAAATTTTAAAGCCGGTTTTTGACAAAATTCACGAAGAGTTTATCACGAAATCACTTGAAAGCGCCAAGGCGAAGGAAATTAATTTTTCTGAATATTTTAATTTGTATAAAAAACAAAAAGCCGAACAAGATAAAGATGAAAGAAAAAAGCTAGACAAGCCGATTGGAGATGAAGAGAAAAGATTACGGAAAGAATTTGAGAAACCGTTTGAAGAATACGGGAAAATTTTCAAACAAAACATAAATGGAGTTGATGAGGATAATGAAGAAACAGAGGAAGTGGAAGACGAAAAGAAAAGGGGGTTTAGGAAATTACTTAAAGCTAAATTCGTTTTAGATTATCTTGCGAGAAAAGTTGAGAATGAAAAGACTAATAAAGTTAAAATTGGCACTGAAAATTTTGATAAAGAAGTAATTAAAAATGCTTTAATAACCTTTAAGGGTTTTTCCACTTACTTTAGCGGTTTTGAGACAAACCGTTTGAATTATTATGTAACAAAAGATGAAAAAGCGACAGCAGTTGCCACAAGAATTGTTTCAGATAATTTGCCAAAATTTGTTGATAACATTTTGGATTATGAGAAATACAGGAACGATTACAATAAAGTTTTTACTAAACTTAAAGAAAATGGTAAAGATTTAAAAATAAAAAATTCAAAATGGGATGGGAAAGACAAAGAAACAGAATTCATCCCTGCTTATGATATTAAAACAGATAAAACAAGTTTTGAAATTACCAATTTTGTGAATTGTTTGAGTCAGTCGGAAATTGATGCTTACAACGCAAAAGTCGCCAATGTAAATTATTTGGTGAATCTTTATTATCAACAAACCAAAACCAAACTCCCTAAATTTAAGGTTTTATTTAAACAAATCGGTTGCGGCGAGAAAAAAGAATTTTTAAAAGTAATAAAAGACAACAAGGAACTCAAAGATGTTTTAACCAAAGCGAAAGTTCTTGGTGAAGAATATTTTATTGATGGCAAAGACAAAGATACCGTTAAAACTTTTATAGATTATTTTTTGAGTTTAAATAATTTTGAAAATATTTATTGGTCGGATAAAGCAATAAACACAATTTCTGGAAAATATTTTGGAAACTGGGGCGACTTAAAGGAAAAATTGTTAAAAGAAAAAGTTTTTAATAAAGATAAAAATACCGGCGAAGCCAAAATTCCGCAGGCCGTTCAGCTTTCTGATTTATTTAAAGTTTTGGATGCAGAAAAAGATTGGCGAGAGGAGGGCGTTTTATTTAGGGAAAACTTTAAGGAAAATAATGAAGAAAAACAAAATATTATCAATAATGCTCAAACTCCGCACGAAGCATTGCCGAAAATGATTTGTGAAGATATTAAAGTTTTGGCGAAAAATTTTGTTGATGGAGCGGACGAAATTTTAAAGATTGAAGAAAAAGATTACCAAAAAGATGACAATAAAGAAAAAATCAAAGCTTGGCTTGATAACGCGCTTTTTGCTGGGCAAATCTTGAAATATTGGAAGGTAAAGGCAAGATATTCTGTTGATAGTGATTTTACTGATATTTTTGACAATGTTAAAGTTTCGGAAGTCGTTGAGGATTATGATGTTATTAGAAATTATTTGACTCAAAAGCCACAGGATAATATTAGAGAAAATAAATTAAAATTAAATTTTGAAAATGGCAGTTTGCTCGGCGGCTGGCCAGACGGCCAAGAAAAAGTTAAAGGCGCAGTTATTTTGCAGAAAGAAGAGAAATACTATCTTGGTATTTTAAAACAAAGAAATATCTTCGATACCTCCAAAAAAGATAATCCGATTTATCAAAATACAGACAATATTTATAAGCGATTATTTTTGATAAATCTTTCCTATAAAACTCTTGCGGGCCGCGGATTTGTTAGTGAATTTGGACAGAAATACAGTGATATGGCAAGAACCAATCAAAAAGAAGCAATTAGATCGTTAAAGAAAATAATCAAAGACAGGTATGTCGCTAAATATCCATTATTGCAAAAAATTTTAGATAAAGAATACGGGAACGATAAAAAGACCTTTGATTCAGAAATACAGGAAGTTCTAAGGGATTCTTATGTATGCGAATTCTGCCCGGTCAACTCGAAAATTATTAATGAAAATATAGAAAATGGTAATATATATCTATTTGAGATAAAATGTAATCCCAATAAAATTCAATGGAATTATTGGAAAAATATTTTGTCAGAAAATAGTCCGCACCAATTGGCAGGACAAGGTAAAATTTTTTATCGTCCTGCGGGATTAGAAAAGAAAGTTAAAAAAGGATATGAGGGAAAAAGCTGGGTAATTAAAAATAAAAGATATACTGAAGAAAAATTTTTGTATCACCAGGCAACAAAAAGGAATTATAAATCCCCATCTTATAGCAAAATAACTAGTTTAGTAAATAAAAGCGTCGCTGGAAATAAAAATCAATTATTTCTCGGAATTGATAGGGGAGAAAAGCACCTCGCCTATTATTCCCTCGTTAATTTGAAAGGTGAAATTTTAGAGCAAGATACGTTAAATTTACCATTTGCGAAACCAATAAAAACGGAGAAATGGTTTGAAGATAAAAATAAATCAGAGAATGATAAAGATAGATGGTATAAAAAAGAAGTTGAATGTAAAGATTATAATGATTTACTTGATGCTCGCGCTTCAAATCGCGATATGGCACGTAAAAATTGGACAACTATTGGAAATATCAAAGATTTGAAAGATGGATATATTTCACAGATCGTCAGAAAAATTGTTGATCTAGCTATTTATAATGGAGGGAGAAGAGAAAAAGGTTTTCGCGAGACACCTGCTTTTATTGTCTTGGAAAATCTAAATATTGGGTTTAAGCGAGGCCGCCAAAAGATTGAAAAATCGGTCTATCAAAAACTGGAATTGGCTCTTGCGAAAAAATTGAATTTTTTAGTTGGTAAAAATGCGAAAGATGGTGAAATCAGTTCGGTGCAAAATGCTTTACAATTAACTCCGCCAGTCGCCAATTTTTCCGATATTGAAAAAGCTAATCAATTTGGCATTATGCTTTATACTCGCGCGGCCTATACTTCCCAAACGGATCCATTGACTGGCTGGAGAAAAACAATTTATCTTAAAAGGGGCTCTAAAAATTATATCAAAGATCAAATCATTGGAAACAAAAAAGAAAAAATAGAGCCGGCTTTTTCCGAGATAGGTTTTGACGGCAAGGATTATTATTTTATCTATAAAGACAAAAAGATAGGAAAGACTTGGACGCTTTTTTCTGGCCATAAAGGTAAAAAGTTGGATCGTTTCTGTTCTAAAAATTCCAAAGGAGTATGGGCTCCAGAAGCACAAGACGTGAACGGTATTTTAGACGGCGTTTTCGATGATAAATTTAACAAGAAAAAATCGTTGCTTGGACAAATAAAATCCGGCGCGGAAATTACTGATTGGGAATCATTGCGTTTTGCGATTGATCTTATCCAGCAGATTCGCAATTCGGGCCTAGCGGAATGCGATAATGATTTTATTCTTTCTCCTGTGCGCGATGAAAAAGGGAACCATTTTGATAGCCGCGAAGTAAAAAATGAAAAACTCCCTATAAATGGGGACGCCAACGGCGCATTCAACATTGCGCGTAAAGGCATTATTATGAATGAGCACATAAAGAGAGGGCTAAAATTATTTATCCGAGATGAAGAATGGGATGCTTGGCTCGCGGGAAAAGAAATTTGGGAAAAATATATAAAACAAAACATGAAGGATCTTAAGTCTTTCTCCCGGATTCGCTCTTGACCAAAAGAACCAAATCTGCTATAAAAACGGATTCTTAAACAGAATCCGTTTTTATATGGAATCATACATCCAAATCTCAAAAATCAACGACTTTTTGTATTGCCCCTTATCCTTGTATTTGCACACGATTTACGAGAATTTTGACGCACGTGGGTACCATGAGGCAGCTCAGGTAGCCGGCAAAATTGTTCATCAGAACATAGAAAAAGGTCTATATTCCAGCGCCAAGCGATTTATTCAGGCTATAGATGTGTACTCGGAAAAATATAATATTGCTGGCAAAATTGATATCTATGATAGCAGGGAAAAAGCGTTAATTGAGCGAAAGAATAAAATTCAAGAGATATACCCCGGCTATAAATTGCAATTATACGCCCAATATTTTTGTCTGCGGGAAATGGGGTATGAGGTTAAAAAGCTTTATTTGCACAGTTTATCCGATAACAAACGGTATAAAATAGCCACTCCCGGCGATCTGGAAACGGCTAAATTTGAAAGAGTATTAGAGGATATGCGTAATTTTGGGCCGGCCGATATTAAGAGTCATCGATGCTCGCATTGCCGAGAACATATTTATAGTGCTTTAGCCTGGAAATAAATATATGCTGACATTACCGGATATGAAGTCAAAGCAAAGTCTGTTTATCCAGATGGAGCCAGGATGTAGAAATCGGCTGTTTTTTCGTAATGAGAATATTGTATTTGAGAGGGACGGGAAAATAATCAATCAGGCTTCCTGCCATCGCGTGCTAGCCGTTTTTATGTTTGGTGATTTTACTTTTACCTCAGGACTGGTCAGGGAATGCCGCAGGCGCGGAGTATCGCTATTTTTCCTTGGATATAATTTTCGCGTTTACGGATTTTTAGACGCACGTGGTGATGGCAATTATCTCTTACGAATGGCGCAATACCAGCTATCACCCGAAGATGAATTTACAATTGCCAAAAATCTGGTTAAAAATAAAATTGCGAATCAAACTAGTTTGGTAAACTCATTAAAGCGATCTAGCTCAAGTTTTGAGTTAGCCCTGGAAACGCTACCTTTGATCAATAAAGCTAAATCGGGTAAGGAACTACTGGGCATAGAGGGTAACTCCAGCCGTCTATTTTTTAACGAATATTTTAAAGAAATAGACTGGTTTCGCCGGTTGCCGCGAGTCAAGCCGGATATCAACAATCTTCTGCTGGATGTGGGCTACACTCTCTTATTTAATTTCATAGATTCTTTGTTATTATTGTTTGGTTTTGATACATATAAAGGCTGTTATCATAAATTATTTTTTCAGCGAAAATCTTTGACCTGTGATATTATGGAGCCATTCCGTTGCATAATTGAAAAACAATTATTGAAATCCTTCCATCTAAAGCAAATTGACAAAGAAGATTTTTTTCTGGATCAAGGTCGCTATTCGTTGCGATATAAAGAAAGTCAAAAATACGCAGGGATATTTATGGAGGCGATCATGGATCATAAAGAACCGATATACTTATTTGTTTATAAATTTTATCGTTTTATGATGGACGAGGTTAATCCGTTTCCGAGTTTTGATGTATTAACAAAAGAAGTCAAATAATATGCTTTTAGTATCTTATGATTTCACAGATGATAGAGTTCGCACTAAATTCAGCAAATTTTTATCAAAATTTGGTCGGAGAATTCAATATTCGGTGTTTGAGGTTAGAAACAGCCCGAGAGTGTTGACAAACATTTTAAAGGAAATAGAATTAGTCTACAAGAAGCAATTTAGCAATACCGACAGCATAATCATCTTTTCGGCCTGCGCTGGTTGTAAAAAGAGGGTTATTCGCTACGGTTATGCGGCCAATGAAGAGAAAGACGTGTTGATATTTAGGTAACGAAAGCACCTTCATAATTTAATATATTTAAATACAAAGGTATAAGTTTAGATATAGATTTGAAAACCTCGGTCTTTATTTTTTAGACCGCAGCAAAAACCCAATGTTTAAGCCAAAAAGTCATAACATCTTTTATGAGTTATTTGTATCTTTTTGGCTTAAACTAGCCAAATCCACTCTCAAATCCATATATAGAATTTCTACTTTTGTAGATCCAAACGTTGTGGTATATTCCATCAAAGCTCAAATCCATATATAGAATTTCTACTTTTGTAGATCTTCTTACGGAATGGACTGGAATGATGCTCAAATCCATATATAGAATTTCTACTTTTGTAGATCTCGGATCAATGGCATTCGTAAAAAGACTCAAATCCATATATAGAATTTCTACTTTTGTAGATATCTCCGCGCTTTTATTCATAAAAACTCAAATCCATATATAGAATTTCTACTTTTGTAGATGCAACGTTTTGGGCGTATACTATGCGACGCTCAAATCCATATATAGAATTTCTACTTTTGTAGATCGGTTCTTCCACTCTTTCTTTTTAAGGCTCAAATCCATATATAGAATTTCTACTTTTGTAGATTTTTTTTGGGCGATTTTTCGCCCAAAACTCAAATCCATATATAGAATTTCTACTTTTGTAGATACTCAGCAAAAAATTCCTTTTTCTTATTCTCAAATCCATATATAGAATTTCTACTTTTGTAGATCTTGCGAGCCGTGTAGCAGAGGGCTTTCTCAAATCCATATATAGAATTTCTACTTTTGTAGATTTCAGACGTCTCCGACTCATCGGAATCCTCAAATCCATATATAGAATTTCTACTTTTGTAGATAAAGCTCCAAAGGAATATATCCGGAAATCTCAAATCCATATATAGAATTTCTACTTTTGTAGATATCAGGAGATTCAAGGGCCCGTCTGACGACTCAAATCCATATATAGAATTTCTACTTTTGTAGATCTAATCGTTCGGACGAATTATCCGAAGGCGGCTCAAATCCATATATAGAATTTCTACTTTTGTAGATAATTCCTTGCCAAGTTCCAGCATCTGGGCTCAAATCCATATATAGAATTTCTACTTTTGTAGATGCCGCTTTGGGGATTCAGATTGCTGGATTATTCAAATCTATTGTTGAAAAATTTAAGATCACGGTATATAATATAAAAAGCTGAATATTCGGCTTTTTTATTCCGGCGTAGCTCAGTGGTAGAGCAGTTGGCTGTTAACCAATTGGTCGTAGGTTCGAATCCTACCGCCGGAGCCAGTAAACTAGATACGAACTCATTTTTTGAAGATGAGGGTGTTCGCTCGCCCAGCCGCGCCTTTGGCGCGGCTGGTCTCGCTTCCGCGAGGGCGTTGCCCTCGCTTTGGCGGGAAATGAACCGAATTTTAATGCTTTCGGGAGAATAAAATATGTTTGAAAGAAACTTTTTAGCAAAAAGGTTTCTTTCA
>Ga0265297_10009167_pt1 | contig 12885 bp, 9 predicted proteins | sample Munlanlwell13791_FD_192502 | JGI IMG/M metagenome (GOLD analysis project Ga0265297, IMG submission 192502) | Leachate microbial communities from a municipal landfill in Southern Ontario, Canada - Leachate well 137-91 | ecosystem: Engineered > Solid waste > Landfill > Unclassified | place...
TTCCTGCGGACTATCCTGATCACCGCTCCTCACGGCTGCCGGTCGGGCGCGTGGCGCGGGCCATCGTTCGCGCGGTTTGCAACAAGACGGTCGAGGTTTATGTCCCGTGGTGGCTGCGCTACGTGAGCTGGCCGTTTGCGCTGTGTCCGGGTTTCTTCGATCGCGTCATTCGCTGGCACTACAGGATTCGCTCAGCAGCGGCGCGGTCGCAATAGAATCCGCGCGCATTGCGGCGTTGAGGCTCAGAATTTGAGGACGCGGAAGAGGTTGTTGTAGTTGTCGGTCCAGAGGGGGAAATGGGATTGCGGCTTGATCACCTTGCCTCCGTTGCGAATTTGGGACGCGTTCAGCAGGGCTTTGTTGGCGGTGACGATGATCTGGTCGGTATCATAGAACCACGTTTCCATCTCGTCCGGTTCGTCACTGACCATCACGGCAGTCAGTCCGGCTTCCGCGGCAAGCCTCGCGACGACGGGGGCGATGTCCACGTAGCGGTTGGTCGCTTGGAAGATGAGTGCGCCGCCGGGTTTGAGGTGTTTGAGGTAGATGGCCATCGCCTCACGAGTGAGGAGGTGCAGCGGGATGGCATCGCCGGAGAACGCGTCGAGCGCCAGCACGTCGAACTGTTGCGACGGTTCGCGTTCGAGGCTCAGCCGCCCGTCACCGAGCACCACTTCCGTCTTCGCTGGACCCTGCGTCAGGAACGTGAACTCGGTTCGCGCCAGTTCCACCACTTGCGGATTGATCTCGTAGAATCGGAATTCATCATCCTTGCGGGCATAGGCGATGATGGAACCGGCGCCCAGCCCGACGACACCGACCTTGCGCGGCGCGGCCGGCAGGCTTGTGAACAACCGCCCGAAGCCGCTCGTCGGCGCGAAGTAGGTGTTTGCCGAAAACCGATCATCGGGATCGAGGAACTGTCCGCCGTGCAGGATGTCCCCATGCATCAGCGACCGGAACGGTTGCGGGGGAGAGGAGTCGGTCGTGCGAATGGCGCCGTAGAAATTGCGGCGCATCACGCGCGCGTCGGAGATCTGGTTCTGCACCGCCTTGAATGCGTCCATCGTCGTCGCTGCGGTGACTGCCACGCCGAGCGCGACGGCCCACCAGCCGGCGCGGCGGGCGCAGATCGTCAGCAGCACGGCACACGCCACAAGGCTGATGCTGATCTCGAAAAAACCGCGCAGCAGATACGGCGCCCCAAATCCCACCAACAGTCCACCGATCGCGCCGCCGAGGCTGATCATAAGGTAGAACGTCGTCAGAAACTGCGGTGCGGGCTTGCTTCGCGCAAGTTCGCCGTGGCAGCACATGCAGCAAACAAACAGTCCGCTGGCGAAAACCAACACGACTTCTTTCAACTCCAGCGAACTGGCGTAATGCGCCATCAGCGGCAGCGTCACCGCCGCCAGCGGAAGAAACACGAGCCGTCGATACCAGCGCGGGTGGTCAAAGCAGAAGATGAAACTCGTCAGGTAGATCGAGAGCGGTGCGATCCAGAGGAATGGCACCGAGGCAACGTTCTGGCAGAGATGGTTGGTCACCGCCAGCAGCATGAACGACCCCATTGCCGCCAGCGCCAGCCATTCCAGTTGCAGGCCGAAGCCTGGTTTCGCGGCCGCGGGCAGGTTGGGCGCGACTTCCTCCGTCGGTTGGCCGCTGGAACGCGTGCCGGTTACGGCGGCCCAGACGCAGAGCGCCGTAAACAAGAGGTAGCAACCCGACCACACGAGCGACTGCATGCGCGTGCTCACCCACGGCTCGATGGCAAACGGATACGCGAGCAGCGCCAGCAGCGACGCGAGGTTGGAGAGCGCGAAGAGCCGGTAGGGCATGGCGTGATGATGCCGGCGCGCAAACCACGCCTGCACCAGTGGCGTGGTCGTTGAGAGCAGCAGATAGGGCAGACCGATGGTGGCTGCAAGGAGACCGACGATTTGCCAGCTTGGGTTCTCTGCGCCCGTTGGCTTCCAAAACGTGCTGGGGATGATCGGCAGCAAGAACAGGCTGCCGACGAGGAGCATGACATGGAGCATCGCCTGCTGCGGTGGCGACAGCCGGCGCGTCGTCCAGTCCGCGTAGGCGTAGCCCGCCAGCAGCGCCATTTGAAAAAATACCATGCAAGTCGCCCACACGGCTGCCGAGCCGCCGAACCATGGGAGAATCTGTTTGGCGATGATCGGTTGCACGAGGAAGAGCAGGAACGCGCTCAGGAAGATCGTGCCCGCGTAAAGTGGCAGCGCGGAGGACCGGGAGGATGCGGCGTCAGCGGTAGTCACGACGGCCAGCGTATGGGTTTGCCGGAAAGGAGCAAGCGCGAAATCAAGTCACAGGGGGACTACGGCTTCGGCGGAAACAACTTGGCATCGTCAATCCCAAGTTGATGCATCACTGCGACAAAGTCAGTTTTGGATACGCCGGAGTAAGACCGATGGGATAGTTTTTGATCGGAAGATCGCGATATCTTTATGACCTCATAGTCAGATGCGTCGTGGCCGGGACAATAGCCGAACGTGATCTGCCGACCGGTTGCGTAGTGGAGTGTCACGATACCGATGCAACTGCACCAATGGTAATCGTGAGGATTGCCGTGGTTGACGATCTTGATGAGCTGCTGTGCAGCCAGCGAATTCGTCGAGATTTGGTGAAACTGCTGAACGCCCAGATCGGGATTGCCTTGGATATCAATTCGCACAACCGCACCCTCTGGCAAGCGCAACGGGCTTTCCCACGGGTAGGGCGAGGTTACGTTTGTACCCACTATCCAGATGCCGATAATGCCCGCAGCGGTTAGCAGAACCAGCATGGAAGCAACTGCTAGAACTCTTTGTTTCACTCTCATTTGTGTCACCGCTGAGGAACGCCGTCTGCAGGCAGAAACCAGACCTCCAACACGCCTTTGTAGCCGTCGAGCCTGACGGAGTTCACCTGCATGAAGAGCCGTCCGCTGGCGGGACTGGCGAATATCCGGTCGCAGCCGAGTTGGAAGGGTTTGCCGGCGGCGCCAACGCGGCCGACGAGGGATTGGTTGCGGAGTGACGCACCGAGGGCGTTGTCGAGCGATGGCGACCCGTCGGCGGTGGATGGGCCAAAGAGTGGCGAACTGTTCCAGTCGCCGCGGGCGATGACGCGATAGCGCCGCCCTTGTTGCAGGTCGAGCCCGCTGTCCTGCCACGGTTTGGCGCTGTCCATGCGCGCGGGTTTCGGCAGCGGTGCGCCGCCTCGCAGCCATCGCTCGGTGGCGAGCCAGCCGGGATCGAGCGTGGCGGTGATGCGGATGTCGTCGAAAACCGCCTTGGTGTCGAGTCCGCCACGCAATGCGATGAGTGATGGCGCGAGGTTGAGCTGCATGGAGAGCGGCGCGGCGTCGTTGACACGGCCGTGCAGTTGGCGTGCCTCAGTGGCGAAGGTGACGACGAATGGTTCAGTGGCGCGCGCGAGGTCCAGTTCGGCGGCCCATTCCGTGCCGTTGCGCAGAGCGAACTTGCGGTCACTCTTGATGGCAGCGGACTGGCTGCGCAAGCCATTGGGCGGCTCGGAGTCGGCCCAGTGAGCGAGGCTGATGGCGGTGTAGCCCTGTTCGGGCGTGTTGATGCGGGCGCTGACCTCGACAGGACCGGTGACGACCGCGCGCCACAACAACGGGTCAGCCGCGAGGGCTGCGGTGGTGAGTGCGCCGTTGACGACTTTCCAATCGTTGCTGGTGCCTCCAACAGCGCGCCAGTCGGCGAGTTGATCAGGCTGGGAGAAATCGTAGCTGATCTCGATGCGGCCGCCGGCAAGCGGACGGACGCGGCCTTTGAAGAGCGCGGCCATTTGCGCGGCGGCGTTAAGCGCGGCCTGCTGGCGGGCGTTGAGGGGCCGACCGCTCCAGAAGGTAATGCGTGGCGCCAGCATCGGGTCGAGATCGAATGAGACGACAAAATGCGCCTGGGCTTGCGGCTCCAGCCGGATGGAACGCGCGAGGATGCCGAGACCGAGTTGTTCGTCGGCAGAGCGCGGGTCGGCGGCGCTGACAAGCACGGCGTAGAACGACGTGGGCTTGAGGTCGCTCCAAGGCACACGGGCGGTGACGTTGCCGAGCTTGGTAACGGTGAGGTCGGCCGGGCTGGCAGCGGAGATGACCCCCGCGACGACGACGCCGTTCCGCAGGAAAAGCGTGACGGGACCGGATGGTTTGTTGGTGAACGTGGCCAGCAGCCGCGCCTTCAGCGCGACCAAGGCGCGCATTTCGGGCTCATTCAGCTGCGCGGCCGCTTCATCGAACTGGCCGCCACCGAGCAGGCGCATGGCATGGGTGGCGACGTTGACGTCAGGAGTGGTTTTATCTGCGGCGAAGGTGATGAGGCAGAATGCAAGTGTGGCAAATGCGACGGCGGCGCAATATTTCATCGGGTTCATGATGACGCAGCGGCTTCGTTCTGCAAGGTAGAAAGTGCGGGATGGGTGGCGGGGGCGCGGCGCTTGCTGCTGGAAGGTCTTTACTACTCGCGGTTGTTTCCGGCAAAGTCGGTGCGGCATTGCTCCAGGCACCCGAAGAAAACATTGCCGCCAGACCAGAATCATGAACATTGAACGTCATCTGCCACTGAATCGTTTCATCACCACTGTCGCTGCGGGTTTTATCTGTGCCGGCGCCTGCGCGGCTGATTGGGACCAACAAGCTGCCGAAGACGCGAAGCAGGACCGCACAACCATCGCCTACGACGGCAAGACGCCGGACAAGCTCGTCTGCGACACGACCCTGCGGGAGTTGCCGGACGGTTCGTGGGCGTTATTCATGCTTGCGGGCGACGATTTCGAGCCGTCGCCGAAGAACTACACCGGTCTCACGCGCAGCACGGATGGCGGCAAGACGTGGTCGCCGTTGCAACCCGTAGACATCGGCTTCCCGCGTGAAGGCAAGACCAGCGGGCAGGGGCCGACGGAGTTGATGGTGCGTGGAAAACGTTGCACGCTGTTCTTTTCGACGCACTCGCAGACGTGGGGGCGCGATTGGAAGTCGTGGATGATGCACAGCGACGATAGCTGCCGCACGTGGAGCAAGCCGCAGCCGATGCCGGGCCGGCTGGCGAATTTCACCTTCATCCGCAACCATATCGTCACGCGCGACGGCCGCATCCTGATTCCGTTTCAGCATTACCTCGGGCCGCCGCCCGGCACGCCACCACCACCGCCGGAAGAGAAGCCGTGGCACAAGTCGCTGGGGCACTACGTCAGCAACCCGCGCAACGGTGTGCTCATGAGCAGCGACGGCGGCAAGACATGGAGTGAACACGGCAACGTCCGTCTCACGGACAACGACCGCTATCACGGCTGGGCCGAGAACAACATCGTCGAACTGAGCGATGGTCGTATCGCCATGATCATCCGAGGCGACAAGCTTGGTGGCGTTCTTTACTACGCGGAGTCGTTGGATGGCGGGCGCACTTGGCCGGAGTTTGCGCGCAAGACCGACATTCCGAATCCCGGTTCGAAAGCGACGCTCTATCCGCTCGGTGGCGACAACGTTGCACTGCTGCACAATCCGAATCCGAAACACCGCAGCCCGATGGCGCTATGGATTAGCTTCGACGGCATGAAGACCTGGCCCTATCGCCGCGTGCTGGTGGCGGAATCGTGTGACGGCCCGAAAGGCCGGATGAACTATCCCGACGGCTTTGTGAGCAAGGACAAGCAATGGCTCCACTTTGCCTTCGACGACAACCGCCACCGCGCCGTCTATTGCGGTGCAAAATTGCCACCACTCCCATGACCACACGACGCCAGTTCATTGCAACCGTCACCGCCGCGCTCGGCGCTTCCGCGTATGCCGCGTCGGCGAAACCGAAGACGATCCTGCTCCAGTCCGCATGGGACACCGTCAATATCGGCGACATCGGCCACACGCCGGGCACGCTGCGGATCATCGAGCAGCATTTGCCGGATGTGCGCGTCGTCGTGTGGGCGATGAGACTCGATGAACGTGTCACCGCCATGCTGCGCCGCCGATTTCCCAAGGTGGAGTTCCTGCAAGGCAGCCTGACGGGCAAGGGCGAACGCGACGAAAAGCTGCGCCAAGCCATCGCCCGTGCTGACCTGTTCATCCGCAACTCCGGCATGGGACAGGATACGAGCTTCATGGAGTTCTGCCACAAGATCGGCAAGCCCTACGGCCTCTACGGCCAGTCCTACTTTCCCAACATGGTCGAGGGCAAGGGTGCGGCCGAACGGATCGCGTTGCTCAACGGCGCCGCGTTCATCTATTGCCGGGACAACAAGAGCCTCGATATTCTCCGCAAGGCCGGTGTGAAGCCACCCGTGTTGGAGTTCGGCCCTGATGGTTGCTTTGGCATTGACGTGCGCGACGAGGAGCGTGGGCTGGCCACGATGAAGAAGCTCGGCTTGGAAGATCGAAAGTTCATCACGATCCAGCTTCGCACCAACACCGCCAAGCTCCCCGGCGTGGACGACAAGCGCGTGCCCAGCCTCAACCCGTTGCACCCTTCGCCACAACAAATCGCGGACGACGAGCGACGCGCCGCCGTGTATCGCGACCTCATCACACGCTGGGTGAAACGAACCGGATTCAAGGTGCTCATCGCCCCCGAGGTGAAGAAAGAGATGGAGCACAACAAGCGTCTCCTACACGACCTGTTGCCGGAGGACATCCGCAAGCACGTCGTTAACCTCGACTACTTCTGGAACGCCGACGAAGCCGCTTCCGTCTTCGCGCGCGCCCACACCGCCGTTTGCCACGAGCCGCACTCGCTCATCATCGCGCTGGCCAACGGCACGCCGGTCATCCACACCTACTCGGAGTTCCACAGCCCGAAATGCTGGATGTTCAAGGACATCGGCCTGCCAGAATGGTTGCTGGAGTTTGACTCCACGCCCGCAGCGAGAATGGCGGAGACGCTGTTCGCGATCCACGACGACTACCCCGCCGCGTTGGCGAAGGTGAAGAATGCGATGGCGTTTGTCGAACAACGGCAGGCGGAAACGATGGTGGTTACGAAACGGTTGCTAGGACTCTGAATAGGGGGACAGACGATGCAGCTCTCAAAATGTTTCATAGCGGTGGCATTCGCTGCCGCAGTCCACGGAGGTGCTGTTGAGCCGACGCCACGACTCGCAGTCGAAGCTGCCGTCGAGAAAGCCCACTCCGAAATCTGGCGGCGTTTTGTGGACGAGCACAACGTCATGCTTGATTACGCCGGCCTGGATGGCCGCATCATCCGTCCGACACCGCAGGACTGCCGCGAACACAAACCGAGCGCGCTTTCGTGGGGTGTGCCGAACGAGGACGGGCCGATGTTCAACGGCCTCTATCTCGACGCGATGTGCAACCGCTGGAAGCTCACGCGCAGCGAAACCGACCGGGTGAAGATGCGCCGGCTTGTGGATGGGCTTCTGTTCCTGGCCTCGGTGAGCAACACGCCGGGTTTCATCGCGCGTGGCGTGGCCACCGACGGCAAGACCACCTATCCGATGGGTTCCAATGACCAGACGACGCCGTGGCTCTACGGTCTCTGGCGCTACGTGCGCGAAGGGCTGGCAGAATCCGCGGAACGTGGCCGGCTCGTTGCGAAGTTCTGCGAGGTCGTGAAGGTGCTCGACGCCAATGGCTGGCGGATGCCGTGCGATGGCGGGCCATCGAAGTATCGCGGCGGTTTCGACAAACCCACCTGGGAAAGCGCGCCGCGACTGTTGTTCGTCATGAAGGCGATGCATGAATTCACGGGCGAGCCGCGATGGCATCAGCGCTACCTTGATGCCGCAAACGAAAAGATGGGCAAGGGCAGACGCAGCCGGCTGGAGATCTGTCGGACGGGCATGGTCTTTGATCCTATTCAGGGCCGACGTCATTCGTGGACAGGTTCGGAGGGTGTCATCTGCCTGCGGGCACTGTGGGAGATGGAGAAAGACCCCGCTTTGCGCAACGCGTATGCTGAAGGATTGCGCGCGAGCGCGGAACTGTCCGCGAAAAGCCTGCCGCTGTGCCGCGAGTTTGATGTTAACGGCAAGGAGCATTTCGAACACGACTGGCGCGTCATGAACGCGGCATGGAAGCCGCAGCACAGCGAGGCGGAGACAGTCGAGGTGGCCAACGCCGGCCTGCGCGTCCAGGGTCGCGCTTCGCCACGGATGCATCTGGAGAAAGAGTACTTGCGCGAGCCGTGCTTCGCCGCGTGGGTGGTGACGCTTTGTCCCGACGACGGGTTCGTTTCACGGCATCGCAACGCGATTCTCGATGTCATCACGCACTACCGCTACGACCGCATTTATCTCTCGCAGTTCTTCCCTGTCGAGTCGGCGTGGTATCGGTTGGAACTTCGCGGGAAAGCCCGGTTGGTCGGGCAACGCTGATATAGATACACAAGCCGGAACGACACGTTACGCTGTGCTCTCCTGTCTCTTTCTGAAACTCGTCCCCGGATGTCGAAGCTGTGTTCGCACTCGCCAAGCGGAGTGCCGTTTTGGTATTTCTAATAATCAAGTTACGGTTCGTCTGGGATGGCAGGCTTGGAAAACGATTCGAACCGACCGCGACTCATGGAGTGAGATCAATGGCATCGGAAAATCCAACGTCAGTTGAGAGAAGTTGGAGCAGATCACCCCACTTGGTTGCGGACATTTGTATTCTCTGTGCATTCGCTTTGCTCATATTCGGGGGGATAGAGAACTACTGGAGCATATCACACAACTATTTTCAAAAGGCACTAGACACCTGTCGCTCCGAGTTGGCCTCGCGGGCGGTGGCGGTTCGGCGGTTTGCGCAACGCACGGGTCGCTTGCCGGAATCTTTGTCGGAGTGTGAGAAAGACTTGGTTCGGATAGAGGAGGCAGCTCCGAATTACTACAGTCGGGTGATTCACGAACCATTGAGTATGAACCCGCCGATCAAAGATGGCGTTGCCGCGCCACAGATTACGCAGGATTTTCTCGGACTGCCAATTATCTACAAACGAGGGCAGCAAAAGGCCGATGACCGATCGTGGTTTCTTTCGTCCGAAGCGCTTCCGGAAGAACTGGAGTTGTATTTGAAAGAACACGGGGGAATTCCTGCGCCTTCAGTTGAGCCATTTGCCTTGTCCAGTCTGTTCCTGCGTGATCGGCTGGCTTTGTTGCATGGCCAGGATATGAAGGTGATGATGAGTCGTTGGCTGCTTCTGAGCGGTTTGGCAATCATCATCGTCTGCTCCATTGTTTTCGCTGAGAGATGGCGGCGTTTTTCAGCATCTTCTGCCGGAAGAGTGATGCGAGGAATGTCAGTGTTGGCAATCGTCTGTGGGATGATACTCCTGTCAACCACGCCTTGTCGCAAGCTGCCAAGGTCCATTTTTCGATCTGTTTCAGAGCAAGAACGACTCCGAATTCTCGACAACGCGGTAAAACGCGGCGAAGTGCCTGATGATGTGGCCGAGTCAACGAGGACTTACATTAGAAAACTGTCCAGCAGTTTTAATCAATGAGTGGTGTTCCGCGCGCAGTGTCTCAGACCGACAACAAACTCTTGGCAAACAGCCGGGCTGTCTCTAGCGTGGTGTCATGCAAACCTGCTCAATTCTCCACCTTCTGCGTCTTGGTGTCATTGTCGCGCTGATCCCACTGCTTGCTGCATCGGTTCGTGCGGGATCGCCGGTCATCAAGAAGACCTCGCCCAACCTATATACCGACTACGGCGCGCAGCGTGACAACTTCGAGGTCGCTGACTGCAAGGCATTCGTGATTCATCCATTCAAGCCCGCGCCTGATGGTGCGAAGCCGTGGGTCTGGTATGCGCCGACGATTGGCCACCATCCGAGCACGGGCAATGCATGGCTGCTGTCGCGGTTGCTCACGAACGGCTTCTACGTCGCCGGTATCTATGTCGGCGAGACGTTTGCAAATCCGAAGAGTCGCGAGCAGTTTGCTGCGTTTTACCAGCACGTCACCAAGACCTATGGACTCGCGCCGAAGGTTTGTTTGCTCGCACAGAGCCGCGGCGGTCTGAACCACTACAACTTCGCCGCCGATCATCCCGATTGGGTGCAGTGTATTGCAGGCATCTTCCCGGTGGGGGACCTGCGCAGCTATCCCGGTTTCAAGCGCGCCGCTCCCGCATATCACCTGAGCGAGGCCGCCCTTGATGCCCAGCTCGCGCAGCACAATCCCGTTGAGCGACTCGCGCCCATTGCCAAGGCGAAGATTCCGGTTCTCCACATCCACGGCGATGCTGACAAAGTGGTGCCGCTGGAGAAGAACAGCCAGGCCATTTATGATCGTTATCGCGCGCTCGGTGGGCCGATGGAACTAACCGTCGTTCCCGGTAAAGGCCATGAACACGATCCGGCCTTCTTCGAATCAGAGGCGATGCTTCGCTTCCTCATCAAACAGGGACTCGGACGATGAGGTGTGCGTTTCTTGCTGCCCTTGTGCTGGCCGCGTTTGGCGGAGCACAGGTTGGCGAGTCACTATTTGAGACCACCTCGAATGGATTGCTGGCGGAGAATAGAATTGAGCCAATGCAAAGGAGACTCTTGCTATGAACCGTCGTGAATTTCTTGCTGCTTCCATCGCCTCTGGCGTCGCACTCGCGTCTCGCGCTGGCGAATCCACAGGCAAACTTCGCGTCGCCGTCATCGGGCACACGGGGCGCGGGAACTACGGACACGGGTTGGACACGATGTGGCTGCGCGTGCCTGGGGCCGAGATAGTGGCGGTGGCGGACGCGGATGCCAAGGGACTCGCGGCTGAGTTGAAGAGGCTCAAAATTACGAAAGGCTTTGCCGACTACCGTAAGATGCTGTCCGAAACGAAGCCGGACATCGTCGCAGTTGCGCCGCGATCCATCGATCAACATCGCGACATGGCGCTGGCGGCGATCGAGGCGGGTGCGCGGGGCATTTACAGCGAGAAGCCGTTCTGTCGCACGCTGGCGGAGGCGGATGAGATAATGGCGGCGTGCAAACAGCGGCCGGTGAAGTTCGCGTTGGCGCACGTCGAACGTTACAACCCCGCGTTGCAGGCAGTGGACCGGCTGCTGAAGGAGGATGGTATTGGCCGGTTGCTGGAACTGCGCGGGCGCGGCAAGGAGGATTCGCGCGGTGGCTCTCTCGACCTGTGGGTGCTGGGGTCCCACGTGCTGAACCTTGCGAATCAGTTTGCGGGGAAGCCTCTTGCCTGCTCGGCAACGCTCTTACAGGGCGGGCGGCCGGTCGTGCGCGGCGATGTGAAGGACGGCGACGAAGGTGTCGGACCGCTGGCGGGCAACGAGGTTCATGCGCGTTTCGAGATGGAGCGGGGCATGCCATTGTTCTTCGACTCGATTCAGAACGCCGGCAACAAGAATGCGGGGTTTGGCCTGCAGCTTATCGGCACGAAAGGAATTGTGGACCTTCGGCTGGGCAGGGAACCGTTCGCGCAGCTTCTGCCGGGCAGCCCGTTCCTGCCGTCGGGCGAGTCCCGCGCGTGGGTGCCGATCAGTTCCGCGGGCGTTGGGAAGCCGGAGCCGGTGGCTGGAAACAAGGTGCCGGCGGAGCGCAACCTGCTGGCCGCGCAAGACCTCATGGCCGCGATGCGCGAGAACCGTCCGCCGCTCTGCAACGAGCACGAGGGCCGAGTGACCATCGAGATGATAATGGCCATCTTCGAATCGCATCGGCTCAACGGCCAGCGCGTGACGTTCCCATTGCAGACGCGGCAGAACCCTCTGTCGATTCTGTAGCCCGCGACGCTGTCGTGGAACATCATCATCGCTCCCACGCTCCACCCACTTGTGTTCTTGACCCACTCAAACGATTGCGGTATCAGCCCCCCGCATAGGTGCTGCACTTTTCAACCGCCGTTTACATCTGCGATGCGAGACCCGCCGAGTATCATCTGAGCCGTCAACGGAAGAATCCCAAGACGTGGGTTCTTCATGTCGCCGGGCCGGGTTACCTCGGACACCGTGAGATATTGAGGTTTGAGCATGACTAGATGCTGCAACATGAACGCTGCGGCAGAGCACGCAGCGACGCGCACAGCAAGAATCGCGTGATAAAAACCGAAATCAAACAACGCCTCATCCCCTTCTGCATCGGCCTCTCACTGGCTTGCTCCTGGAGCAACGCTGCCGACAAACCACAAGCAATAGGCCCGCCACCCGCAGAACAGCAGGATTATGACTTGATCAAGCAACGATTCCGCATCCACGAAGACTTGCTGACCTGGTCCAGTTATACCCTGTGCCACTGCGCTGACCAGAAGGAGGTGAAGGCAGTGGAAAAGACGCTGAATCTTTTCTGGGCGTTTGCTGAAACCAATGGATTCACAAAGCTCATCGAAGCCGGCGGCGTCCAGACCTTCAAAGCTAATGTGGCGGCATTCCTGGAAAACAAGGACCCAATTGTTCGAGGGTATGGAGCCATTTTGCTCGCCACGATTGGAGACACAGCATACAAAGCCAACATCGCTAGGCTGCTGGCTGATAGGAGCGGCCCGCCCCCTAGCCGAGCGGACAGTTTGCTCTGCAACTATGATCGAGGCCGCGCAGCAGTGGCTTTGGGCCTTATGGGTGCCAGAGAATATGCACCGAGGTTGTCTAATCTCCTTTTGAGTCCCTATGTTAAGGACAGGGTCGGGGCTGCCTTGGGACTGGGATACATGGGCGCCAAAGAGTTTGCTCCCAACATCGCCAAATTGTTGGCGGACCATGAGAATGAAGTTAAGACATCGGCGATGGAAGCATTGGCTGAGCTGGGGGCCGCGGAATATGCCAAGGAAATTTCTGCGCGGTTCAAGGAGATTGGCACAGACATTCAGAAGCCAGCAAGCTATGCCCTCGCCCGGCTGAACGCGAAGGAACATGCCGATGAGATAGCCGCACTCCTCCACGACCGGTTTGCGAAGGGTTTTGCCTCAAAGGCGCTGGCTTTG
>Ga0265297_10009168_pt1 | contig 12884 bp, 9 predicted proteins | sample Munlanlwell13791_FD_192502 | JGI IMG/M metagenome (GOLD analysis project Ga0265297, IMG submission 192502) | Leachate microbial communities from a municipal landfill in Southern Ontario, Canada - Leachate well 137-91 | ecosystem: Engineered > Solid waste > Landfill > Unclassified | place...
GCGGGAATAGACTTTTTTATCAAGCCTGCCCTGTACAAACCTTACGACACAACCATCTTTTAAATCTATCGCCGGGATGATCAACATTTTAAATTTACAAAATTCTCCAGCATCTTAAGGCCGATGCCCTGGCTCTTTTCCGGGTGGAACTGCATTCCGTATATATTATCCTGCCAGACTACGGCTGTAAAATCGCTTCCGTAATTACAAGTCGCTGCGATTATGCTGTCGTCTTTCGGCTTGGAATAATAGGAATGGCAGAAATAAACATAAGCATTATCGGGTATATCTTTTAATAAAGGACAATTGTCCGAAGTTTTATTTAACTGGTTCCATCCGATATGAGGGACTTTAAGCTCTTTACTGTTCCTGAACTTCTCGACCCTCCCCTTTAATATCCCGGTGCCTTTTTTTATCTTAGCCTCCCGGCTCTCCTCAAATAAGAGTTGCATCCCTAAACAGATGCCTAAGAATATTTTTTTATTTTTAATATGCTCTTTTAAAGCAGGTATTAAGCCCTGTTTTTCCAATTCTGATACGGCGTCGTCGAATGCGCCTACTCCCGGGAGCACTACCTTAACGCATTCTTTGATCTCGCTGGGCTTATTGGTAATAATAGTTTTTGCGCCATAAAATTCCAAAGCCTTATTCACGCTGTGAATATTACCCATTCCGTAATCAATAATAGCGATCATGCTAGTCTATTACACCTTTAGTCGAGGGAATACCTTTACGACGAGGATCGATTTGTGTGGCTTCGTCTAAAGCTTTGCCTAATGCCTTAAAAACAGGTTCTAAGGTTGCATGCAGATCCTTGCTTGGATTCTCCAACTTTATATTAAGGTTCATCCCTAATTGTTTTGCCAACGCTTCGAAAAAATGCTCCGCGTATTTGAATTCATAGCCCTCCTGGGCTATTGGGTATTCGCATCCAGCCGGCGTTAAGGTTAATTTAAAAGAAGGCCTGCCGCTAATATCGACCGTGACATTGGCAGTAACATCTTCCATGGGCACAGAAGCAAAGCCAATCCTTTTTATGCCCGCCTTATCACCCAAAGCTTCTTTAAAAACCTGCCCTAATACGATCCCCAGGTCTTCATTGGTATGATGTATATCGACTTTTAAATCCGCTTCTTTAGTCAGTATTTCCAGATCAAAATGCCCCCAAAAAGCAAATAATTCCAACATATGATCCAGAAACCCGATCCCTGAATTTATTTTCGCCTCTCCGCTGCCATCGATATTAAGGATCGCCTTTATTTTAGTCTCTTTAGTATTTCTTTCTAATACTTTCGTCCTCATTCTTTCTCCTGGCTAAAATCTTGCTTTTACGGAATCTAAGTGCTTGCTCAAACCCTCTATACCAGCGATTTTTTCCAATGGCTCCTTGATTTTTTCCAGGGCCTTCTTGGAATAGCTGATAATATGGTTACTTTTCATAAAATCGCATACTGATAATCCCGAAAAGAACCTGGCTGTCCCCTGTGTAGGTAAAACATGGCTTGGGCCGGCGACATAATCTCCCACTGCAGCAGGGCTATAAGGCCCTAAGAATATCGCCCCGGCATTTTTTATTTCCCTGGTTATTTTTTGCGGATTTTTTACCAGGATCTCTAAGTGTTCCGGAGCAATTTTATTAGCAACCTCGATTGCCTGGCGAAGGTTCTTAGTCAAAACAATAAAACCATTATCCCCATCCATCTGGGATTTGACTTCTTTGGCCAAGCCTTTTGAATTTGTAATCAGTATGGCTAATCCTTTCGCGTGTTCTGCCTGCGCCTTAAGATCGGCAATAATAAATTTAGGATCGCTGTAACGGTTGGCAATAATGACCAGTTCCGTAGGCCCTGCGATCATATCGATATCAACGATACCAAAAACCTGCCTCTTTGCTTCGCTGACATAAATATTTCCCGGGCCGACAATTTTATCTACGCGGGGGATTGTCTTAGTTCCATAAGCCAACGCGGCAATGCCCTGCGCGCCGCCAACGCGGTAGATCTCATCCACCTTAAGGAGATTAGCAACAACTAGTATATGCGGATTGATAAACCCGTGTTTATCCGGCGGGCTGATCAAGACTATTTTCTTTACACCGGCTATCTTTGCCGGCAGGACAGTCATATAAACCGTAGAAACTAAAGGCGCAGTCCCTGCGGGTATATATATGCCTACCTTGTCCAAGGGCGTATAATTTTCCCCCAGCATGACTCCATCTGTATCTTTTATTCTCCAGGATTTTTTTATGGTCTTACGATAGAACCTGTTTACATTCTCGATAATGATCTTCAGGGTAGCTACAAAATTAGGGCTGATATTCTGATATGCCCCGCTGATCTCGATTTCGGAAACCTTTAGCTGCTTAGGCGATAATTTTATGCCGTCGAATTTTTTAGTATATTTTATCAGTGCCTCATCACCAAAGAGCCGTACGTCTTCGATAATACTGCTTACGCGCTCTTCTATGCGCTTTGATTTGATATAACCGCGGTTATACACTTTTTCTAACTTTTTACTGCTAAAACGTATTATTTTCATATGGAATCCCTGATAATGTTTTTTAATTCGTTAAAAGCCTGCTCGAAGTTTTCCGGTTTAGTCCCTCCGGCTTGTGCGAAATCTTTTCTACCGCCGCCATTACCACCGATGATCTGGCCTAAGCTCAAAATCAATTTTGATGCATCCAGCCCTTTCTGGTTTAAATCCTGGGTCATCCCGATCACTAAAAGAGCCCTTCCCTGGTTTTTCGAACCCAAGGCAATGACCGTATTAGTTGTTTTTTGCTTGATCAGGTCTACGTTTTTCCTTAATAGATCCATATCCAGATTTTCCATGGCACTCACAATAACCTTGATATCTTTGATATTCTCGGCATTCCCGATAAGTTCATCTAAGGAGACCTTGAGGCTTTCCATTTTTTGTACATTGGCCTGTTTTTCCAGGGCCTTCAGGCGCGATAATCTCATTGCTAGTTCCTGCGCAAGTTTTTCTTTGTTAACGTTTAAAATAGAAGATGCATCTTTAAGGATACCCTCTTCTTCTTTTATCATTTTGTAAGCAGAAAATCCCGTTACCGCTTCGATCCTTCTTACCCCGGAAGCCACAGAGCTCTCCTGGGTTATTTTAAATAAACCGATCGAACCTGTTGCCTCCAGGTGCGTTCCGCCGCATAATTCTTTCGAAAAATCCCCTATCGAGACCATGCGCACTTTGCTTTCGTATTTTTCTCCGAAGAATGCCAAGGCGCCTTTCTTTTTTGCTTCCGGTAAAGACATCTGTACAACATTAAGCTCGCAGTTATTCAGGATATAGCCGTTGACTATTTCTTCTATTCTATTTAGCTCTTCTTCATTTACATCTTTAAAGTGCGTAAAGTCAAAACGCAGCCTATCCGCCGCGACCAAAGATCCTTGTTGTTTGACGTGCCCGCCTAATACTTTTCTCAAAGCAGCCTGCAAAAGATGTGTGGCAGTGTGATTCCTGGCAATGGCAAGCCTGCGCTCAATATCTACAGAAGCTTTTAATTCATCCTTATCCTTAAAACTGCCTTCTAAAACCTTGCCTTTGTGCACAATTACTTTATCGAATTTTTGCGTGTCTGTAACCTGAAAAATATTCTTGCCTTTTATTAATTGGCCCGTATCGCCGACTTGCCCGCCGGATTCAGGATAAAACACGGTCTTATCTAAAATAATTTTTGCCTCTTCGCCTTTATTTATCTTCTTGGCAGGTGTATTATCTTTTATAATTTTTAAGATCTTGGCTTTAGTTTCATGATTCAGGTAACCTGAAAAGCTGGTCTTAGTATTCGGTAAATGTAACTGGTTAACATCAAAAACGTCGCCCTTCATTGCGCTATTTAACTTTGAGCGGTCTTTTTGCTGTTTTAGTTCCTGATTAAAGTCTTCCAGCGAAAAATCTATTTTATTCTTATCCAGCCAATCCTTGGTCAGTTCCAGAGGGATACCATAAGTATCATAAAGCTGAAAAGCGACCTTGCCGGCCTTACGGTGATCCTGTTTTTTTAAAAAACCGCTGAACTTCTCTTTGAATAGATCGGGGCTTAAGCTTATTGTAGAATAAAAATTCTTCTCTTCAGCCAGAATGATCTCCGCGATATTCTCCTGACGAGCCGCTAATTCCGGATAAGGCTTACGCATAATTTCAGATAATACAGGGACTAATTTATATAAAAACGGTTGTTTCATCCCCAGGGCCATTAAATGCAGTGTACTTTTACGTATTAACTTTCTTACCACATAGCCTCTTTCTTCGTTAGAAGGAAGAACGCCATCATATATCGCGAATACTATTGCCCTGATATGATCGGCTATAGCGTAGGGGATCTTCTTATCGCTTAGGTCCTTACCTGCCTCTATCTCTTTTATTATCGGTTGAAATAAATCCGTCTCGAAATTATTCTTTGCTCCCTGCATTACTGCGGCTAACCTCTCCAAACCCATCCCGGTATCGATATTTTTATTAGGCAGAGGCTCTAATAAGCCACCTTCCTTGCGGTTGAATTGAGTAAAGACCAGGTTCCAAATTTCGATGAATCTGCCGCAGTTGCAAGAAGGATCGCATACAGATTCTCCGCAGCCGATATCTTTACCCAGGTCATAAAAAATCTCCGAGCATGGTCCGCAGGGGCCATTCGGGCCTTTTGTTTTTGCCTCTGAAGGCCAAAAATTCTCTTTGTCGCCTAATCTCACGATTTTTTCAGCCGGCAACTTTATTTTATCTTTCCATATTTTATAAGCCTCATCATCATCTTTATATACCGAAACCCAAAGCCTGCCTTCTTTGATCTTTAGTTCTTTGGTCAGGAATTCCCAGGCCCAGGCGATTGCCTCTTCTTTGAAGTAGTCGCCAAAAGAAAAATTTCCCAACATTTCAAAGAAAGTATGATGCCCGGTGGTCTTGCCTACTTTATCCAGATCGTCAGTACGCAGGCAGCGTTGAGACGTGGCGGCGCGGCTAAAACCCGAATCATAGCCTAAAAATTCCTTCTTAAATTGATTCATGCCGGCAGGGGTAAACAAAACAGTAGGATCTCCGGCAGGCACCAGAGAATCGCTTTCTACCAGCTTATGCTTCTTTGACTTAAAAAAATCCAGGAATTTATCTCTTATTATATCTGTTTTCATAATTTATGCATTGCTTCGATAATAGCTTCCCCGGAAAAACCGCGGCGCAGAAGATATGCGTAAATACGCCTTTTTGCCTTTTCTGGATCGATGTTCTTTAATCTGGCAAACCTGTCTTTGAATATTTTTTCAACAGTATCTTTTTCTGAATAGCCTGCTTTTAGTGAATCGAATATTTTATCGGTAATCTCGGGGCTTATCCCCTTTGCCTTTAATTCTTGTTTTATTTTTCTTAAACCTAAGGGTTTTCTTAGGCGGGAATCAATCCATGCACGCGCGAATACCTTATCATCAATAAAATCTTTTTCTTTTAAGAACGCCAGAGTATCTTTGACTGTCGCTTCGTCGAACTTTTTTCTTTTTAAGCGCTCTCCCAGCTCTTTTTCGCTACGCAGCCTGTACTTAAGCAATAAAAATGCATAAGCCCTTGCTTTCTGGAGGGTCTCTGTTTTTTTATCGTCCACTTTCCTTTTCTTTTATAATATAGAAACCGCGTTCGGTCTTTACCAGGGCATCGCCTCTTAAGCCTTTGGTCGCTGAATTATAATCGGCGATATTCTGTATCTGGCGCTTATTTATTTCCCGTATCAGGTCTCCCCTGACTATACCCGCTTCATCTGCCGGGCTGCCCGGTTCTACATCAACTACCAATACGCCTTTTTTCTCTTCGACTTTTAACCCCCGCCAACCTTCAGAAGCGCCTATCTCTGCAGCCGCCTGTTCTAAGTCTTGCGGCCTTTCGCCGACTTCTACCTGTAAAGCTACTTCTTTCTTATCGCGCATAACCACGATCTTTATTTTTTTCCCGACTTCTGCCGCAGCAACAGTACTTAGCAATTCTTTTACATTGTTAATGGGCGTGTTATTGAATTGCTTAATAATATCGCTTTCTTTCAAGCCTGCTTTTTCTGCAGGGCCGTCTTTTAAGACTTTGGCTATCAATACGCCTTGTTTTTCTTTCAAACCGAAATATTTTGCCAGGTCATCAGTCAAATCCTGGACAGTCACACCCAGCCAGCCATAGAGTATTTTTTTGCCTTCGATGAGCCGGGTAATGATCTTTTTCGCGTTATTGACGGGAATAGCAAAACCAATGCCTTGATACCCGCCGCTGGTAGAAAATATCGCGACATTGATACCTACGACTTCGCCCTTAAGATTTACCAGGGGGCCTCCGGAATTACCCGGATTTATCGCTGCATCTGTCTGTATAAGATCGCCGTAATCGCGATCGCCTGAAATAACCCTGCCCAGAGAACGATGTAAGGCGCTGATTACGCCCACAGTCACGGTGGGCTCTGGATTTTGCAAAGCAAAACCAAAAGGATTACCGATAGCTACGACCCATTGTCCGATCTTTACGCTATTGGAATCGCCTAATGTAGCTACGGGAAGATTGTGAGCGTCTATTTTGATTATCGCCAGATCCGAACGGGGATCCCTGCCTTTAAGCTCTGCTTTAAATTCCCTGCCGTCAGGCAAAGTAACAGTAGCTTTATCCGCGCCGTTTATCACATGTTCATTTGTCAGGATGTAACCTTCGGGATCGATGATCACGCCGGAACCCAGGCCTGCTTGCTTATACTCGGTATCCGGCATTCCGCCAGAGAAATCATCGAAGAATTTACGGAAAGGGTCATCTTGCCCGAAAGGCGACTGCCCGCCAAAAGGATTACCGAAATTGTACCTCTTGATTTTTGTGGTACGTTCCGTGCTGATAGATACCACTGCGCGGCCAGCGCTATTAGCTACACTGATTATGGCATCGTCCATGCCAAAATCCTTCGGAGGAAGATCGGCAGCTTGCGCGGCTCCTACCAATAAACCAACGGCCAAAAAGGTCAACCCGAAGAATATTTTTTTCTTCATGTTCTTTTCCTCCTCTTAATATTACTCAAGGTTAATCTTTTTTCTTACTTCTTTTTCTATGTCTTCCTGCACTTTAGGTTTTTCTTTCAAAGTCTTTATTGCCGCGTCTCTTCCCTGGCCCAGTTTTTCATCTGCAAACGACAGCCACGTTCCGGATTTCGTGATAATTTCCAGGTTTACTGCGGCATCTATAACAGCGCCTGTTTTGGAGATACCTTCGTTATGCAGGATCTCGAATTCTGCCTCTCTAAAGGGCGGGGCGACTTTATTTTTTACTACTCTTACCCTGACCCTGTTACCGACTACTTTTTCGTTTTCTTTTAGAGTAGCGATCTTTCTTACGTCCAGCCTTACTGAACAGTAAAATTTCAGCGCTCTTCCTCCGGGAGTAGTCTCCGGAGAGCCGAACATTACGCCGATTTTTTCTCTTATCTGATTGATAAAAATAACGCAGGTGCGTGATTTGCTGATTGCGGCGGTAAGCTTCCTTAAGGCCTGGCTCATCAGCCTTGCCTGTAAACCCACATGCGCATCGCCCATTTCTCCTTCGATCTCAGCGCGGGGAGTGAGTGCCGCCACGGAATCAACAACTACCAGGTCTACGGCATTTGAACGCACCAGAGTTTCTGCTATCTCTAATGCCTGTTCTCCTGTATCCGGCTGAGAAATAAGCATGTCATCTAAATTAACCCCGATGATCTTGGCATAAGTGGAATCAAAAGCATGTTCAGCGTCGATAAAAGCCGCCACGCCCCTCTTTTTTTGTATTTCCCTGATTGCGGTTAAAGTAAGGGTGGTTTTACCGGAAGCCTCGGGCCCGAATATTTCAATCACCCTGCCGCGAGGCAAGCCGCCTACACCTAAAGCCACGTCTAAAGTAAGGGCGCCCGTAGGTATTGTTTCTACATCGGCTTTTACCTGGCTCCCCAGCTTCATGATCGAGCCTTTGCCAAATTGCTTCTCTATCTGCATAAGCGCAAGCTCCAGCGCTTTTTGACGGTTAGAAGCGTCTGTCAAAACTTCTTTCTTCTTTTCTATAACCATGTTACCTCCCTGTGCCTGCCGGCAGGCGATTTTTAGCTTAATATTTTATTTTAAGAGCATTATTATATCTTACTAAGCTTGGACTGTCAAACAAATATTAGCCTTACCTCCTTTCGCGCTAAATTTTGCTTATCTTCTAAGCTTAAGAGACGCTTTTAGCGGGATAATCTAACTAATTTTTTAAAACTAAACGCTCTTCTGGTTGACAGGAGAGATAAAATATGCTAAATTTAACTACTATGATGGAAGAACTAAAGAATACCAAAGAAGAACTTGAGCGCACTAAAATGGAGTTAGGCATACTCTATGAAATCTCCAATGCTATGCGCACAACATTAAAGCTCGATGAGATCCTCTATATCATCCTGACGGGCGTCACCGCGCACATCGGCCTGGGCTTTAACCGGGCGATCCTGCTCCTGGTAAACGAGAAAGAAGGCCTGATAGAAGGAAAAATGGGCATTGGGCCTGAGAGCGGAGAAGAAGCAAACAGTATGTGGACCCAGATCGAAGACGATAAAATGGATTTAGACGATCTTATCAACTCGTTTAAGGTATCCAACCATATGCAGGAATCCGGATTTAACAAGCAGGTGCAATACCTGAAGATCCCCTTGCAGGAAAAAAATGAGAATTTGCTGCCGCTTGTAGCATTGGAAGGGATGCCTTTACACTTGACCCGGGAAACTATACAAAACTATAAAAATAACCAGATCGTAAAGATCTTAAACAGCCCGGAATTGGTATTGGTCCCCTTAAAGGCAAAAGATAAAGTGAACGGCATAATAGTGGCGGATAATTTTATCACCAAAAAACCCATTACCAAAGACGATATTCGTATGCTTACTATGCTGGCAAACCAGGCCGGCCTGGCAATAGAAAATTCACAGCTATTCGAAAAAACAGTGATCCGCGCGCATTTAGATTCTCTTACCGAATTATGGAACCATGGTTATTTCCAATATATATTTCAAGCCGAGTTAAAAAAAGCTGAAGCGCAAAAAACCCCCTTGAGCCTTATTATGCTGGATATCGATGACTTTAAAGTTTATAACGACTCACTGGGGCATCAGGCCGGAGACACCATCCTTAAAGAGCTTGCCAATATGCTTAAAAAACAATCCCGGAAGATGGATTATGTCTGTCGTTATGGAGGCGAGGAATTTACGATAATCTTGCCTCAAACGGACAGAAAAGAGGCATTTTTAATAGCGGAACGTTTAAGGGAGAATATAGCAAAACACCCTTTCATAAAAGAAGAGATCCTGCCTTCTGAAAAATTAACTGTAAGTTTAGGGCTGGCTGTCTTTCCTGAAGATGGGATTTCGCCTTCCGAATTGCTGCATCATTCCGATAAGTCGCTCTACGAAGCGAAAAACAAAGGTAAGAATAGCACCTGTTGCTAAACAGGTTCAGCTACCCGGGAATCAGGCTGGTTATCCTGGACCTGGTTTTCTTTAGGCTTATTCTGGCCGAATTTTACAGAAACAATCTTAGAGACGCCGGATTGTTCCATAGTGATGCCATACATTACGCTGGCATTGGCAATTGTCTTTTTATTGTGCGTGATGACGATAAACTGCGAAGTCTGCGTAAATTCCTGTAAGAGCCTTCCGAACCTATCCACGTTTGCCTCGTCTAAAGGCGCATCGATCTCATCCAATATGCAGAATGGCGACGGCTTGACTTTGAATATGGCGAATATCAGGGCTACTGCGGAAAGTGCTTTTTCTCCACCGGATAGCAAAAGCACATTTTGCAGCTTTTTCCCCGGAGGCCGGCAGATGATCTCGATACCGGATTCCAAAGGATCCTGCTCGTCGATCAGGAACACCTGTGCGTCGCCCCCGTTAAATAAAAGCTTGAAATAATTACGGAATTCCTCGCGCACTTTCTCAAAGGTCTCCAGGAACATTTCTTTTGTCGTGCGGTTGATTTTTAGTATCGCCTGGTGCAAAGATTCCTTGGCAGAATTAAGATCATTCTGTTGCTGCATCAGGAAATCATAGCGTTTTTTAAGTTCATCATATTCTTCGATGGCAACCAGGTTTACCGTGCCATAAGAATCCAGTTTTTCTTTTAATACCTGTATCTGATCTGCAAGCAGGTCCGGTTCCTGTATCTGTTCTACCACAGCCTCATCCATAGTTTCCAAGTCTATTTTATAGGCCTGGCAAACCCTGTCCTTCATACTCTGGAATTTAAAATCCACGTCCTTATTCTGCATTTGCAGTTGGTATAGTCTATCTTTCAGGGCATCCAGCCCTTTTCTGTCAGAATCTATTTTTGCAAATACACCTCCGGCGCCATCAGAGATCTCGCGGTATTTAGACTCATCATTTTTCAGGGAAAGCTTTTGTTCTCTTGTCGAATTTTCCGCTTCTATGATTTTATTCCCGAGTTCTTCTATCTCTGCTGAAAGATACCTGCTTTTTTCTTCGCTTTCCTGTATCTGTTTCTGAAGGCCCTCCAGGTTGGCCTTGCCGTGATTATAAGCATCTTCCATGATCTTCAGCGTTGCTTCATCGGAACCTAAACGCCTATTGAGATTATCCAATTCTGTTTTGGCCTGGGCTATAGCGACAAGAGATTTTTCTTTAAGATCGCTGTTTAGCGAAATGCTATTTTGTTCATTGACAATGAGCTCTTCTGTATTTGCGTGTTCTTTTTCAAGGACAGATAAACAGGTTTTTAATTCGGCTAACTTGGCCTCCAGAGAGGATAATTCTTTCTCGGTATCGGATAATTCCAAATTCACGATATCTTTTTCTTCTTTTAATTTGTTGAATTGATCCAGGATGTTCTGATGAAGATTTTTCTTATTGGCCAGGTTGATCTCAAGGCTGCGCAGATCCTGCTGCATCCCCTGTATTGAATCTTTTAGCTTTTGTATCTGGTCTTCTTTGGCGATCTTACTCTCTTTTAAAGAGTCTAAGTTTTTCTGGACTTCCCTGATCCTGTCTTCGATCTTTGTCGTATCCAGGTCAATGGGCTTTGCCTCGCCCGATAATTTAAAATTCTCTTTTTCAATAGCCTTTATTTTGATCACCAGGCCTGTCAGTTGCTCCTGGGGGAGCTTATCCAGCTGGATAACCGCATTCATCGCTTCGCCGATATCTTCATATTTGGTCTTGAGTTTCTCTATGAATTCCTTATGCGATTCCAGGGTCAACTTTTCTTTTTCCTGGCATTCGATATTTGAAATTATGCTATTGAGCGATTCGTTCTCCTGGTTTAAGGTATCATTTATACCGGTTATCTTTAGATTCAGATCTTCGAAAGAGCCCTTGGTGGTTTCTACATCTTTTGCTGCTGCCTGAAGGTTATCTTCGATCGTTGTTTTTTCTTCGTGAAGCTTTGCCTTCTCCAGTTCCAGCCTTTTTTTACGCGCTAAAAAGATCTGTTCTTTAGACGTAAAATCAGCAATATCATTCTTGACTTTCGCGCTCTCCATAGCCAGATCCAGAATATTCTTCTTTGATTTAGCGATATTCTCCAATGAAATCTTGATACAGGCAGCCAGATTATTCAGCTCTATTTCCTTTTCTTTTAAATGGGCAGCCTTGTCCTCGATATCTTTATGTATATTGTTATATTCCTCTTTTGCTTTATTCAGCTTTTCTTCGTCTGCGGTGAGCCTGGACTTGGCTTGCTCGATCTGCGTAAAAAATGATTGCCTGGCATCTTCTAATTCGGATATTTTTTCTTTATTAAACCCTATGCGCTCTTTATTCCTGATCACCTCATTATCAAAACTTAATATACTGTTCTTTACAGACATAATACTGTCTTCCAGGAGTTTTAACTCTGCCTGGCGATTGCTGATCTTCGCTTCCTGATCTTTGATTATTTCCAGGAGCTCGGACTCTTTTGTCTGGAGTTGGCTTAATTGGGCTATTATTTCGTCCTTTTCTTTCAGCAGCTCCTTTTTTTGAAATACTGCCATATTTATTTCTTTTGACTTTAGTTCTTCAAAGACCTCTTTGTAACGGCGCGCCTTATTTGCCTGGCGCTCAAGAGAGCCGATCTGGCGCTTGACTTCCGTGACGATATCATTGACTCTCAAGAGGTTCTGCTCTGTTTCCTCCAGTTTCCTCATCGCCTCTCTTTTTTGGGATTTATACCGTGTAATACCGGAGGCCTCGTCAAATACCATCCTTCTGTCTTCCGGGCGCGAACTTAAGATCAGATCTATTTTACCCTGCGCTACCATAGAATAACTCTCTGCGCCGATACCGGTCCCGGCAAGCAGGTCATTTATATCCTTAAGCCGCACAAGGGTCTTATTTAAGAGATATTCGCTTTCTCCGGAACGAAAGATCCTGCGGGTGATAGTAACCTCGCCGGCATCAACAGGAAAAAATTTCTGCGCATTATCAAAAGTCAGGCTCACCTCAGCCATGCTTAAAGCCTCTTTAGAATCCGTACCATTAAAGATGACATCCTGCATTTCGGAGCCACGCAGGGATTTTGCCGATTGTTCTCCTAAGACCCAACGGATAGAATCAAAAATATTACTTTTGCCGCAGCCATTTGGCCCAACGATAGCGGTAATCCCCGGTTCAAAATGCAAAGATGTTTTTATTAAAAATGATTTAAAACCGACGATCTCTAATTTCTTAAAATACATTTTTTCTCCTTGCGCAGAAAGCGCATACCGGCGTAATTCTCCGCCACGGGGCGGATGCCGACCCATCCAATTGGGTCGGGCAAATAAGCGCCGGGTATTTATGAAGGGCTGGTTTTATTTTCTAACCAGGCATCGATTTTTTCTCTACGGAAACGCCACTGGCCTACGAGTTTTACCGCGGGGATCTTATTATG
>Ga0265297_10009169_pt1 | contig 12884 bp, 17 predicted proteins | sample Munlanlwell13791_FD_192502 | JGI IMG/M metagenome (GOLD analysis project Ga0265297, IMG submission 192502) | Leachate microbial communities from a municipal landfill in Southern Ontario, Canada - Leachate well 137-91 | ecosystem: Engineered > Solid waste > Landfill > Unclassified | place...
CACGAGGATATCCGATAGCGCACCGTCATCAATATCGTGCCGCGCGAGCGTTCGGACGATCACGGTCGTCCCCGTCATCATGCCGGCGACGGTCGCGCGTTCGCCTTGCGCGAAAGCGTCCGGGTCGCAGGCATTCGCGTCGCAGCGGCTGGATGCGGTGAAGATGAGCTGGACGTGTGTCGCCGGACGACCGGGTTCCTCGTACGTGAGATGCCAGATGCCAGGGGTCAGACCGGGATTGTCTTTGATCAGGCTTCCCGTCTGTTCAAAAGCGACGCCGATACCCCCGGGGAGCGTTGGAATGCCAGTCGTCCCCGGCGGTTCGATTGGGGCGAAACGGATGAATCGGAATCCGGCATAGGCCGCGGCGGCGAAGACGATCGCGGCGGCGGCGATGAGTAGGGCATTGCGCATAATCGTTTGTCGTCGGTGCTTTAGGAGTTGGTCTACGGGTTGGCTTCATCGCCGCTGTTTTTTGCGCGATCGCCGATATCGCGCCAGCGCTTTTCCGCCCCCGTCATTTCCACGGACGGTTCTGATCGTTCGCGTCCATACAGGAGGTCCTGATAGGCTCGGTCTTCGCCGGTCGATTTTTCAAGAGCGAGTTTGAATGCGGGGGATTCAAGGATGGACTGCGGGAGCAGACCGACGTATCTTGGATCCTTTGCCGCCATGACAGGATCTCGGTACGCAACACGTTTGAGTTCGCCGATGACATCTGGCGACTCGAAGGTAGCGGCATCGAACAGTCCGCTCCGTTTCATCCAGAGGAAATCGTCAATGCGGAGCTGGTCGAGGCATCGCTCGGCGCACGCTTGAGCCGCTTCTTTGAATGCGGGCAGGGATAGGAACGGTCCCGTCATTTCAGCCTTCTGCTCTGAGAGCTTTTTGAGGAGCCCGATTTCTCCGTGACGGAGTTCGTCGATAATATCTTCGCCGCCAACGACTGGAATTTCTGACGGCGGCCGTTCATTCGTGGGCACCGCATCCTGGCGGTCGCGCCGAATTTCGGGGACAGCGGCGCGGGCGAGCGATTCATTGGCGTTTGGCATAGACGGTTATTGGAGGTGAATGCCGAGCCCCGTGAGGAGCGAGACGGCTTCGGGGAGCGAAAACGTTGCGTCTTTTACTTTATTCGCCGTCGGATCGATTGCGTAGTGTTTTGCCGCGTGAAAGCGGGCTTCCCGGAGATCGCAATCGTGAAAGAGCGTTTTTTCAAGGCTGCTGTTTTCAAAATCCGCTTCCATAAGGTTCGAGCCGGTAAAACGGCATTCGCGGATCGTTGAGGCGATAAAGGGCGTCCGGTTAAGTTTAAGCGACGAGAAGTTACACGTTTCAATAAGGCAGTTCCTGAATGAGACCGTGAAGAAGTGCGAGCTGCACCGCGAGAAGTCGACCCCGACGAGTTTCGAGTCTTTGAAGGTGACGCCGTGGAGCCCGCAGTTCGTCATCTTTGGGAGGCTGAATTCGCAATGATCGAAGATGCAGTCCGTGATATCGACGCCGGAGAAGTCGAACCCGTGAAACCTGCACTGGACGAATGTGCAGTCGCAAAACGTCGACCCCCGGAATGCCTCCGGGGAGGGGAGTTCGAGGCTTTTAAACGTTTCGTTCGCGTGCGCGCCGGGTTTAAAGGGGTCCATAGGAATAACGCGTATCATACTCCAGTTTCCATGAACCGAAGAGTCGAAAACAAAACGCCGCGCCGGAATGGCGTGGCATTTGCGTATTGATATTGAGGACGACGTTGCTTACGCGTCTTCGTCCGCGCCACCGATGGCTTCCAGAATGGCGTCGAGCTTCGCGTTGATCGTGCGCAATTGTTCCTGAATAGCGCGATCGTCACGCTCCGTACTATTTGAATAATTTTTTGGACCATTGCCGAAATCTCCGCGGCCGCCTTCTTTCTTGAAGCAGTTCGTGCAGAGGACCGGCTTCTTCCCGTTCGGGCGGAACGGGACTCGGCAGTTTTTGCCACATGCGCCGCAGATCGCCTCAAACGACTCGGAGTTCCCGAAGTCGCGTCCGCCGCGGGGCTTTTTCCACGATCCGGTTTTTTGACCGAATCCATGGCTGCCACGGCCTCCGCCGGAACGCTTATCTCGATGAGGGGTATACATAAGGAGAACACGCTATCAGAGATCGATGAGAATGTCAAGTTTAATACACAAGCCGTCTTTATGGTAAGATCGGGAGCATGAATACGGCGTCGAATGATCCGTTGCACGGGATAACGCTTAAGGCGATCCTCGAGTCGCTCGTCGAAGAATATGGCTGGAACGGGATGGCGCGATTCGTCGATATCAACTGTTTTAAAAAGGATCCAAGCATTTCTTCAAGCCTGAAGTTCCTGCGAAAAACGTCGTGGGCGCGGGAAAAGGTCGAATCGCTGTATATCAGGAGGTTTGTCGCGCCCCGACCTGAGCGCGAACTCGGGGACCTTCCGGACCTGTTTTTGATGGATTGAGCGTGGTAACGGGCTAGGCGTGGATTTCTCCGTATGAGGTATCGTCGCGATGGTCGATAACGTGCCGCTGATGCGGGACGATGAGTTCGGGTAGTCGGTCGAGAGCGAACCAGTCCAAGTGGTCGCAAATTTTTGGTTCTTGGATGGCGGCCTCGCCGGTCCACTTTTTGATACGGAAAAAGACGTCGACGTAGACCCGATCGTTGGTAAAACGATGGAGGAGATGGATGAATTCCAAGTCATCCTCCGTGGCTTCGAGGCCCGATTCTTCTTTAAGCTCCCGCAGCGCCGCTTGTCGGAGCGTTTCGCCTTCTTCAAGGTGCCCTGCGGGCATGTCGTAATACCCGTCGCGAAACCCGGTGTTCAGCCGCCGGAGCAGGAGAATACGATTCGCCTCGTCGATCACCATGGCGTACACGGCAACGAGGCTGCGATAGTGCTGATCGCTCATAATTTTGGAGAAACGACATCCATCGTCATGTTGCGAGGTGACGGATAAGTATGCGGAGGCTAACACGGCCGTTCGATCAAAACAACGAAATTATCTCAAACCACCGAACGAAAATCACCCCGCGTAGTGCGAGATGATTTTGCTGGCAGGGGCGGAGGGGATCGAACCCCCGTTACGGGTTTTGGAGACCCGAGTCCTACCACTGAACGACGCCCCCGTGTTTACTTCTCTCGAAGTCTTTTGAGTAGGCCTGTATAGGCGGAGCCGGATTGCTTCAAGTTGGTCTCTCTTTGGCGCGCCATCTCTTCGAGCTCGTACGCCTCGCAGTAGAGCAGCCTGACGGGGTGTCGATGTTTGGTGGCATCAACGCACCCGTTGAGATGCTCTCGCAACCTCCTCTTGAGATCGCCGGAAAAGCCGATATAGATACCGTCGTCTTTATCCGATTTAAGGAGGTAGACGTAGTACATATTTTTCTGGCAGGGGCGGAGGGGATCGCCCCGCCTCTCGCGAGAGGCGGGGTTGGAGACCCGAGTCCTACCACTGAACGACGCCCCCCAGGATCTATGATTGTGCCGGAATAATATCGGAATGAGGATTTTTGGGCAAGGGGAAGGATAGACGCTCTGTTATTTGCTAATGATTACCGTTAGTGATCATTCTTATTTTTTTTCATGAACCCTCTATCCGAGAAGTCGTGATATTGATGGAACCCGTGATCCCTGGTACTGTCGATCGACATGGACAGAAAAAAGCTTGAGGCTTTGCTCGCAGAGCGGAAGGCGCCATCGTACCGGCTCATGCAGGCGTATCAGGCGTTTTCGCGCGAGCTTTGTGCCTCGTGGGATGACGTAACGACCTGGTCGAAAGAATTGCGGACGGAAGCCGCCGCGGCAATTCCTTGGGACGAGCTGGCTGTCGAGCGCATTCTTGAAAGCGCGGAAAAGGACGCCGTGAAATTTTTGTTTTCATGCGCGGACGGTGCGAGGATCGAATCCGTTATCATGCGGCACGAGGGCGGTCGGAATACGGTCTGCATTTCGTCGCAGGTCGGGTGTCCGATGAAGTGTGCGTTCTGTGCGACGGGTGCGCTCGGATTCACGCGAAACCTCACGGCCGAAGAAATTTTTGATCAGGTTATTTTGGCTGCGCGGTGGCTGAAGGCAAACAAAGATGCGGCCGTGACAAATGTCGTCTACATGGGCATGGGGGAGCCGATGCATAACTATGATGAGGTGATGCGCTCCATTCGCCTCCTCAATGATCCACACGGCTTCGCGCTCGGCGTGCGGCATATCAGCATTTCGACGTGCGGCATTGTGCCGGGCATCTTGAAGTTCGCTGATGAAAAACTTCAGGTGAATCTTGCGATCTCGCTCCATTCGGCCGTGCCCGAAACGCGATCAAAGCTCATGCCGGTCAACGCGCCGTACCCCATCGAAAAGCTCATGGGAGCCGTTGAGACATACGTCGAAAAGACGAACCGCAAGGTCCTTTTCGAATATCTCCTCATCGACGGCGTGAATGACACGCGTGCGGAGGCCGAGGCACTCGCGTCGCTCATGGCGAAGAATCGGCGGCTCTATCAGGTGAACCTGATTAAGTATCACGACACGCACGTCTTTAAGGCGACGCCGATCGAAAAACGCGAGTGCTTCAGTCAGTGGCTGCACGACCGGGGTATTCCTGTCACCATACGGCGGTCATTCGGTGAAGATATTCTCGCTGCGTGCGGTCAGCTCGCGGCGGCGAGCGGATCATAGAGAGATCGTGCCAAGCCGCATAAGCCGTGCTACTTTCCTTTGGAGCATGATCATGGATGAACGCGATGACGTGGATTTGATACGCGCGTACCGGAAGGGAGACGAGCGTTCATTCGAGACGCTTGTTGCGCGGTACGTTGGGCCGATCTATCGGTTCGCTTTTCGGATTGTTCGAAACGCGCGCGATGCGGAAGATGTTTCGCAGGAGGTTTTTTTAAAAACGTGGAAACACTTGAACCGTTTCGACGTTTCGAAGTCGTTTAAGGCGTGGATCTTCGCCATTGCCAGGAACGCGTCGATCGACTTCGTGCGCAAGAAGGATCCTTTGACGTTTACGTCGTTGGAGCGCGACGCCGGAGACGAGGGCGACCGCTACGCATTTGATGTTGAGGATTGGCGCCCGCTTCCTGACGAGATCGTCGCGCGCATGCAGGACGCCGAGGCGCTCGACGGTGCGCTCGCGGAAATCTCCCCGAATGCGCGCGCCGTTATCCTCATGCATGACGGAGAGGGCCTGACATTTCAGGAGATCGCCGACGCCGTTCATGAACCTATGAACACCGTAAAGAGCCGCTACCGAAGAGGCGTCGAATCCTTGAAGGCGCATTTCGCAGGGCGGCATGAAGGGGCTTCATAGAGCCAAAATATTGTATTCATGCACCATTTACCCACTCTATGCGTATTTATCGCGAGACTATGAACGGCATTCCCGTCCGGGCTTTGCCTGACGTGGGGGTTCCGCCGGAACTCCAGACAAAAATCCTCACTGCCATTACGGCGGCGAGGATTCGCAGGCTGCGTAATGAATTCGTTGCGACGGGATTCGCGTTCGGCATCGTTATCGCTGCCGCAACGGCGTCTATCTCGCGGCTCGTCGTGGAGATCCGGTCGTCGTCGATTGTCGGGTACCTCCGCTTGCTCATTTCGGATTCCGATATCGTCTTCGGTAATTTTCGGGAATACCTCTACGGCATCCTCGAGTCGCTTCCGGTCGGTTCGATCGTCTTTGCACTGACGTCCGTCCTGCTCTTGCTCGGCGCCGTCGCGTTCCTCCAGGCCCTCATGCACGCGCGCCGCTTGTCGATCCGGCGCGGTATGCCAAGGCAGGCGGCGGCGTAACGCCTTATAAAGAATCATATGAACGACATCATGACATCGAAAGGGTTCCGCATAACGGCATTCGTGCTCGGCGGATTGATTTTGTATTTTATTGGGTTCGCGGCGGGGATGACCGTCGGCGTAAACAAGGAACGGCATTTTAAGAATCGCAACGAACATTTCCAGGGCATGTTCGCGCCACGGCCGGGGATGGCGCGCGACGGGATGCCGTTCGGTCAGCCTCCGCTCATGCCTGCGCACGGCGCATTCGGGAAGGTCATTTCGGTCGCATGGCCGAGTATCGTGATCAGTATGCCGGACGAATCCGAACAGGAAGTCATTGCGTGCGACGCGACGAGCATTCGAACCCGCCGTGGAACGGGCGCGCCCGACGATATTGTCGTCGGATCGGACGTTGCCGTATTCGGATCTCCGAATCACGACGGACAGATCGAGGCGCAGCTCATCCGCATTCTCGTAACCGCCCAATAACGTTCGCCCACGTATATGATTCGTCTTGAACCAGTGTTACGCCTTCTGAAGAAGAGGACCGCGATCATCGCGCTCATTGCGATCGCGGGCGTCGGCGTATACCTCTGGTATCGGAAAGCGGAGGCGGTCGAACCGACGCGATACGTGCTAACGGCGGCGACGCGCGGGTCGGTCATCCAGAACATTAGCGGGAGCGGTCAGGTTTCCGGCTTGCGCCAGTTCGACGTTAAGCCAACGGCCTCGGCGAAGATCACGAAGATTTTCGTGAAGCCGGGAGATGCCGTGACAACGGAGACTCCGATCGCACAGCTCGATGCAACAGATGCGCTGAAAGCTATTCGGGACGCGCAGCAGTCGCTGCGCGACGCGCAGATCGCATACGACTCTCAAAAATTATCATACGAAAAAGAGACGGGTCCTGCCGATGCGTCGGCGGTGTTGCAGGCCGAGAATACGCTGAACCAGGCAAAGCGCGCGCTCGAAGCGCTCTTGGAGCCTCCAGACACGAGTGATATTGCAACGGCGGAGAACGACGTGAAGACGCAGCGGGAAAATACGAAATTGTCCTATGACAACGAACTGTCCGTCGGCATACGCAATGCCTACGACAATGCCGTAACGGCGATCAAGAACGCGGCGAAATCCGCCAAGCAGGGCGCGCATGACGCGGAGCCGATCATCTTGGCGAACGACCCGAATATTTCGAACTTGAGCCCGAGCAAGCTCATGGAGGCGATTGCTCTGTCGTATGACATTGATGAGCACGTCGATCATCTCGATGCCGCGGCGTCTTCCTTGGCGGCGACGGGGGCGGATCCAGATGATATCGATGCCGCGCTCGTTACTGCGAAAGATACATTGGGAAAAGTCGTTCCATATCTTCAGAAGCTGTCGGACGCCCTTTTGAATACGGCGCCTTCAGCGGCGTATTCATCGAGCGCGATTAGTTCGCTCAAGACGACGATCGACAGCAACCTTTCAGATGCGACGTCTCGATTGAGCACCATTTTGACCCAGGTGCAGATGATTGATTCGGCAAAGACGTCGTATGCAACCGCGCTTATCAGCCTTCAGAAGGCGGAGGTGGCGCTTGCGAAATTACTTGAGCCCGCGAATGAGAACGACGTGGCGACGGCAAAAGAGAAGGTGGCGCAGGCCGAACAGTCGCTGGCAGAGATCAAGGCTGGTTTGTCGGACGTCGAGCGCGCGATCGCGCAAAACACGTTGAAGCAGCGTCTCTCATCGCTCACGAGCGCGCAGAATAAGCTTGCGGATGCGCGGGATGCGCTCGCGGATTATATGATCAAGGCTCCGTTCGCCGGGATCATCGCGACGGTGTCGGTCGACGTTGCGGACGACGCATCGCCATCAACGTCGATCGCGACCGTTGTGACGACGGCGAAGATCGCTGAACTCGCCTTGAACGAGGTCGATGCGGCGAAGGTTCAGGTCGGACAGAAGGCGACGCTGACATTCGACGCCATTCCAGATTTGAGCGTTGCCGGGGTCGTGTCAGAGGTCGATTCGCTCGGGACGGCATCGCAGGGCGTGGTGAACTACAATATCAAGATCGTTTTTGAGACGCAGGATGAGCGGGTGAAGTCCGGTATGAGCGTGACGGCGGAGATTGTTATACTCGCCGAGCCTAATGTCCTCACGCTCCCGAATGCGGCCGTCCATACGACCGACGGTATTTCGACGGTCAGCGTTCTTCCGAACGCCGATGCATCGGATCAGACGGCGTTTACGCAAGGGCTTCCGTCGTCGGAGCTGCCGCAAGCGAAACAGGTGGAGATCGGCGTTTCGAACGATCAAGTCACGCAGATCGTTTCGGGCTTGAATGAAGGCGACGTCGTTGTTCTTCGAACAGTCACCGGATCGAGCAAGACGCCCGCATCGTCCTCGGCAGCGCGAACACCGTCTTCGCGATCCTCAATGGGAATGCCAGGACTCGTCGGCGGAGGTCCGCCGGGGAATTAATCGTGGTACGGCTATGGGGATGATCGATATTCGTGGCGTCAGCAAATCATATGACATCGGCAAAGAGACGACGGAAGTCCTCCATGGCGTAACGTTTAGCGTCAACAAGGGGGAATTCGTCGCGATCACGGGGCCTTCGGGGTCGGGAAAATCGACGCTCATGCATATTATCGGCGCGCTCGATCAGCCGACGAGCGGAACGTACCTCCTCGACGGCGAAGACGTCTCGGCGCTCCCTGCGGACGAGCTCGCGAAGATCCGGCGGACAAAAATTGGTTTTGTCTTTCAGGCATTTCACCTCCTCCCGCGTGCGAGCGTCCTCCGCAACGTCGAGCTCCCGCTCGTCTATGCCGGCATACCACATGCGGAACGCGCCGAGCGTGCAAAAAGAGCGCTCATCGAAGCCGGGCTTGAAGAGTCCCGATTCGCGCATGCGTCAAACCAGCTGTCGGGCGGACAGATGCAGCGCGTCGCGATCGCGCGCGCGCTCGTGAATGACCCGGCGATTATCCTTGCCGACGAGCCGACGGGCAATCTTGATTCGAAAACGGGAGACATCGTCCTCGAGACATTCCAGCGTCTCCATACAGAGGGGCGGACGGTCGTCCTTATTACGCACGAGGCATACGTTGCGGAACACGCCGAACGGATCATCGTTATTAAAGACGGCAGTATCCTTGAAGATCGCAAGAATACGAAGCGATTCCTCAAAAAGACGCAGAAGGTATGAACAGCGTCGATCTCGCGCAGGAAGTTGTCCTCGGTATTTCATCGAACAAAGTTCGATCGGGATTGACGATCCTCGGCATCGTCATTGGCATTGCTTCGGTCATCGCTATGCTTTCCGTCGGTCAGGGCGCGAAGGCGCAGATTGAATCGAGTGTGAAGTCGCTCGGCTCAAACCTCCTTATGGTCATGCCGGGCTCTCAACGCGGATTCGGCGGAGCGGCGAGTTCCGGGCGGGGGTCTGCGACGACCTTGAAGCTTGGCGATGCGACGGCGATCAAGGAACTCGCGGGCGTTTCTGCCGTTTCACCGGAGGTTTCAAAACGACTCCAGGTCGTCGTGAGCGGCAGTAACACGAACACGCAGATTCTTGGAACGACGCCGGAATATCAGACAACGCGGAACGTGGCCGTGGCATCGGGGAGTTTCTTCAGCGACTCGGACGTGACGTCGAAAGCAAAAGTCGCCGTGATTGCGCCGACGACGCGTAACGACCTTTTTGGCGAAGACGTTGATCCGGTCGGATCAGTCATTCGCATTAATGGTATGAATTTTAAAATTGTCGGATTGACGGTTGAGAAAGGCGGATCTGGTATGTCGAATCAGGACGATATGATCTTTATTCCGATTTCGACAATGCAGACCTTCCTTGCGGGCAGCGATGCCGTGAGTACGATTGATGTGGCTGCGGAGAGCGAAGACGTTATGACGGATGTTCAGAATCAGATCACCGAGCTCCTCCTTCAGCGCCATAAGATTTCCGACGCGACGCAGGCTGATTTCAGTATTATGAATCAGTCGGATATCGTGAGCGCCGCCTCGAGTATTACGGGGACGTTTACGACGCTCCTCGCGTCGATCGCGGGCATTTCGCTCCTCGTCGGCGGCATCGGTATTATGAACATGATGCTTACGACGGTGACGGAACGAACGCGGGAGATCGGTCTTCGACAGGCGATCGGCGCCGAAAAGACCGTTATCGTGTACCAGTTCCTCGGCGAAGCGATTCTTCTAACGGTCCTCGGCGGGCTTATTGGAATCGCGTGCGGATGGGGGATCGCTCGGCTCATTACCATGTTCGCGTCGACGACAACGGTCGTTTCCTGGACATCGGTCGTCCTCGCATTCAGCGTTTCCGCGGGCATCGGTCTCGTCTTCGGCTACTACCCCGCCCGCCGCGCCGCACGGCTGAATCCGATCGAGGCGTTGCGCTACGAATAGCGACAGACATCAGAATTACGATCAATGATTCTAAACGAATATATGAAAAAAATTCTTCCATTCCTCATCGTCGCCGTTGCGGCGGGCGCAATTTCGTTCTACGGCGGCAGCGTGTTCGCGAAAAGATTATCGACCTCGCAGGGCGCGGGCCGCCAGATGGGCAATGATCCGACGGGCGGCATGATGGCGTCGGGCCGCGCGGTCGGAGGTCAATTCGGTCGAAATAATTCCGGATTGATCAATGGTGAAGTCGTCTCGAAAGACGCGACGAGCATAACGATCAAGCTTCAGGCGGCTCCTGGCGGTCAGACAGATGGCCAGACGGGTTCAAAAGTCGTGTTTTACTCGGCGTCGACGACGGTCGCGAAAATGGCGACGGTATCGATGGATGAATTGACGCCCGGAACGAGCGTCATGATCGTCGGGAAGAGCGAGACTGACGGAAGCATGACGGCGCAGTCGATTCAGATCCGTCCTGAGGGGGTTGTTGGTACGCCCATGAGGGCGCGCCAATCACCATCGGCGGGTCAGGGTAATGAGCAGTAGACGGGGCGGGTTCAGGTCGATTCGAATGATCTAAGTATGGCGGTCATCGATACGGAATTCGACGCAATCGTCGCAAATGAGATTGCGCACCTCGAACGGACATTTCCGGGAGCGTTCGATAATATCGCCGTCACGATTGAGCAGGATGCTCGCGACGGAGAGGGCGGCATCCGTCTGCGGCGCGGCGAAACCCTGCTCGGTCTCTACGAAGGCGTTCCGAGGCTCGAACGGACGTACGACGAGGCTTGGATGCTGCCGGATAAGATTACCCTGTTTATGGGTCCGATATGTGAAGAAGCGGAAGCGGACGGCAGACCGTTGGACGAGGTCGTTCGCGATGTTGTATGGCATGAAGTCGCACACGCCCTTGGCCTCGGCGAGCGCCGTGCGCGCGCCGCTGAAAAACGGCGGCGATCAGATGGCGGCCGCATTGGCCGTTCGGCGACGCGCGCGTAAGATGTTCTGAGGTCCCTCAAGAGAACCAACGTCACATGTCAATCATCAGCGTCAATCATCTCGTAAAAACGTTTAACGATCTGAATGCGGTCGATGATATTTCATTTTCCGTCGAAGCTGGTGAGATTTTTGCATTCCTCGGTCCGAATGGCGCCGGTAAAAGCACGACGATTAAAATGCTGACCACGCTCCTCCGTCCGACGTCCGGCAGCATTGAATTGAACGGCTTCAATCCCGTTCGGGAGCCTGACGATGTTCGTCGATCCTTCGGGATCGTTTTTCAAGACCCCAGCCTCGATGACGAGTTGACAGCCTGGGAGAACCTTGAGTTCCATGGAGTCCTCTACGGCGTTCCGAAGGTCGTCCGACGCGAGCGGATGAGGCGGCTCTTAAGCGTCGTGGAGCTCGACGATCGGCGCGATAGCCTCGTGAAAACGTTTTCCGGCGGAATGAAACGTCGTCTCGAAATCGCTCGCGGGCTCCTTCACCATCCGAAGATTCTGTTCCTCGACGAACCAACGCTCGGCCTTGATCCGCAGACGAGGAACCGCATGTGGTCGTACGTTGAGCATTTGAATGCCGAAGAAGGCGTGACCGTCTTTTTTACAACGCACTACATGGAGGAAGCGGAACGGGTCGCGCGAAGGATTGCGATTATCGATCACGGGAAGATTATTGCGTCAGGATCGGCGGACGATCTGAAAGCCGAAACGAAGACAGCGTCGCTCGAAGGCGCATTTCTCGCGTTGACCGGCGATGCCATTCGCGAAGAGGAGGGCGGCGCGCTTGACCGGATGCGCTTTGCGCGGCGCATGCACGGTCATCGGTAATTATGAATACAATATATATTCTTTGGCTTCGGCAATTGAAGAGATACGTCCGTTCGAAGTCGCGACTCGTCGGATCACTCGGGCAGCCGATTCTGTTTTTGGTGGCACTCGGGTATGGATTCGGGCCGGTATACCAGCAGGCCGGTCAGGGGAGTTACCTTCAGTATCTGACGCCCGGCATCATCGGAATGAGCATTATTTTTACCTCCGTTTTTTCAGGCATGGAGGTTATTTGGGATCGTCAATTCGGGTTCCTCAAAGAGACGATGGTCGCTCCCGTCTCACGCGTCAGTATCATGCTCGGCAGAACGCTCGGCGGGGCGACGGTCGCTACATGTCAGGGGACGATCGTCCTCATCATTTCGGTGATCGCCGGTTTTCGTCCGGAGCGACTTGCATTCATTCCATTCGCTATCGCGACGATGCTCCTCATCGCGCTCCTGTTTACGTCTCTCGGTACCGCGATTGCGTCCATCCTTACGGATATGCAAGGGTTCCAGCTTATCGTCAACTTCCTTATCATGCCTCTCTTTTTCCTGTCGGGTTCGATGTTCCCGCTTAAGGGCCTTCCGCCGGTGATCATGACGATCGCAACGCTCGATCCTCTGACGTACGGCGTCGACGCGTTGCGCGGATTCCTCATCGGCGCGAGCCATTTTCCCATTCAGCTCGATCTTTTCGTCGTTGCCGCCGTAACGCTGTTCTTCGTTGGGCTCGGGAGCTACCTCTTCACGAAAATCGAGGTATAGCGCAAAAGGCATTGCGCTATCGCCCGTGTTTGACCTGGGCGGTGCGACGTCGTAATCTGGCGTTACGACTATGGGTTTCTCGTTTTCTTCGTTTACCTTTTCTGA
>Ga0265297_10009170_pt1 | contig 12882 bp, 12 predicted proteins | sample Munlanlwell13791_FD_192502 | JGI IMG/M metagenome (GOLD analysis project Ga0265297, IMG submission 192502) | Leachate microbial communities from a municipal landfill in Southern Ontario, Canada - Leachate well 137-91 | ecosystem: Engineered > Solid waste > Landfill > Unclassified | place...
CCGGTTTCACGATCCATTCCATAAACATTATTCCGCGTCCACGGTTTATACCACGGTTTTTCCAATGGCGGTATTTCGCGGGCACGCTCAACGTCGTCAGTCCTCATCCGTTCGCTTTCCAGCCGCTTGGTTACGTGTTCAGGTGCCGGTTTTCCGGTCCGATCGCCACGCCAGATACCGTCATCCCCGCGCACATATTCTTCTGGCTGATTTGCGCCCGGTAAAGGTTGGCCGGTTTTCGGATCAATACCATTTTCGACCATTGCCGCCGCAATGCTGGCCTGCCCCGCAATCTCCGCCGGCATGACCTTTTCCGCCAACTTCCGCTGGTTGACGGCCTCGCGAATCTTCAATTCATTCCCCATCCGCGCATCAAGCCGCTGCTGTTCGGCGTATTTGTTGCGCTCGATATTGCTCCCCAGCCCTGCTCGGTACTTCATTTCCGGCGTAATCCCGGCCGGCGCGTTCGCTGCGGGCGTCGCCGACGTGAACAACGGCGTATTCGTGACCGCGCCGCTGGCCTGGGGCACCATGACGCGGCCGCCCTGGTTGGCCATACCGCGCAACACCCCGCTGGCAAACTGCTGGTTGGTAAGCGGGATCGTTCCGCCGGCCGCGCCACCCATGACCATCCGCGGCTGGGTGGACGTAGGCGTGCCTGCCGACAACGCCCCGGGCTGGCCCTGCGGGACGTACAGTCCGCGCTGACGCAAATCAAGGTTCGGTTGCGGCGCCGCGGGCATACCGTCATTGATCCCGTCTTCATTATGCAACCGCGCCGCCAGGGCGGCCTGTTCGCTCGCGTCATAATCCCTCTGATTTTGACGTGAGCGATCAATCGCTTCCCGCCTCATTCGTTCCATCTCGTCTTCGGTGTATCTCGCCCTGGGTAAAAGTGCCATGGTAGCCTCCTATTTCATTTTCCGCGCCAAATCAAACGTGTCCAGCCACGCCCGAAAATGGTCTTTGATGTTATGTTTCAGATAAACGACCTGCCGCGCCCGGGCGCCCACGCTGTGCCGCAATTCAGGATCGCAAATCAAGCTATCAAGATGCTTGTACCACGACCCAGGCGAGTTGTTTTCGGCGATAAATCCTGCTCCAGCAGTGACGGTCCGTGTATAGCAAGGCAGCGGTGACGCAACCGTCGGGATCCCCAGCGCTGAATACTGCAAATATTTCAGTTCGGATTTCGACCTGTTCCACGGATGGTCAACCAGCGGCAGCAAGCCGATGTCAAAATCCTTCATTGCCTCGGCCAATTGCGACACGGGCGCCCAATCATCACACTGTATCCGGTCTTTGAACGGCTCCATGATGTCGCCCATAAACGACTTCATGTCAATCCAACCGACAAAATGGAGGCGCAGGTGAGCGTGCTTCTGCATCAAATCGCGCAGCACCTCGCCCACCAGCGGCGCATCCATCAGGTGCGACTGGCTGGCCATCCAACCGATTGTGACGGTATCCTTGCCGGCGCCGGCCGCGGTTTGCCGTTCAATATGCGCACTATCCCACATCTCCATGTCAATCGCATTATGCACCACGACGATATTTTTCTCCGGCAGCCGACCTTTAACCACCTGTGCCAACTCCGGCGTGGAAACCGTGATTATGTCGCACTCCCGCATAATCGTTTCGCAATCTTCCGGACGCAGGCATTTATCGCCGTACGTCTTAAATATCGGCGCAATGTTCCAGATGTCGTCGTCAATCTCATAAATTGTTGCGATCCCGCGTTCTTTGGCAAACTGCACGTTCGGAAGGTTGCGGTTCTGGCGCTGAAACACCATGACGTTGGTGCCGGGATAGTCGGAAAACATGATGTTTGTCTTGCAGTCCATGCGGTGATTTGGGTATTTGTTGATTTCGCGCGCGACGATCTCGCCGCGGTAATGGCCGCAAGCGTGAGTGTCAATCATGTAGAATTTGATGTTCATTGCTCTACCAGTATTTATTCCTAATACGCATTAATGGCGTAACTAAAACGTTGATGTAGATCGGGATGATGCGTCGTAAATCAGACATAATTCACCAGTATTTATTCGTGCAATATTGAAACTGCCATTCCGTGACGATTTTTCCCAGGCCATCCGATCGCGGGCGGAACTGAATCCGTAATCGCTGCGCTTCATGCCCATCATTGATCAACTCACCCCATTCAATATTCTCAACAAACCGGGCATTGCCCACTGATAACACACTCCTAGGGGTTGTGGAAAAGCTCGATTCACTAGCTGAATAATAAACGCCTGTTTCAAACACACTTCCGAATGGTGAAAAGATCGCAGGCATACGCGGTGAGTCCTCCATAAATACTTCCACGGCTTGCGGGGCGAAAGATTGGTGCGGCACATCCTGATTAAAATTTAAACCTAGGATTCCATAGATTTCACCACCGCGAATTCGCGCGCTTGCGTACCATACATTTGATCCAGCCCCACCATCATAATAAGGGCCATCCCAACTCGCTGAAGAATCTGCTATAAATGTTCCGCCAGTGAAAGCCGTTTCCCCGGCAGCCGTAAACTCCGCTTTTTTTTGATCTTTAAAAGCTTCAAAGTCAAAAGTATCCACACCAACAGGGGAATAAAACACCTCGCTTCTTACCCACCGATCCTGCCGATGGCCTGTCAACTCCGGCGTTTTCCCGGCAGTCACGCGCAACGCGTGCAGCACCCGATACAGCTCTTCAAGAAATGCCTTTGACGCATATTTTGGGGTGCCGTACCAAGCGGAATTGGTGACGGTCATCACTTTCGGCTCAGAAAATACGATGTTCGTATATTGGTAATTTGCCGGATAGGCCGCTCCGTAATACCACCCGTACCATATATCATAGGATAGCGGCACCCCGTTCGGCCAGGGGTAGGTGTAGTGCTGCATTATCTCCCCGTGCGACATATAATAAGCCACGCGCGGATCAGCAGAATAGGTGTCGTACACGATGTAGAACGACCCGCTTGGCACCGTCACGCCATAAATGCTCGTGTCATTGGAGGCATACGCCCGCGCTTGCATGTTGGTGAACGGAACGGTGTCATGTGTAAAAGAGAAATTCACTGTCTGCGGCGCGCTGGACGTATAAACATACACCTTGTTGCTCGGGAACTCCGTGAATGCATAATTTGTGCGCAGGACGTAGTAATCCCCTCCGCTCACATAATGCTGGCCGCCGCCCGGCAGGGCCTCATCATAGCCCCAGAAACTCACATCCTGCGTATATGCCACCACGTAATTCGTCTGAATATTCGTCGTTGCCGGCCGGATAGTGAACTGGTTTGTGCCATCGCCAATCCCCAATTCCGCAAATAGCCCAGTCACTGTCAGAAATTGAACCGGGACATTTGTCCGGTAATCGTAATTCGTACTGACGTATCGCGGAATCAATTCGTGGACTTTTGCGACTACATCGCCCCAGTGTATATGACTTTCATACCAGCTCCCGTAAGAGTGTCTCGCCACATTTGGTTCCATTACGAAGCCGAATGCATTCGTGACACTATTCGTGTAAAACGCCAGGTTGGTAGTTCCATTGGTGACTATGCAATTCGTCACCCAATCACGGGCGATCTCCAGCGGGGCAACCCTGTCATACGCGCTATTGGATGTTGCCAGGCACCGCTCATGAAGAGCCAGCATGATCTCGATCGTATCCACCTGATGCACCGTCTGGCGTTGATTGTTCACAACGAAGATCGTCGCGCCGGTGATTGCGATTGCCGCCAGCGCCGTCCAGCCATACTTGATTGGTTGAAATTCAAAGCTCATTCGTAGTAACTCGGGATGATGATGTTTCCGATATGCCCGATGCGCTCAATACTGCCTGCGCCGTTTATCAACCGGAACTGGGCAAGCCACACCCGGAATATCTGTGCATCTGAGCGCGGCTCGGCCGTGCTCGGCCCTCTGACAAAAACCTCGTGGTTTGATAAATTATATTCCACCCAGACATATTGATGATCAGCCGTTAAGATTCCGCTCAGCCCCGCAGTCATGCCACTGGTAGCAGTATATGGTGGATGGCCCGCATGTAGCACTTGGCCGGCAGTGACACCTACAGCAGTGCCCGAGACCGTGCACCCAAACGCAAACTTCGACAAATTCAGACTGCTTTTATAAATCGGCACACTCCACCCGTACCGTTCTTCCTGGTCGCCGCCGCCCGTCGCGCTCATCCCGCGCAACTTCGCCGACAGCGAATCGAGTTCCGCCTCCAGAAACCCAATCTTAGCCGTCAGTTCTTTCTGATCGTTATTGTCAGGCATAATAAACCTCTAACGTCAACCATCGGACGTTGATACTTCCGTCGCTTCGCCTAACCGCACCCAGTACACGCCAAGCCAATATCCGCCGGCAAGAGCCGAATACGTCACGGAAATTCGTTCGTGATCCGTTCCCGACACATAAGCCAGTGCGCTGGATTTGCTTTTAAAATACTGCTCGTGCCTTGTCCACATTTGAATGATCCACACCTCTTCGTCGCGGTCATATCCCACAACTTCACGAACGGTTTGCGTCTCGTCGTTTAATGTAATGGTGGCGGCACCGCCGGCAATACCAGGTTGCTGAAGACTCACCCGAATAGTGGCATTAAAAGTTTTGTCGGCATTGTAGGATAAATCAACGCTGTTATCCGTATCCGCCGTCAACGCCGCAATCACCGGTGGCGTCTCACGCCAATTGGTATATTTGTAAATCCCTTTGCGCCCGCCGCCGGCGTCGCCAGTCAGCCAGGTAACATAAAGTGATTTCGGCTGCGAATACCGATAATCAATCCCGCCCGTGTAAGTCCCGTCGCGGTTAAGCGTGCTTTTGGCTTCGTACACCGTGCCGAGCGTGGTTGCCGGCGTTGTCGGGCGCGTCCTACTGTTCAGATACGCCACTTCGTAAACATCCAGCAACCCGGAAGTCGCCACATGCGCGGACATCACCACCGGCTTGGAATACTGGTATCCGGCATTTCCGCCGTAAGACCCGTCCTTCGCCATCGTGCTGTTGGCGTCGTAAACAAATCCCTGCACGCTGCCGGTGGCCGCCTGGGGCTGCGTTCGGTAATTCTGGTATGAATTGACACATTTAACATCCAGCGTGGTTTCGGTCACATCGCACCACGACGCCGGCTTGGAATAGTCGTACCCCACCGTGCCGCCGTATGTCCCGTCCTTATTGAGCGTGGATTTAGCATCATAAATCACGCCCTGCACCGTTACCGCCGGCGCCGTGGGCCGGGTCCGCTGGTTCAAATAGGTGTGCGTCAACGAATATTCCAACATGGAATCCTGAACATCCGCCCATTGCGCCGGCTTTGAACACTCATAACCGCCGGACCCATCATAGGTGCCGTCCTTGTTCGTTGTGGATTTCATGTCGTACAAAAACCCCTGGACGGCCGCAGTCGGCGCGCTGGGCCGGATCCGCTGATTTTTGTAGGTGTGGCCGACCGTTGTGCCGGTGGCGGTGTCAATCACGTCTGTCCATTGCACCGGCTTGGAATACTGATATCCGATATTCCCGTCATAAGTCTGATCGTTGTTGAGCGTGGACTTTGTGTCGAACAAACACCCCTGCACTAATTCGGTCGGGCCGGTGGGCCTGCTACGCTGATTTTTGTAGGTATATTCATAATCGGCCATCAGGACGCTATCGCTTACGTCGTACCATTCAGCGGGCAGCGAATACCCATAGCCGATGTTGCCGTTATACGTCCCGTCCTTGTTGAGCGTGGATTTGGATTCAAACAGGCATCCAACAACCATTTCTTCCGGGCCGGTCGGGCGTTGACGGTAATTCAGATACGTATATCCGGTATTAATCCCGAAGGTGGTGCGGTTGACATCATGCCAGGCTGCCGGCAACGAATAATCGTACCCGGCATTGCCGTTATAGGTGCCGTCTTCGTTCAGCATCGATTTGGCGTCATACACGTACCCAACCGCCGTCTCGGCTGGCGCGGTGGGCTTCTCCCGCAAGTTCTTGTAGCTGTAACCCGCCGAAATGTTGGTCAAAGTCCTCACGACATCCACCCACTGCGCGGGCTTCGAATACTGATAACCCGCCGCGCCATTGTAGGTGCCGTCAGACTGCAATGTGCTGCTGGCGTCGTAGATGAAACCAATGGCGGTGCCCGCCGGCGCGGTAGGCTTTGTCCGCGAATTCCGGTATGTATACCCGACTTTCTGGTCGGTGACGGTCTCGGTGGCTTCCGTCCACTGCGCGGGCCGGCTGGTCTTGCTCCCGACGCCGCCATCATAGGTGCCGTCCCGGTTCAGGGTGCTGCGGGCGTCGTAGATGGTGCCCTGCACGTCAACCTGCGGAGCGTCTGGTTGGTAATGCCAATTTTTATAGGTCAGGTCACGGTCATACCCCAAAACGTTGTATGCGCCGTACGTCGTCCACTGGTACGGGTGCGACTTCTGAATCTTGGCTTCGGCGTCGTACAGGTTATTTTCATTCAGGGTATTTTGTGCGTCCGTAATCGTTCCCTGCTCGCTGATTTGTGCCTGGATGGGCGAGGCCTTGTCCCTGTAGGCGTAGGAATAGGATTCGTCCAGCGTGGTATGGCTAGAAAGCCACTCGTAATCGCCGGTTCCAAGTAACCGCAACACCTGGGTTACACCCTGCTCCTGCTCCGGCATCCCCTTTTTCATGGTCGCCGTATGGCGCACAACGCGAAACAGGCCCGTGTACTTCTCTTTGTCAGCCATGGGATTCAAGACATATTTGATTCCATTCAGGTACGCCAGGCAGGACGATTGCAGACCGGCGCGGCTCACTGTCCAGCGCCGGACCAGTTCTATGGCGCCGGTGTGCGGATTCGCGCCATACGACACGCGGATGGCGTCTCGCTCGTCAAGGAATTTCTTCTCTTGTTCGTAGGCCATGGTTATTCCTTCTCGCCAATGAGCGTGAGGAAACGTTCGAGGTGCTTATCACGCTGCTTGGCGTCCCGTGTGTCGCCAGCGTCAGAATCGAAAAACCGATATTCCAGGTAGGCCACAACCGCAGGCCGGTACACGTCGGACAGCGGCACGTCGTCGTTTATGTCGGTCACTTCAGAAAGCGCAATCAACGCTCCGTCAGTATCCAACCGACTTTCAGGATAATTATTGTGGATCAACGACACGCAATCGTTTACAACGATCAGAAATTCAGGATCGCCCCATGTTGTTGCGTCCTTGTCATTGCAAGTCTGCCGGGCCGTGTCGATAACCTGTTTTGCGGTAAAGCTCATGCCGACAACCCCACAAAGTCAGATTTGCCGCCGCCGATATTCACTTTCCGCGCTCGGCTTACACCCTTGTTGAAGTCAGCCTGAAACAGTCCCGCGCGCTGTATGTCTGTCCAGCGGCGCTTTTTCATGGTCATCAGGTAGGCAATGGCTCCGCCAATAATTGCCTCGCTCCACATGGCCAGAAAATCCATGTCAATTTCGGTGTCGTCTTCGTTCAGCTCCGGCACAAGCACGACCTCGACTTCCAGCCCGTCGGTCACGTCTTCCGCGGGTTCCAGTGAGTCGTCCAGTAAAAGCGTATTGGCGGCAATGGACGCGTTTATCCGGGTCGTGTCGGTCGGGTAAAACGTGTAGTACGGCTGACTGATCAAAACCCCGGGGTTGCCTTTGTCTATCCCATCTTCGGTGTTGATTCTGACGGCGAGCACATGCTTGATCTGCGCGCCCCAGGTTGTTCCGCCCGATAATGGCGTCAACACGTACGCCAACTGTTTTTCCACGAGGTCGATGGAATCCAGTTGGACGCGCCAGGCATCCGAATCCTGGCAGAATTTCCGGGCCACCCGCTTCAACGCTTGCAGCATGAGGTATTCGGGGCACCCGGGCAATTCCGCGGCCATCAACGGATAAAAATCCGTATAGGAATCAATAGCAGCCATGTCGCTCCTGTTGCTGGCCGGGAATCTGGGGTTTATTGATCGTCAACGATACGTTTATCCTCGATGATCCGTCGCGTCGCGTCGGTTCCCTTTTTCCGCATGGCCTTAAATTCTTCTTCCGTCGCCTCGCCGAGCTTGTCGAACGGAAAGATATGGACTTCGCCGATGATCTTGCGTGTCATTCCCGGCATTTGTCGAAACTGCTGATAGTTGGCGTTTTCCGCGCAACCGATGTACCGCTCGGGCAGCACAACTTCCTTCTGCCGGGCAATCACCAGCACCTCGCCGTTGACGGACAGCGTAACATCATCCTCGTCTTCCGGTCGTGATTTCGGATGAAACTTCACACGAAAATACTTTTCCTTCGGCGGCTGGGCTTTCGGCGCCTGCGCCGGCGGCGGCGTGTCGGTCGGCGGCATTGCGGCTTTTTGGACTTCAGGGTCTGCCTTCTCTTTCGGAGGTCTGCTCATAGTCTCTATCCTTTTTTTGTTGATGAAATGCGGGAGGGGCCGATCCCCGCCCGCATTTCACTGGTTTGCTCAATCACGATCAGTTGTCGTACGTCGAAGCTTCGAAGTACATCATGTTGTCGTTGACGTTCAGGGTCGTGTTGTTGATCACAAACCCGGCCGGCGTCAGACTCCCGACGGCCAGCGGCGCCAAGTCGTACATGCCGTTGATGGTTTCCACTGTCCCGGTCGCGGCGGCGCGGCTCAGGGTGACTTCATTGGCGGAAACGCCCTGTCCGGCGGTCAGCGCGGTAATGGTGTACCACTTGCCGTCGATCTTGATCCGGGAGCCTTCGCCGATGTACGTGCCGGTCACATCGTTGTTGAAGTTGCCCGTGCGGTTTCCGGAGCTGCCGAGCGTCCACGTGCTGATCGGGTCGGAATTGGCGGCAATGTCCACGCCCTTGTAATCCTTGCGGTCAAAAGCGAGATAAACGCCTTCGCCGTAGGTCGTCGAGGTCTGGTTCGTGGCGGTCAGCTTTTCGCCGCCTTCGTAAGGCTGGATGCCCTGGCCGGCGGTCTGGACGGTGAGCGTGATGCCGGCAGCGGTGCCGAACATGCCGCCGTCAATCTGCTCGGACGACGCATACTTGCTCGACCATTCGGCCCAGAAGCCGTCCGTGGCTTCCACATTCCGCACCAACACCTTGTCGGGGATGAACCCGCAGCAAATATACAGCGCGGCGCCGGTGCCGTTGAAAGTTCCTGCAACTGTTTTCATATTTCTTTACTCCTTGATCTTGTTTTGATACCGAAATTACCGCTTTCTTTGGCCGCTTCCCGCTCACCGGCTCACGCCGGCGGCGGGATTACGACGAATTGATTACGCAGGCGTTGCGGTGCAAGCCACTTCAACCCGCGCCATCCACAACTGATTCAGGATTGCGCCGGTCTGGTAGGTCTTCCACGAGGCGAACCCGCTCTGGCCGAGTTCGTCACCATGCACGGGCTTGGGATTCACGACGGCGATGCTGACGGAGTTCTTGCCTTGCAGCGGCACAATCGCGTAGGCGTCGCGGGCGAACACGAGGATGGGGTAAACATCCGGGTATCCGGTGCCGGAGGCGCCGTTGGTCAGGTAGGTTGATCCGCTGGAGCTTGTCGCGGCCGCCAACCACGGTTCCAGAAGCGCTGAGGTCACAAAGCGGATGTTCTCCACTTTGCCGATTTCGTTCGGGATCGCCTTGTCGCTGTTGGAATATTGCTCAACCGGCACAAATCCGACAACACCGCGAATGTCGGAATCCAGGTCGGTATGACACACCGCGAAATACGCGGAAGCCACCGGCTCGGTACTGATCTTGGCCGACGCCTTGACGATCTCGCTGATCCGCCGGGCTTTGTTCCGGCTGAATCCGCGGACAACCTGGCGCAGAACGGCGCGGGTCACCGGGCTGTTCACCGTTTCGCGGGTTGTCGCCGTGCCGGGGTAATAGACGTTCGTTCCGCCCTTCAGGACGTTGAAGCGCAGCAATTCCACCGTCTCCGCGGCCTGCTCGCCGAGAATCTTAACGGTTTCGTTCAGGACCGGGTCTTCGTGCGTGTCCATGACCACGTCGCTGACCTTAACCATATCGCCGTACTGTTCCAGCGTGGCGGTCACGTCGACGTAACTCAGGCGCTGACCGGCGGGCGAGATGCCTTCAGCCAACGGAGCAATGGCGGCGGGCAGGCTCAAATACCGACGCCACTTGCGCGTCTTGGTCTTGTGCTGCCCTTGCGGATCGGTCTGCCCGAAACGTTCCAGCACCATTGCGTACTGGCCGCGTTCCAGGAGTTTGCGGACGGCATAACCTGCCGTGCGCGGGGAAAGGTCCCCATAGGTGTTTGTGGTCGACATAATGAACCTCCTTGCGTTTTTATTGCACGGAGGCTCGTCGGCCTTCTGGCTTGATCGGGATACCCCGAAAATTTACAACTTACGAAATCTGATCATGTTTCTGCATCGTGGGCATTTGAATTCAACTTCGCTGCCTTCGCCAAATTGCCCCTTGCATAACAATCGCCCGCAAATACTGCAATGCACCTCCTTCCCTTCTGCAATCGTGATGGTATTGCCTTGAAACCTGGCATCCCACACGTTAGGATTGCGCGTTAAATCCGGCATCAAAATCGTCCTCCGCCTTGTTTTCTCCTCCGGCACCCTGCACTCCGCGCGTTCCACGCAACGTTTCACCGTGAAGCGCATCCTTTGCCGCCTTACGCTTGGCGGCTTCCGCGGACCTGCCGTCTTTGTCGTCCTTGGCCAACGCCTCCTTGTAGGCATCCAAGACCGAAACGGCGTCCTCGACGTCTTCGGAATGAATCATCTTGCGCACCAGCGGCGATTGTTTATCAACCCACGCCTTGAATTCCGGCGTTTTAACAACCTTGCGCGCGTCGGAATGGGCCTGCTGCACGCCGTCCCAGAAAGCAAAACCGTTGATAGCCGACTGCATCTTCTGCATTTCCTGAGACATGCTGGCCGCGATCTTGTCCACCAACACTTTGGCGATGGCCACCGGCGCCTGCACGGCTTCGGGATACTCTGCGGCAAAATCCTTGATCGTGGTGCCGTCGCCGATTTTGATCCCTGACACTTCCGGTAATTCAAGGAGTTTTGCCATCCAGTCATCGGATGCGGCTTCACCAGACTTGGCGTCGGCGGGCGGCGGGGTGGCGGAAGGTTGTTCAGCGGGAGGAGCGGTAGCGACTGGCGGCGGAGCGGCGCCACCAGCGGCAGCGGCGCGGTCTTCAAGCTTTTGCTGGGCGGTTTTCTCGTCCGCGGATTTCGCGGCATCAGGTTTCGCTCCCTTGTCTGGCGGAGCGTCAACGTCTTTATCTTTTCCGGTGTCCTGGCTTTCCTCGCCAGCGGCCGCCGTGGTTGTCGTAGGCGTTCCATCTGCCGGCGGAATATTGGCGTCCGTCTTAGGCGCGGGCGCAGACGTGTTCTTGTCGTCAAACCCGTCGCCAAAGTCAACATCATTGACTTGCTCTGCGACTTCTTCCTGATTTAAATCGTCTGGCATTTAGAGTCTCCCTGCATTGTTTTGCACGGAGGCTCAAAGGCCTTCTGGCTGGTTTCATGTTCATGGTCAATTACTGCCCCCGCGCGACCGTACCGATGTACGTCAAAATGTTGGTCGTTCCGTCCAAATCCAAGTTGGTCACAATACAGACGGCATAGCCCGGAAACGCGGTAGCCGGGGCCATGTTGGTCAAGCCGCTTCCGTCGTTGCGTGACAACTTAACCGGAATGGCGTTGGTCAGTCGGTCAATCAAAATATTGCCGGATGCAAGATTGCCTCCGTTCAGGTTGGTCAGCGATCCGCCGTCTTTAAGGGCAAGCTTGGTAAGCTCCGAATCAAGCGCCGGGATTTCAAGGTAATACCATCCGTTCGTTGACGATGCGTGAACCAACATCAAGTTGGAGGCCGCAACGTCATTCGTGCTGCCCGTCGCGTAAACAATGCTCAAGGTGTTTGTCCCGGCGTTGTATATCACAACGGACTGGCCAAGCTGCGCGCTGGTTGGGGCAGTCAATGTAATCACGGCGGTATCCGCGTTTGTCGGGCCGGTAATGTTGACTTGCGAATTTTCAACGGCTACCGTGCCGACTTCGTTCGTGCCAAGCGCTTCCGCTTGCACGCCAGGAGCCGGCGCGTCAGTCAAAGCGTTCAATTCGGCCGCCGTTGCGGTAACGCCGTCCAGGATGTTCAATTCGTCAGCGGTCGCCGTAACCTTCGTGCCCTTCAGCTTAAAGTCGCCGTCCATGTTCACTTCGCCGGTGAAGTTCTGATCGCCGCGGATATTGATCGCGCGGCAGTCAAAAGCGACCGCGAACACAAAAACAAACACCCACAAAACCGATAAAATAAATGCCGTACGCTTCATGGTTTAATCTCCTCGCTTTTGATTACCGCCGTTTTGGCGTCTTGTGACGCTCTTTTCGCTCTCCGCAGCCCAGCAATTACGCCAAGCCTGTACCTAAAATCCTTTTTCCCGTCGTCGCTGACCGCCGGAGATTCCTCCAGCGTATCGCGCTCTTTTTCCGCCTCGGCATCCAATAACTTCAACAGCGCCGCGCCGGCGCCGGTATCCGCCAACCGCGAAAGCGCCAATATTTCGTCGTCGTTTAATACGCTTCTCAACTTCATACTTTGCGCTAATACCACAACCGGCATCCTTTGTCAATAGAAATTATTTATTTTGCGCCACTTTTTGCTCACCTTGTGCAGCCGTTGTCATACTATGGATGGCTTTTGCGCGTTCAATGGTCAATTTTTCCTTGTCGGTTTCCGCGCTGGCCAGCTTGGCCTGGGCGTCAGCTTCCGCGCGGGTCGCTTCGGCGTTAAGCTTGGCGGTCTGGGCGGCCTGCATCGGATCCGGCGGCATTTCTGCTGCGGCTGCGGCTTCGGCCTGCAATTCTTCCGGTGTTTTCAATACTTCATCCGGATCAAGGTCCAGCGCTTTGGCAATTTCCTCCAGATACCAACGTACC
>Ga0265297_10009171_pt1 | contig 12879 bp, 14 predicted proteins | sample Munlanlwell13791_FD_192502 | JGI IMG/M metagenome (GOLD analysis project Ga0265297, IMG submission 192502) | Leachate microbial communities from a municipal landfill in Southern Ontario, Canada - Leachate well 137-91 | ecosystem: Engineered > Solid waste > Landfill > Unclassified | place...
GCCTCATCGCAGAGGACGGGCTCGGGTTCAGGCTCGGTGGCGGCCCTGCCCGCCCCGACCGTCGGCGGCGCATAGGTCTCGGCCGGAGCCAAAAAAAGCGCGTACAGCGCCAATCCGGCCGCCGCGGCGAGTGCTGTGGCGGACAAGATGAAAATTGATTTGCCGAGTTTCCTGTTTTCCATATTTCGACGTGGTGAAATTACCTCTCAACCTAGCACCGATCCGCTGGAGCGTCAAGCGGCGCAGGTGACTTTTTTGATCATCCTTCCCTTAGCCGAGCATGCAGCCAGTGGCGGCCGCGGACCGTCCCGCTACTTGAGGCGCACCAGGCGCGCCACGGTCTCCACGATGCCGATGACCTGGGCTTCGGTGAGGCCGGAAATCACCCCGCCGCTCCTCTTTTCGTTTGACCATGATGGCCTCCTTTCAAGGACCTTCGCGGAAGCATACACGGCGATATGCGCGGCATCATTGCGACAGGAAAGTCGCAGAAGCTAAAAAAGCGAGAAAAGCGAAAAAAGGATTACTTCTCTAGCTTCTTTCACTTCTGTCCCCTGCACCACTCGCTTGCCGTGAACCTGAATACGATGAGTGGTTCACGGCTTCGCTCCGGTGCAGGGCAAGCCTTCTGCCCCTCCTGAACCTCTAAACGCTCACAAACACCTCCCAACCGGCATGATCGCGATCGGCCGCTCCTCACGCCGCATCTCCAATAGCCACTTGACCTCATTGGCATCGAACGCACCGATCATGACCGTGCCGAGTCCAAGCGGCACCGCCTGAAGATAGACGTTCTGCGCCGCGTGGCCGACCTCGACATAGACATACTTATCCGCGCGCCGGCCGTACTTCTCGCGCGTCCTCGAAAAGACGGCACAGATGACGATCGAGACCGCCGCGTTCTCGACAGCTTCCTGACCGAGCGCGGCTTCGGCCAACTCTTTCCTGATGTCGCCCTCCGCTACCGACGCGAGTTCGTGCTTTTCCGGCTCGAACCTGTAGACGCCGGCGGTAAGTTCCCGCACATCGCCGGCGACGACATAGATCTCAAGCGGATAGAGCGCTCCTGCGGAAGGCGCGGTGCGCTTGCCATCATCTCCCGTGGTCCCCTGCGCGGCCCAAAGAAGCTGGGACAGCTCCACCATCGAGATGCTGCCCGATTCATATCCCCTGCACGACCGGCGACCGGCCATGGCGCGCTCGACCGACATCCGTCCGTCGCGCACGGGCGGCGGGAGCATGATCTTCGCGTCTTCCATATATCTAGCGTCATGGTAGCAGAAAGACGGTGAGTGGAGGAACAAGGGAGCAAAAGAGGCACCCGCTTTCGCCCCACCTTCGCTGAAGCTTTGGTGGGCGCGGCAAGGCTACGGCGGGCAGAAATACAGATGGATCGTAGACGCGTGCTTCCGATCGGCTTCGCTGCCAGAAAAGTCATCCACTTGCGCCATTTTCAGTAGCAAGGTAAGAGGGTTGCGCGTCGGTCAATAGGCGCAATTGTTCTATGACAAAGGAGGCGAAAAATGTCCGAAAGCGATCGCTACCCGGAGATGCCGCTCACGGCATCGCTCGATCCCGCGGGGAACATCGGCACTGCTAAGGCGCTGATGACCGGACGTATCCATGCGTACGTCGGAGCCGGACCGAAAGACATACTGCCGCCAGCGTTTCCTTGGACCGTCGGCGTATCGCCGACATCGCGCTGTCCACGCGCCTGCTTCTTCTGCTCGCACGCGACAAGGAACCGGTTGGGGCATTATCTTTCCGAAAAGACTATGTGCCGCGTACACGACTGCCTACGGACTATAGGCGCGCGCGGCATCATCTATGCCGGCGGCGGCGATCCCCTCGCGTGGGAACACGGCATCGTGCCGTTCATCGAACTGGCGACTGGCTTCTGCGATGTCGGAATCGACACGAACGGCGTGCTGGCGGGACGGCTCATCGCTAGTCCGGCGGCGCAGCGCGTCTTCTACGTGACGATTTCCCTGTTGGCGCATGAACGCCGACTGTATCGCGAGATCTGCGGCCGCGATCAATTCGATATCGTGGACCGCAACATCCGCGCGTTCGCGGCTCTCAAAAGCCGATCGGCGGACGGCCGCCCGCGCGTCAACGTGAAACTGTCGGTCAACCGGCGGAGCTACCGACACTTCGCCGCGATGTGCCGGTACGCGCGCGGCCTCGGCGCGGACAACGTCTTCGCGCGCTGCATGAACGATTTCGAGATTGGGCAGGACATCGAGCTCAATGAAGCGCAGAAGCGGGAACTCTATTGCGCGACGATGCGCGATTGCGGACTGCCGGACGGCTACGCCGAACCGTTCGCACGAAATCTCGTCTATCCGCCGCAGCTCCCGGCCGACATGTGCGCCCCATCGAGGTGCTGGAGCGTGATTCTGGGACATAATCTCGGCATCAAACCGGATGGTGAATGCTACCTCTGCGTGCCGACGACCGGCCGCCCGGAATTCTCCATCGGCAACGTGAACCGAAGACCGCTCGACGCTCTTTGGGGCGGCGCACGCCATCTCGAAGTGATGCGACGGCTTGATGACCGCATGCGACGCGGCGGATGCGACCCCAATCGCTGCCGCCATCATCGCCTCAACCTCGTGCTGGAACGGGCGCTGCGCGGCGGATTCGAAACTCCGTCCGCTTCCATGCACGACACCCTGCACGCCTCGTTCCTGTGATATGCTGCCCGGTGCGGTCAAGTACCGTACCGGGCGCATCTTTCTGTTAAATCACCCGTTATGATCCATGTCATCCGCCACGGAGAAACCGACTTCAACCTGCAAGGCAGATATCAAGGCCGTCTTGATGTCCGCTTGAACGTGACTGGCAGACGACAAGCCGAAGCGGCTGCGGCCAAAGTCGCGGCGCTCGCTCCGGAACTCATAGTCTGTTCCCCCCTGAAACGCGTGACGGAGACCGCGCGCGTTTTCGTCGACCGCCTGAGGATTGAACTGACTATTGACGCCAGGTTTATCGAAAGGTCACTCGGAGCCTATGAGGGCCTGACCAAAGAAGAGGCGGCTGCCCGATATCCCGCCATCTACGCCCGGAATATCACACGCCTGTTCGATGAGGCGCCGCCAGACGGTGAGACGCCCCGCGAAGTCTGCGCCCGCGTGTACGAAGCCCTTGATGAACTCATGTCTTCCCGTGAAAATCGAAGTATCCTGATCGTCACCCACGGATTCGTCGCCAAGGCCATCGCCGCGTATTTCAATCCGGAACGTGCGGTCGAAGATTTTTTCGAGCATTCCCTGTGCGGAGGAGAAATCGTATCCTATCATCCCGTCAATCGCGCGGAGCGGTCCGGACTTGACCGGAAAGATAAAGCGTGATAATCAGGTCTGACGTCCGCGGACAAGAAGGAGGGAGCGATGCGCGTCATCACGACGGAGCAGATCCTTAAACTGGTCGGAGAAAAGAAGATCTTCATTGAAGGCTACAGTCCCGACGGTCTGTCGGGGCAGGACACCTACACGTTCCACCTCGGCCGCTGCCGATGGCAGATCATGTCAGCCGGCGAGATCGACGGCCGTAAGCCGAAGAACATCATCCGGGCGAACTACGCGCTGGACGATGAGGGCTTCGCTCTGCACTGCGGCCAGTTCGCGCTGTTCGAGACGGCGGAGGTCATCAAGCTCGATTCAAGAACCGTGTGCTGGTTGAGCACCCACCCGAAGATGGCACAGCTCGGTCTGGACTTCTTGCAGTCGTCCTGGCTGGTCCCACCTGGTTCCGAAGGTCGTCTCACGCTTGAGACCTCCAACCGGGGACCGTGCACCGTGCGGCTCTTTCCCGGCATGCAGGTCGTGAAGGCGATGTTCTACGACATCGGCTGATCGCCCGACATCATCTTCGCTGCCCCGCGCCCTTCGCGGGCTTTTTTGTGAGATGGAAGGGCTGCTGAATACTTCTCCCCCTCCCCCCTCTCCCGTCGCTCGGGAGAGGGCTGGGGTGAGGGCGGTATAGCAGGAGGTTAATTGCGCCCCTCACCCCTGACCCTCTCCCCGCAAGCGGGGAGAGGGTGAATTTGTCTTTGGCCATGGATTCCCTCCTTTCCCCTTCTCACCTTCTACCGCAGCAGGTAAAATTGTCTTCGCATAATCACGACACCACTTTACGACCATGAAAACCCGCCACATCTATCTCGTCCTCGCCGTCGCCGGCGTCATCCTCCCCTACTCCCAATACCTGTCCTTCTCCCAGGCGCACGGCAACGACCTGGCGCGCTTCCTGGCCGATGTCCTGGTCAACGACTCGAGCAGGTTCATATTGATGGATATGGTGATGACGGCAGTGGCGTTCTTCGCGTTCGTGGCGCTCGACGGCCGGAAGCGGAAGGTGAAGTACGTCTGGATCGCCATTGCTGGTGTTTTCTTGGTCGGCGTATCGTTCGGCTTCCCGCTATATCTCTACCTGCGCGACAAATACGGAGCTAAGTTGGAGGTGAACCTGTGAACATCGAAGCTTAGGAGCAGAGGAGCCGAAAAGAAGCTTCTAAGCTTCTTAGCTCCTGGACTTCGATAGAAAAAAGACCGCTCTCGGGCGGTCGTTTCGTTACTCCATCGTCATGCCGCACCAGGTGCAGCGGCTGTTCTCCTCGGCGCAGCCGGCACAGTGAACCAGCTCTGTACCCGCGGTCGTCACGCCGCATTCATGACATTGGGTCTGAATCACGGGCGTGATCAGCTTTCCCCGCTTCCGCTTCTTCAGGCATTCCGGACACAGCCGCTTCCGCGCTCGTTTTTCTGCCTGATCGGCCATTCTCGACCTCCAAAAGAGCAACAAAGCAGTCTATATCCCCACCGGCCGGGCGTCAAGGCATATCGTAACCTCACTCTTCACAAACCGGCCGAAATGGTATAATATCCACAGGCGACTCCGAGGGTCGTGAAAGGTCGAGAAAAATAAGGCTAATTCAAGAAACGTCACTCCCATGATTCTCTTCCTGATTGGGATCATCGAGATGGCGATTTCGGCAGCTTGGACGCGCTATGTGAGCAAGGCTCAAGTCGTATCCACGGGGATGATTACGGGTGTCAATATCTTCATTTGGTACTACGTGATCGAGCAGGTGGTAAACCACATCGACAGTTGGTTCGCCATAATCCCCTACGCCGGCGGATGTGCTATCGGGGCGATGCTCGGAGCGAGCAAACCCAAGACACTCAAGCGCCGCCTGCGCGGCTGCCGAAAACTCCTTAAACGCGCTTTCGCCTCCAAGTCTAAAAGGAGCAGGAAAGTGAAGGCCCAAGAGGCCGACCCGCAATGGGACAGTGTATATGAACAGATCGGATGACCCGTTCGACTGAAAGCCCCGTATCATGGGAAACCTGATGCGGGGCTTTTGTTATGCAGGCCCTGGCCCGGGTGCATTGCATGCGGCTTCCCTCGCTCCTAGCTCACCGTACCCATCAAGTACGCCTTCCCGCCGTTGGCGGGACCCCGCCCTCTTTGATGAAATACAGTGGCGGGGCGCGTCGTCGCTCGGTCCAGCCGCACGTACTGCATCCCGTCCAGTGCCTGCCTCATTCCCGCCTGTCGTGCTATCGTGCTGTCGCGCTTCACTCAAACGCCTGATGCACCTCGAACCAGCGGCCGACGGGCGCTTCGAAGATATATAACGCGCCGTTCAGGGTCACGTAACCGGACCACTGGTCATGCGGCGCCATGAAGATATCCGTGCGCGCCCAATTGCTGACCGCGTCCAGCTCCAAGAACGGATACCACTTATTGCCGTCCGGCGAAACGATGATTCCCGTCTTGCCCTCAAATCCCTCGACCTGCGTCGTCTCTATATGGAACGCGGCGAAGTACATGCCTTCGATCTCCAGCATGCTGTATGTATAGCCCGCATATCCGTATGGAACTGGGTTCCACACCTGGACGGCCTTGTCGGTGCCCAGACGGTAAAGCGCCATACCGCGCGCCTGAAGACGGTCCGGACCCAACAGCAGCCCCGTTTCGTCGACCAGGCGTACGTGAGCCGTGAATCCCTCGTCCCAGACTTCACGCCAGGTCACTCCCTTGTCCTCGGACATCAGCGTCATCCTGGTATAATCGCCTGTACCGACGAACAACCGCCCGTTAAGAAACGCGACGTCGTGCAGGTGCCGCAGTTTAAAACGCCGATCGTTGTCATCGTACCTGACCGCGAATTGCGGATACACTTCGTGGAAATCGATCCAATTTTCCCAGGTATGACCATCGTCCGTGCTCCGATAAAGCACCGCTTCGTTATAGGCGTGCAACGCGCCCCAGAGCGTGCCCGTGCCGTCGTCGGTTATGGACCAAAACGTCTCGCCGAGATCGTCGGCGACGAGTTCCCAATTTTCTCCCTGATCCTGGGAGCGGTAGAGATACCCCGGATGCGCGAAACCGGCGTAAATGACTCCGTAGCTGTCCGCTTGCAGGAATATCTCACCCTCCTGATCATCGCCGACGAGCACCTGTTTCAGCTCGAGGCTGGGTGAAAGCCTCCAGATGGAACGAACCTTATTCGCGTCAACGGTCGCCATGAAAAGATTTCTGCTCGCCTGATCGTAGTGTATCCGGAAGATATCGCCGATGGACGGATTGAAGTCGATCCGGTTCAATCCCTGGGAGCCCTTCGGTAATACGCGCACAGGCGGCAAGGGTTCTTGTTCTTCGCCCGGAAGCGGGACGCCAGACGGAATTTCGTTCACGTCAACGACGCCACCCTGCGGCGAAGGCTCGAGGAGTACTGGCGCTATTTTGATGGACTCCGTACCGTCCGGGTCCGCCCCGTCGCGGATGACGAAATACCACACAGCGAAAGTGGCCACGACCACGACTGCCAATAGGACGTATAGCAAATATCGTCTGTTCATATACGTATATTGTATCAGAGGGAGGGGCTCATATATAGGGAAACGAGGCACTGTTCCAGCAGCCGTTGGACGGGACGCGTCGTTCGCGAACGACGTGTCGGGATGCCCCGCCGCCTCTCCTGGAGCGCGGTGCAGTCCGGACAGCCCAGCGCCAGCTTAAATCCAAAAGCCGCCCCAGATAGGAGCGGCTTTTAGATTTTTAGTACCTGTCCCTGCGGAAGTTCTGCCTCCGCTGCCTGTTGCAGTCCCGGCAGTACACCGGCCTGTCGTTCTTAGGCTCGAAGGGGAGCTCCGTGATGTCAGCTCCGCAGTCGGCGCACTTAAGGCCCATAGCGGTGACATCGAACATCTGGCGAGGGGCGAAACCGCCGCCTCCACCCTGACGCTGATCGAAAGCCATATCTCTTGTTGTTGTCCGCGTCGTACGCGGACTCTTTTTATTAAGCGACCTTTCTCGGATTCGCCGCTCGTGGCCTTCGACCCGTACGTTTTTGACGCCGTGCGCCGTGAAGCCCGTTTTCGCCGTACCGATAACGAAAACAATATAGCACAGAACACGATTCCTGTCAATGGGGCGGGGAGCTGCAGCATTCCTTCAGAATCTGATATCTTTGGCGCATGGAACCCCCGCCTATCGAATACGAAGAGCGCCGGTCGGCGCGCGCCAGGAAGGTCGGACTGACGATCTATCCTGATTGCCGCGTGGTCGTGACCGTCCCCCGCGACGCCGGACCGGACGAGGCTTCAGCGCTCGTGAAACGATACGCCGACTGGATAACCGGGCAGCTGAAGCGTCTGGCCGGACAGCGCGATTGCGTCTTTTTGCCGCGCGGCCGGCGGGATTACCTCAAGCACAAAGAGAGGGCGCGGTCGTTCGCACACTCATGCCTCGCGTATCACAACGTCCGCTACGGATTCGTCTACGGCCGAATCTCCATCAAGAACCAGAAAAGCAGCTGGGGAAGCTGCTCGGTGCGCGGCAACCTGAACTATAACTATAGGATCGTGCACCTGCCGGCCCGGCTCGCCGAATACATCATCGTGCACGAGCTTTGTCACCTCTCGGAGTTCAATCACTCGAAACGTTTCTGGGCGCTCGTCGCAGCCGCCATCCCGGACCACAAAGAGCGCCGCAAAGCGCTCCGGAAATATCTGATGTAAGGACGAAGGTGAGAGAACGTCGAAACACGCCGCCTTCCCCCCTCTCCCGCCGCGCGGGAGAGGGTTGGGGTGAGGGTGGGATATTTAGGTGTCGATTGCGCCCCTCACCCCCAGCCCTCTCCCCGTAAACGGGGAGAGGGTGAATTTTACCTTGACCATCGACCTCCTCCCATCCTCACCTCCTCCCCTCCTCTCCTCCCCCGCACCACTCGCTTCGCTCGGGTGCAGGGCAAGGCCCTTCTCCCCTCGATGCTCACCTCGCCTCGCCGGCGAGAATTTTTTCGAACCACTTCATATTCGAGGTGATGATGTACGAGCCCAGCGCCATCACGTCATCGGCGGTGAAAGTGACGACATGGTCCAGATCCCGACCGGCGACATATCCAGCTTCGGCTACCGCGACGCGGACGCGCTCATCGTTCAGTCCGAACGGATAGGCAATGACGTCACCGGACACGCCGAGCATCTCCTGCAGTTTCGCGCGGCTCCCGACGAGCTCGGCGCGCATCTCCTCGTCGGACAGCCTGGTCAGATACGGATGATAGATGCCGTGCGAGCCGATCTCCATTCCGGCATCGCGCATCTCGGCGAGCTGGTCCCAGGTCAAATAACCAGGACGGTCCATCGCGTTGGTGAAGACGAAGAATGTCGCAGTGAAACCGTATTCCTTAAGAAGCGGGAACGCCGCGGTGTATTGGCTATCACGGCCGTCGTCAAAGGTGATGATGACCGGTTTTTCAGGCAACGGCTTACCTGCGAAGAACGCGGCAGCGATGTCTGTCATGTGTACGGATTCGAAACCCTGCCCCTTGAGGTAGGCCAGCTGTTCCGCGAACAGTTCCGGTGCGACCTCGTACTGACGACTCGAATCAGCTAGCCCGAATTGCGGCTCGCGGATGTAATGATAGACGAGAATGGGAACGGCGATATCGACCGGGACCGGCCTGGGGACCGACGGGTGGTCCGGAGCCGGCTCATCCTGCGCGATCGTCGCGTCCGGTGAGCCATCACGTCCGCCCCAACCGAACCAACCGCTCCGGTACGCGACCGACAAGATGATGGCGATCGCCGCGATGCACGCGACTCCGAGCGCTATCCTGATTTTGCCATTCGTCAACATGGGTCAATAATACCATGAAATCGGGGGCGCGGATTCGAGACGCGCATCGGACCAGGATGGCGATCGAATGGATAAAAAAAGACGACTGACATCGGGTCTGTCGTCCTTAGCGTCTCGCTCGAGTCCGACCGCCTTGCCGCGCGTCCATCACGGACGCGGCTGCTTGTCGTTCCTCCCTCTGTCTCTGTCGAACGGCACCTCGCCGCGTCCCAGGCTCGCCTTGGGACGCGGGCCGTCGTCGCTCTTCGCCGCCTCTTCCGTCTGACCGAATTTGTTTCCCGTCGGGCCGACGCGGGTTCCCGTCGGGGACTTCACGACTGCCGGAATGCGGTACTTCTGGCAGCCGCAAATCTCACACCGATCGCCATCGCCGTGATGCAACTCGCGACAATGACCGCACTCGCAACCCTTCCCTGTCTGTACCACAGTCATGGGGGGAACCTCCTCATGTCAAAGCGAGAAAGCATGATAATCCCTTTCATTTCCTCTGTCAAGGGTCGGATGCGGAGCGGTTGAATCGTCCCGACCTCGCCGCCGTCGGAGTTGACTCCTCTGCCCCGACAGGTAAGAATAGCATGCGTCCTTTCACACCGAACGGAGGAGGTCAACGATGTCATCTCGTCTGGTGATTGCCGCTCTCGTCTGTGCTGCATTCCTCTCCCCTGCCGTCGCGTCAGCGCATCCGAGCCCGTACACGCATTTCCATATGCCGTACAAGGAGCTGCATCAGGCCATCGGCCGAGCCGAAGTCAAGCTCCGTGCAGCGGACATCGGCACCAAGGAGGTGGGCGGCCGTCAGGCGGTCCTGGCGGTCTGGAACCCCGCAGGCGACCGGAACGACATCCGGCTCGTCTACGTCCGCGACGGCATCTCGAAGACCAAGGGCTTCGCCGTGAAAGTGCGGCCCTGGAACGGCCTCGCACCGCGTCCCGGCGTGGACCTCTACAACGGGGTGAACACGCGCTACGCGGTGACCTCGCCGGATGACTGGTTCGTGCTAGCGCTGAAGACCAACACTCGCACCGAACCTGGCTCCATCTACGTGCCGTACAACCCGGCCTATCAGACGCCGGAGATCGCGGCTGCCGGCCGGAGCTACCTCACCGACGTCGTCCTGGCCGCGGAGAAGCTGATCGCGCGCAACAAGGTGAAATCGACGGTCCATCCGGACCGCCTGGTGTCCGACATCTTCAACGTCAGCGCCGACCCGACCAAGCTCGACGCGGACGGCCGGATCCTGATGTCGCTCCTGCTCGTCGAGCACATGGACGTGGACGAGTTCCGGGCGCGCGGCGCGATCTGGACCGGCGACAAGGTGCTGGTGACGCTCGCCATGAACGGGCCCCGGACCTATCGCTTCGCCGTATCCTCGGCCGGCGCCGGGGGGCTCGCGCAGTTCATCGAGCCGACCTACCGCGACATCCAGAAACGGTATCCAGCGGCCGCGCTCCCCGAGTCGTTCGTGGACGCCATGCGCAACCACGTCACCGCGGTCGTGGCGCAATACTGCCTGATGGACCGCGCATTCAAAACGCTCACGGACCGTGGATTCGCCCTGCCGCGCGACCGCAACCTCGCTGGCTGGTACTTCGCCGCCGCGTACAACGCCGGCGAGCATCGCGCCATTCCGGCGTATCGCGAGTATCAGCGCTGCGTGTCATCCAAACGGCGCGGGCGACGGTGTACCTATTCGTACGACCTGCCGTCCGAGACGAAGAACTACGTCAAAGAGTATTCGGCGGTCTACCGACATCTGTTCGGCCGCTGAACGACTCGACCCTGCATGAGCGGGGTCGTTTTTATTGAGAGCGGGGACCGGCCGGCATACGCCGGCCTAGCGGGGCCGCTCGTTTCACTCGCTAGCGGGGAAAGGATTCTCTCCCCGCTATCCCCGCTTCCGTGCAAAAAAACGACCGCCCCTAGAAGAGGCGGCCGATGAAGTCGGTTGATATCGGTCAGCAGGCTGGCGTACGCGCCGCGGCTGACTTCGTAAAACTGCGCAGGACAAGCTCCGAAAGTCCTATTATCGCAAACATGAAGGGAAGAGCTGAGGGGAGGGATAGGACCAGGCCGGCTTGTAGACCGAAGCACAGGCAGACGACCAGCATGAAATGCAGGATGCCACCCGGACCGAAACCCTGGGCGAAACCCAAGCCCATACACAAGCTGATGACCAGACCGATGGACAGGCCGCTGACCGGCCCCATGTCGCCGCCGCAGAGTACGCCGACGCTCAGACCGTGTAAAAGGCCGAGGCCAAGGCAGATGAATACGGACTCGCGCTTCGTATTCCCTTCGGTGCGACAACTTTCGCGCAATATATCTGGTACGTACGTACCGATGAGCGCCACCCCCGCCGCCCAGACGAACATCGCGGGAATGTCCCAAAGACGGGACAGAGCGAACGGAAGCGCGATTGCCGTATCAACGGTCCAGGGGACCGATGCCGTCTCCGGTACCGAGCCGGCGAGAAGCCACCAAGCGCCCCAGAAGAGCGCCATGGCGGCCGTCGCGAGCAAGCCGATGCGCGCGCTGCATCGCAGCCGCCGCCTCATCGGCCAGCCTTCGATGATGAACAGTCGCGCGTATCGCTCCAGACGGGCGTATAGCACCTCTCTGGTCGCCTGACGATATGCCCCGCCCGTCACGCCGACCGTCTCAATCACCGGGGGCCAGACCGGCTCCCAGCTCCAAAGCACCTGCCGCTCCTTCCGCGCGAACAGCCAATCCGCGAAGCTGATCCGCCTCATCCGTGTACCTCGCTTTCTTTAATGTACGGCTTCGGAATATAGCGTGTTCGGGGGAGAATGTCAATCGGTTGAAGCTTGGGGGCTCAGGAGCAAAGGAGCTTAGGAGCTATTAAATGCAACTCCTTAGCTCCTTGGCTTCTTAGCTCCTTAGCTTTCCCCTCATTGACAAATCCCACGCTCGGTATATGCTATTTGGCCGACCCGAAACGATATATCGTTCCGTGGCAACGGTACATTTGAGGCTAGAAATACGCTTCAGCGGCCGCTGGACGGGATGCAGTGTGCTCGGCTGGAGCCGTTCGCGACGCGAGGCGTACTGTGATGTACGTCGAGCTAGCGAACGGCGAAGCCGAATACAATGCGCCCGGCCCAGTGGCCGCAAGACAAAAAAGGAGGAGGGAAAAGATGCGTCCCTTGTCAATGATTGTGGTGGTGCTCTGTTCTGCGGCTTTCTTGGCCGCCTGCCCGCCAGCGGACGACGGAAGAGACGCCGGGACCGATCCCGCACCGCGGCCGGTCGAACCGACCGCACCGACGAAGGTCGAGCCCGACTCCCTGACCGGCGTCCGCCTCCTGGTGGTGCCGTTCGAGAGCCGGACCGTGCCGATGAGCTCGAAGGCCTACACCTTCGCGCTCGCGGCGATGCTCGCCGAACGGCTCGAAAATGATCCGGCGGTCAAGGTGCTCAACGGACCTCTGGTGCTGACGGCCGACCAGGCCCATCTGCTCCAGGCCGACGGCTCGGCGACCCCGGAGGCGATTCTCGCCAACTCGACCGCCGACGCCGAGGGCAACCTGACGCTCAAGAACCAGCGTCGCGGGATTTACGAGCCGCAGGCGTTCCTGAAGCTCGCCAAGTCGGTCGGCGCGACACACGTGCTGTCCGGACAGTTGAGCGGCCCCATCTGGGACATCTTTGTCGACGCCGAGCTGTGGCGGATCGAGACGAAGCGGGGCGCGGACGGTACGATGGAGTCGG
>Ga0265297_10009172_pt1 | contig 12877 bp, 14 predicted proteins | sample Munlanlwell13791_FD_192502 | JGI IMG/M metagenome (GOLD analysis project Ga0265297, IMG submission 192502) | Leachate microbial communities from a municipal landfill in Southern Ontario, Canada - Leachate well 137-91 | ecosystem: Engineered > Solid waste > Landfill > Unclassified | place...
AATTCCTGCTGGTCCTCCTCCAATGATTATGACGTCATATAATCCGTGAATTGTCATATGTATTTTTTGATGAATGATTTTATTTCAGCACCGTGCCTTGAGTCTTTCAAGGAATAATAAATATTGGTTTTCATCCAATTTAGCTTATTATTACATTCTAGCATTGTCCCCTCAAATTCATAGCCGTAGACGCTTTTTCCATCAGTCATCATTCTATCCAAAGCATTAAAGATTGTCAGGTTTTCCTTTAGATGGCTTTTTTCCTGCTTTAGATAATCAAAGAGTTCTCTGTTGAAAATATACCTTCCAATTATTCCTAATTCTGAGGAATGCTTGGAATCAGCCAAATGAATCTTTTTAATTTTAGAAACTCTTTTGGCAATTATTTCAACATCAACAGTATTGTATCCTCTATCTTTTTCTATTCTGTTTAAACCAAGGATAGGTCTCTGGGAAGTTTTAAATATTTTAATTAATTGGCTTGTGCAGGGTTCTTCTGAATCTATTAAATAATCGGCAAAAAGAATGGCTGCCGGGGCAAAAGAAGTTTTTTCTCCAGCTAAAAGTATTGCATGGGCAGCGCTTACCGGCCTTGCCTGATTAATTGTTGTAATTTTCAATCCTTTTGTCAGTTTTGATAGTTCATCCAGATCCATTAAAACATCTTCTCTGTTGTTTTTTTTCAAAACAGCTTCAAAATCTTTTGGGCTTTCAAAATATTGCAGCAAAGAGTTCTTTGAGGAATCCAAAACAAAAACAATTTCATTGATTTCTGAATCTTTTATCTCTTTTACAAGATAATGAATTATTGGTTTGTCTGAAACAGGACAAGCCGCTTTTGGAAATATCCTTGAAAGCGGCAGGAATTTAGAATTGAAAGTAGAAATTGGAACTATTGCTCTATTAACCTCCTCCATTTTTTATGCCTTTGATTTTCTTAAAAATGCCGGTATATCCCATTTCTTTTCTTCTTCTAAAAGCTCGTCTTCGCTTTCCTTTACCATCTGATGCAGATCCAAAGCATTTCTTCTTATCCTTGCCTTAGATGTAGTTTTTGGAATAGCTTTTTTTGGCTCCTCCTTTTTTGTTTTTCTTTTCTTTGTCTTGGTCTTTTTAATCTCTTGCGGTTTCTCCTCTTTAGGTTCTTCTCCCTCAACAGCCAGCAAAGTAATCTTAATCTTGTTTTTCATTTCCGGTTTTTGTGTTATCCCAAAGATTATCTGCGCCTTGGGATTGAATTGGAAAATATTTTTACATACTTCTTCCACTTCTTTCATCTTCATATTTTTTGATCCGGCAATATTAAAAAGAAATTTCTGGGCTGTTTCAAATTTGTAATCTAACAAAGGATTTTTAATCAATTGATCCACTGCCCTTTTTGCCCTATTATTCCCGCTAGCAACAGCGCTTCCAAGAAAAGCAGATCTATTTCTTTCTTTTAAAACGCTTTTCAAATCTGCAAAATCAAGATTGATTGTCCCGGTTGAGTATACTAAATCAATTAATCCTTCAAGATTCTGAGCTAAGATTTTATTCATTGAAGACAAAGCATCTTTTAATGATGTTTTGGCATCAATAATTTCAAATATTTTTTGATTGGGAATGACAGAAACAGCATTTAATCCAGATTTGATTTTCTTGATTGACTCTCTGGCTATTGCCATTCTTCTGCCTCCTTCAAACTTGAAAGGAAGGGTAAGTATGCCAATATTAATCAGTTTTAATGATTCGGCTGCTTCTACAAAGATAGGGGTGGCCCCAGAGCCGGTTCCTCCTCCAAGAGAAGCGATAAAGATACAAAGATCGGCTTTACCTAATTCTTTTTTAATTTTTTCTTTTACCTGGTTAGCTGCCTGCTCCCCCAATTCCGGATTCATGCCGCAGCCAAGGCCGTAAGTGATATCCTGTCCAAAGTAGAATTTTTTAGTCTGATGAGGGGCGACTCTCAAAGATTTGTAATCAACATTGGCGACAATGAACTCAGGAGCTCCATGAGAAGGCAATCTTTTTGTTGAAAAGATTCTGGCAATTTCGCTAACAATAGAACAACCGCCTCCCCCGATGCCGATAACCTTGACCTTAGGATTCTTTAATTGGTCAATTGCCGGAGCAGCTGGTTTTGCCGCAACCCTTACAGGTCTTTTTGCAATTCTTCTCTTTGGTTTTGATCGCTTTTTGGCCATATTGATTACTTTAATATATGTTTAAAATACATTTAAGTCAATCAGGAAAAAAGAGTTTCCTGACTTGGTATATCTCTTTTTGTTTCCTGGTCTGAAAAGATTTTAATCTTTCCAAATACTCCATCGTATCCGGGCTCAATATATACTTGCCCCGTCCTGGCCTTGACTATCCCCTTGGCTATCTTTTCCTGCGTATTTTCCATTAAATCTTTTTCTGATACATTTTCTAAAATATTAAATTCTGTTTTAAAAGCAGAAAGCAATTGATTGTATTCAATCAAAACTTGTTTTGTGCCGACATTTTGCCCCAAAGAATCAGCAACCACTTCTTCTAAAGGAATTAAGCTTTTGTAAGGAATGGCGTTATCTGGTTTAAATCCCAGTTTCCTGTCTGCCAATTGATTTATCCTGTTTAAAACCCCAAGAATCAATGGCTTTCCGCAAACAGGGCACATATTATTATATTTTTTTGATTCCCCGGGAGTTAAAGATATATTGCACAATCTATGACCATCATAGTGGTACTTTCCTTCTTCGGGGTAGAATTCAATAGTGTAAAGGAATTTTGTTCTATCCTTTGTTTTTATCGCATCCACTATCCCCTTGTATGACAAGTCAGTATCAAAAATATTGGCTTCTCTTCCTAATTTCTCTGGAGAATGGGCATCAGAATTGCTTACTAAAGCAATTTTATCTAATCTAGACATCTGCCAATTCATTAAAGGATCTGAAGACAGTCCTGTTTCGATGCAGAATATTTTTGGAGTCAATTCTTCGAAGCATTCTTCCAAAGAATCAAACCCTGACTTGGAGCCAAACATGCCAAACCAGGGAGTCCAGACATGAGCAGGCATTACAACATTTTCTGGGTCAGCATTCAATACTATTTTTGCCAATTCTTTTGCATCCAATCCAAGAATTGGTCTCCCGTCTGATTTAAGATTTCCAATCCATCCCAATTGGGTGTTGATTTTTTCCACGCTTTCAAAACTAGGAACTAAAACAACAATGTGTACTTTCCTTACCCCGTTGTTTTTGGAATATATGCAGCTGATTTCAGAGGTTAAAATAAATCTGGTTTGGATTAAAGAATCTTTTAAGGCAAAAAGACCCGGTTCTGCCGGCTCTAATTTCTCTTTTAATTCTTTGAACCATAAAGGATGGGTAAAATCCCCTGTTCCAATTACCAGAATCCCCTTCTCCATGGCTTTCTGTCCAAAACCTTCAAGATTAGATCTTAAAGATGTAGCTCTGGAGTATTTTGAATGTATATGAAAATCAGCAGCGAATTTCATAATTCTAGATCTTGAGAGATTTTTTGCATTGCTTCAAGCCCAATGCCTGAAAAATCTTTCAAAGACAAATTGAGGTATTCCTGGCATTTAGCAATAATATTTCTGTTTGCTCCCTTGGCAAAAGATTTTTCATAGAATCTATTCACGATATTGTCTGTTGTCAGATCAGCAATCTTTTTTGAGGGTAAAACTAAGGTTGCTGCAACAATTAATCCGCTTAAAGGATCACAACAGAATAGCGCCTTAGCCATTAAGGAATCAGGTGCAATTCCGTGCATTTCATTGTGCGTTTTTACCGCCTCGGTAATTTCTTTAGACAACCCCATTACTTCAAGAATAGCAGCTCCTTCCAAAGAATGCTTACTTGGGTCGTCTTTGGTTGTTTCGTAATCAATATCATGAAGAATTCCTGCTATTGTCCAGCTATTAACATCTTGGTTTAATTTTTCTGCTAGATAACCCATTATTGCTCCAACAGCTAAACAATGCTTAACAAGATTTTTGTTTTTTACTTTTTCAAACAAAAATTTTCTAGCTTCCTGTTCACTCATATTTTAATTTTTTAGGATAATTCTTAATCTTTCTTAAATTATCCTGATTATACCATTCCCATAATTCCTGGGCATTAAGGAATGCCTTTATATCATTTTCGTTATCTTCTAAATCCTTGAATTCAAAAATTCCTTTTTCCGGAGAAAATTGATGAGTGCAATATGAATTTCCTCCTTTTATCACATCAGTTCCGCTTTTTCCCCTCTTTTTGGCTCCGCAAGAAACACATTCTTGATATTGTTCAATCCTTAATATCCATCTTTTATTTGCAATTCTCTGCGATGGAGCTGTTTTATTATATGCATTAAGATATGCAGCGGTTTGCAAATAGTATTCTTCCCAGATTCCAGTTCCTGTTTTGATATCAAGAATTCCTAATTCTCCATTAATTTCAACCAACGCATCCATTCTTCCGGAATAGTAATTCTCAGGATCAAATATCATTCTTTCAATATCTTGGTCAGGATCAAGGATTGAAACATTATACTGGGAAAACCAATCATGAAATGCCTGGATAGACGGAGCTATCTGGGCATCTGGTTCAATTTCCTCCCCTTTTAATAATTGCTCTACTGCGGCATGGGTCTTTGTTCCCCAATTGGCAGAATTTCTAAGCAAGGCCTGGGCCGCCTCAAAGCTTTCCTGCTGAGCATAGTATTTAAGCAATGCTGGTTTGTTGATTATGTCTGTTATTGCCGTGACTCTTGGAACCCAGAAACCTCCAACTTCATGTCCGTGCTTGCTTTTAAACCAATCAATATTATTATACTGCATCTTTTTTCTTGATTATTATTTTATATATGTTATCTAAAAAATCTCCGCCAGCATATCCTACGATAAAGGCTATTGCCGGACTACTAATTATACCGGTAATGCCTGACTTGTCTACGGCTGCAGAGCATAATGTGCCGATTACTCCGGAAAGAAAAACAATTACAAAAAAGTATGGCAAATTAAAATCAACTTGCTTGTATGCAAATTGGTGTTTTATATATCCTATCAATCCCCTTACTGTTCCCCCACCCAATCCTCCGATAATGGTGTATAGGTAATTCATGTTATATATGAATAATTAATTCTTCCATCTTAACATGAATGAGATTAAAAAAGAAAGCGCGCCACGTGTCGTATGTTTGTTTGACTCGTGGCGGCTTAGCGATCTTTGCAGGAGCGTTCAATGAATGCTCCCCGCAGATCGCGGGGTGAAATAAGGAGACCAGCTGCAAGCTCTTTTGCTTGCTTCCGGTCTCGGTCATCGACATAATCGATGGAGCCCAGCTCCACGACCTGTCGCCCAATCCTTCTGAACTTGATGGAACCAGTTACGACGTCTATCGTAACCGACCCATCCTTGTTCAAGGATGCCTTCATCGTTCACCTCCTATGTGCTACCTATATTATATCATTATATGTACGCTTCTGTCAATGTTGATAAAAACAGAGAGAACGGCAGCCCCGAAGGATTACCGTTCTCATCTCATGAAGTGGTACACGATCGCGCACAAGATGAAACTGCGGATTAGACAGTTAACCAATAGCCATGCGATTGCCCTACGTCGTTTCAAGGCGCTGAGTCCGACAAAGGTTCTGGAAGCCACCAGCGTGACTTCTCCTAATATCGGAATTGGGAGTATATTAAGGATGAGCGCTACGGCAGGGAAATACTTCAGAAGTCCCCTGTGCATCGCTTCCTTGATTTCTCCCAGAAACCTAGCTACGCCGTTTCTCAACAGCTTGTCCATTGCGCGGGACGAGGTTCTGCCTAGCGTTTCGCGCCACCTTGCTACGCATCGATCGCCCAAGATCTTTTCTGCGCAGAAGATCAGGATGATCGACAGCAGCTTGAGGATGCCCATAGGGATGAATCCAACTAGTTTCACTATCGGAAACAAGATGACTCCGAGCTGTTTGCCGTAGAATAGGAGTATTACTCCTAAAGCCCCGACGATGGCCAACTCGGCCCACGCGTTCCAGAACGGAACGCCCCATTGGTTCTTCAGAACAAGAATTCCGGGTCCGCCTGCTGAGATGAGCGTTGATATGTCTCGAAGAGCTTCCGCGACGAACGGAAATCTTAGAGACGCCCAAAGTAATGCCCCAGCTCCTGCCAATAGTAGAGCAAGAGCAATGTTTCGCCTGGCCGTTTTCGTAGTACCACCTCCCAACGACCTGGCTCCTATTCTACAAGTTTTTTGCTAAAAAATCAACCCTCTTTTGGTTCTTCTTTTTTGCTTTTAGTAATTAAATTTATTCCTAAATTTCCAATTTTTCCTCCGGCAAAGATAGCTAATCCTGCAAAAGCTCCCCAGCAAGCAAGATTTATCACTTTGTTTGTAAAGTTATCTGGGAGAACTTTTTCTATGCTGTTCTGTACGGTTTGGGAAACATAGTCCTGGATATTTTCCTGATTTAAATCTTTCTGCTCTATTATCTCGTTTTGAGACATCTCAAAATCTTTTTTAAAAATATCCGGAGCAGATATCTTTCCAGTAAATATCTTAAAGGAATACAAAAGCGTAAGAGATATTATTGCTATTCCAAATAGCAGCAATATGTATCCGAATAATTTATCATAGTTCATGTTTTTTAACTTAATTTTTTGAATTCACAAATATCTTTAAAATCGCAGAATTTGCAATTGAATTGACTTGGATTGGGAGCAAAATCACTATGTTGTATTTCTTCTATCTTTTCAGAAATATTTATCCTGAATTCTTCCAATTCTTTTTCCGTTGGCACAAATGACATCTTTTTTGCATGATCAACATAGTAATATGTCAATTTAGCAGGATTTATCTTTAATACCTCCTGGCTAGCTAACTGGTAGATTAGCAATTGCTGCTTGTCATCCTTATCCAGTTTGTCCTTCAATTGCCCTGTTTTGTAATCAATAATCTCAATCCCTTCTTTTGTTTCATCAATCCTGTCTATCTGTCCTTTCAAAGGATAGTTATTAATCTTTAATACGAAAGATAATTCTAAAGCAGTATGGCCTTGGTAGATAAAGGTTTTTGGCTTTTTTTCTTTAAAATCTTTAAAGAATTCTCCTAGAGCCTGCTTTCCCTTTTCAAATCTTCTTTGTTTTTCTTCTTTGGAAGGATACCATTCATCTATCCATTGCTCCTCATATATCTCTAATAATCTTTTTAAAGTAATTTTCTCTATTCCTACCTTATTCACCTCTTCAATAAAATGCTGGAAAGTAGCATGCATTGTTTTTCCAAAACTAAAAACTGGGCTTCCCATTCTTGGAATATTTAAAATATGGGCGAATTTGTATTGTAAGGGGCATCTTTCAAATGCTGCTATCTGGGTATATGAAAAATATGAAGGTAATCTGATCTCCTTATCGGGTTTTACTCTTTCTTTTGGCTGTTCAAATAATATCTGCTGGGATGGAAGAACCTCTTCTTTGACTAGCCCCAATTCATATAAGAATAAAGAGGGCTTTTTCTTTCTCTGGCCTCCATAATCATCAGCCCAGCAAAAGAAAAGTCCTTTTTTAGCTCTTGTCATGGCGACATAGAACAAACGTCTTTCTTCTTGAAGATGAATATCTCCTAAAGGAAGAAAATCCTTGATCAAATCCTCTGGTAATTCTATCGGATCTTTTCTTTGATCTGTTGGAAATCTTCTGTCAACAAGATTTACAATAAAAACATATGGAAATTCCAGTCCTTTGGCTCCGTGCATTGTCATTATTTTTACAGTATCAGGTCCTTCTTCTAAATTAGTTTCCAAATTCCCCAATTCTCCTGCTTCAATTTCCATATTCAAAAGATTTACAAAGTTTTTTAAGCTCGGATCAGTTTCACTTTCTTCAAATTGCTTTATCTTTTTCAAGAATTGGTTAAGCAAGGATATTTCTCTTTGTTTTTCATTCTTTACCAAATACTTAAGATACGAAGAATCATTAAGAAAGTGTATCAATACCGAAGTTATTGTATTTTCTTTGGCAATTTTTGTATGGTTTTCTACCAATTGCACTAATTTCCTAATTTTTTCTTTGGAATCCAAAGAAATATCATATACAGAATTGATATTCATCAATACTTCATACAAAGACCAGGTTTTGATTCTAGCCATGTATGATATTTTAGCCAGTTCTTGATACGGAAGATTAATTATCGGAGAGGTTAAAATTCTAAACACAGCGGGGCTTTCATGATAGTCATCTAATAGTTTAAAATACGCTATCACATCCATAATGATTGGCTGGGCGTATAATCCCCTAGAGGCTAAGAATTGATGAGCTATTCCCCTTCTTTCCAGCTCTTTGATAAAAGAAATAGCTGCATCATTAGATCTGGTAAGGATTGCAAAATCAGACAATGATTGGGCTTTCTTTTCTTTCATTAGTTCCTCTATCCTGTCTGCCACTCCCCTATTCTCTTCATCTAAGGTTTTAAAATGCAAGTTTTCAATTATCGCTAAAGGTTCAATCTCTGCGGTAAGTTTTTTGCTTACTGCCTTGAATTCATTAATTTTTAATCCTTTCTTTTTTGCCTGGCTGGCAATTTCTTTTTCCTGGCTTAATTGAAATTCCAATCTGTTAGGATTATTCAATTGGATAAATTGGTATGACAAATCCAATATATTTTGTCCGGAACGATAGTTTTTGATTAAAACTACTTGTTTTGCTTTTTCAAAATCCTTACTGAATTGCAAAACATTATTAAAAGAAGCTCCTCTCCAGCGATAGATTGCCTGATCATCGTCAGCACAAACAGTAATATTGTTTTTTGGGTGGGCAATCATCTTAATCAATTCATATTGGGCCCAATTGGTGTCTTGGAATTCATCAACAAGGATATATTTGAATCTTTCCTGATATTCTTCTAATATCTGCGGCCTGTCTTTGAAGAGTTTCAGGCAATACATTATCAAATCTCCGAAATCAAGATAGTTGTTCTGCAACAGCAGATCCTGATATGTTTTGTAAGCATGGGAAATTTCCCCTATTCTTTTTCTTTCTTCGTCGTTTCCATCAAAATCTTCAAAATATGCAAGATAGTCATCGGGATATATTCCCTGATCTTTGCATCTGGAAAAATGATCAAGCAGGGCTGAAATGAATTTTGTAGGATTGCCCATTGGCTTGTAGTAATCCAGATCAAAAATATTTAGATTCTTTCTGATTAACAGCCAGGCAGCAGTATCATCTAATATCTTGAAACTATTGGGCAAGCCAATATCTAGTCCGTGCTGTTCTAAGATTCTTTGGGCAAAAGAATGGAATGTAGAAATCCATAAGTCTAAATATCCGAAAGGCAGAGTTTTATCCACTCTTTCTTCCATTTCCTGAGCTGCCTTATCTGTAAATGTAACAGCAAGAATTTCTTCTGATTTTGCCAGCCCTTTTTCTATCAAATAGGCGATTCTTTTTGTAATAACTGCTGTTTTTCCAGTTCCTGCTCCGGCGACAATCAAAAGAGGGCCATTGCCAAAAGTAACAGCTTCTATCTGTTCAGGATTTAAGCCCTCAAGATATATGGGTTCCTTTTTCTTTGCCATACTCTTTAAATATTACTTGATTGTGAAAAAAAAGGAAGATGCCCAGGGCCTGAGAGCTCTGGGCATCTCGATGTTTAGGGGCTGTTGCTGCGAGATCGAAACGGTACGGGGGTGAAGGTTGCCGGTTGCGTTTCCAGGTTGATCAGCACCGCATTCCTCCCATCATTGGAGACAGGAACGGCTGCAGCCACGAAACTGCCTTCCACGACTAGCGATGCCAGGCTTGCGATCACCGAATCATGATCGTGGAAGACTCCTGGATAGAAACCGACATGAAAAAGGCTCTTTATCCTTTCGTTGATCGCCAGTTGATCGTCCGTAGTGAGCAGTTCAGCTTCACCCCAAGTTGTCTTCTCGGTGAAGCTCTTGTCTGGATAGAGCTCCTTGAGGATCTTCACAATCTCCGCCACGATATCCATACGGCCTCCTTAGGTACTATAATTATTATATCATAGAATACAAATTTGTCTAGCAAGATTGATTTTTTATCAATAATTTGCAAAAATGCAGGAATATGAAAGGGATTGTTGTAATTGATAAGCCAAAGGATTGGACTTCCTTTGATGTAGTCGATTTCTTAAAGAAAAGATTGAGAGAAAAAACCATTGGTCATGGTGGAACTTTAGATCCCTTGGCTACAGGAGTTTTAATCATTGCAATCGGTAGAAATTCTACCAGCATTTTAAATACAATATTAAAAAACAGCAAAAAGGAATATATTGCTGAAATTCTTTTAGGATCTGAATCAGATACATATGATATTACAGGAAATATTACAAAGAATAATATACAAAGATTTCCTGAATTGCAGGAAATTAAAAATGCTTTAGATTCTTTTATCGGAAAAATACAGCAAATTCCTCCAAAATATTCAGCAGTCAAGATTTCAGGAGTTCCTGCTTACAGATTAGCAAGAGAAGGAAAAGAATTTGAATTGCAGCCAAAAGAAGTTGAACTGTTTGAATACAAAATTCTTAATTATTCTGCCCCCGTTTTAAAAATCTGGCTTTCTGTTGGTTCCGGTTTCTATGTACGCAGCTTAGCTAATGATTTGGGGGATCTCTTAAATACAGGAGGCCTCCTGTCATCTTTAATACGTTCCAAGGTAGGCATTTTTACTATCAATGAAGCCATTGATCTGAAAACTATTCAAGATGATGATCTTGAAGTATATTTCAAGGGCCAGGGATTAGTACAGGGGATAGGGTTTAGGAACTATGCCAGGTTTTGGGCAAAAAGATTGAATATTTCCGGAAAAGCAAAAAATATTGAGAATAATTTCATTGAGATAATTGGACAAGGAAAGATTAAAAATCTTCAAAGGTTTTTAGATAGAATACAAAATGGCCCCCCAATGGCTAATGTAAAAAAGCAATTCTATTACTTTAGAAAAATTCAAATCCCCTACTCTGATTTTAAGAAGAATTAGAATTTATTGTCTTCTATCTTTTCTCTAATCTTTTCCAGCAAAGATTCGATAAAATACAGATTATGAATAGTAAGCAACCTTCCTGCTATTTGTTCCTTTGATTTAAAAAAGAAGTTTATCTGAGCCTGAGTGTAATTCTGACAAACAAAACAATCACAATTTCTATCCAATGGCTTGAATTTATCCTTCAAGATAGATTTCTTTAAATCAATTGGCCCTTTTGAAGTTAAAGCCATTCCATGCCTGGCAATTCTTGTAGGCAGCGCGCAATCAAAAAGATCAATTCCCAATTTGATTATCTTTTCCATTACATCCAAATCCCCTATTCCCAATAAATGATGAGGTTTTTGCCAGTCAATCTTTTCATTAACCCAAGATATTGTTTTATACATATCTTCCTTTTTCTTTCCCAAGGCTCCGCCAATAGCTATTCCAAATACATCTAGATTATTTACAAATTCAGTAGATTTAATTCTTAAATCTCTGTAAATTCCTCCTTGGATTATTCCAAATATCTTTTGGTTTGAAGAGATTTTTGTATTTAAGAATCTCTTAAACCATTCATGGCTTAATTCCATTTCTTCTTTAGTAGTTTTCTTGCCATCCAATGGAGATCCGCAAACATCAAAGAGATAGATAAAGTCAGCTCCTAATTCTTTTTGGGCTAAGGCAGAAGATTCAGGAGTTAACCAGATTTCTCTGCCATCTCTTGGAGATTTAAAGAATACTCCCCTGTCATTAATCCTTTTTACCAAGCTATTTGATGGTTTTTCTCTTCTTCTCTGTTCCGGGAAGATAGAGCCGATTTTTCCCAAACCGAATTCAGCGCCTTTTCCTAAAGAAAATACTTGAAATCCGCCCGAATCAGTAAAAATTGGCTTATTGCAATTAAAAAATTTATGCAATCCGCCAATTTTTTCTACTTCTTTTGTTCTATCAAGATCAATGAAATGAAAAGTATTGGTAATCTGGCATTGAGTTTTTGTTTTTTGGTAATCTTTAAAATCCAAACCTCCTTTTATTACTCCGAAAGTAGCTACGGGGATAAAGGCAGGGGTTTTTACCTTTCCATGAGGAGTTGTAATTATCCCAGTTCTTGCTTTGCTCTTTTTGGAAGTTTTTTCTATTTCAAATTTAAACATTTCTTTTTGCATTTCTGACTTCGTCTTCATTTAAGCCAAAATGATGGGCTATTTCATGCCAAACAGTATTGGCTACAAGGTTTTCTATCGCTAAAGGTGTTTGGGCAATGCTTTCTATCGGTTTCTGGAATATTGTAATCTTGTCTGGCAATACATTGGCATAGTGGGTTGTTCTCTGCGTTTGGGGAATTCCTTCGTACAATCCTAACAAAGCATGATCTGATCCCACGCGAGATTTCCTTAATTGTTCTTGAGTAGGATAATCATCAATTACAATACTTACATTTTTCATTAAATGTCTAAATTTCTCAGGAATCAGCAATAATCCTTTTTCAACTAATTGTTCAAATTTAATTCTCTCCATTGTTTAAATATTAGCAGTAAAGAACTAAAAAGCAATGCTTTCCATTGCTTTTTAAATTCACGCTATTTCTTAATTCCGATCTTTTTTATCACCAATGCCGCACCTATCAATGTCAAGGTATTAAGCACTGCTGGCAGCCATAAAGAGCCAAGGAATCCATCAAGAGCCAATACAAATGTTCCCAATGCATAGCAGATGAGGAACAGCATATGTATTTCCCTTTCTCCTTTGTAAGCAAAGAATACTTGTAGGGCCCAACCCAGAACAATGAGGACCAGGCCGAGAATGACTAAGCCTTGCATATATTAAAGTTAATTATATACCTATATTTTCTCTTTTTATTCCTTAAGAGTCAAGATTTAAAATATTCTTGAATAAATGCTTGAGTGCTTAAACTG
>Ga0265297_10009173_pt1 | contig 12876 bp, 21 predicted proteins | sample Munlanlwell13791_FD_192502 | JGI IMG/M metagenome (GOLD analysis project Ga0265297, IMG submission 192502) | Leachate microbial communities from a municipal landfill in Southern Ontario, Canada - Leachate well 137-91 | ecosystem: Engineered > Solid waste > Landfill > Unclassified | place...
TGTAGTTCATTAACTTCAATACCAGAATTAGATACATCAGGTGGTACTAATTTTACATATATGTTTTATTATTGTACTTCATTAACTTCAATACCAGAATTATATACTTCAAAAGGTACTAATTTTTCATATATGTTTTATCTTTGTAGTTCATTAACTTCAATACCATTAATAAATACTTCAAAAGGTACTGATTTTTCATCTATGTTTTATAGTTGTCGTTCATTAACTTCAATACCATTATTAAATACTTCAAAAGGTACTAATTTTTCATCTATGTTTCGATTTTCTACTTCATTAACTTCAATACCATTATTAAATACTTCAAATGGTACTAATTTTTCATATATGTTTTATTATTGTAGTTCATTAACTTCAATACCATTATTAGATACTTCAAATGGTACTAATTTTTCAAATATGTTTAATAGTTGTTATGCTTTAACTTCAATACCATTATTAAATACTTCAACTGATCCTGGTACTAATTTTTCATATATGTTTTATAGTTGTTATGCTTTAACTTCAATACCATTATTAGATACTTCAAATGGTACTAATTTTTCATATATGTTTAGTAATTGTTATGCTTTAACTTCAATACCATTAATAAATACTTCAAATGGTACTAATTTTTCATATATGTTTGATAGTTGTTATGCTTTAACTTCAATACCATTATTAAATACTTCAAAAGGTACTAATTTTTCATCTATGTTTTATTATTGTAGTTCATTAACTTCAATAACAGAATTATATACTAATAAATCTACAAATAATGTTACAATATTTGGTGATTGTAAATCTTTAAGGATAGCTACTTTATCAGGAACATCAGCAAATATTAGTTATCTGAATTGCTTATTATCAGCAACAGAATTAGTAAATATATTTAATAAATTAGCTACAGTTTCTGGAAAAACAATAACAATAACAGGATGCTGGGGTGCACATCTATTAACTCTAGAACAAAGAACTATAGCAACCGATAAAGGTTGGACCTTAACTGGATAAAAAAATAAATTAGAGAATATTTTTTTAATATATAGATAAAAATAAAATAAAAATATGGCATTAGAACTTCAAAGAATAGATCCATGGAATGGAGATTCTACAACAGGAGTAACATATTATGGTTATGCAATGGCAGGTACACAAGAATCAGAAGCAAAATGGTCAATTACAAGAAAAACCGTTGTTGATGGTGTTTTAAAATATGAGTATCCATATATTTCTGGAACAACAATGGCAGAAACATATCCAGCAATACAAGTAAATAATGTATTTTACATTCAGCCTTCAGGTTTAATATGGATAAATAGATCCGGCTATAACTATAGATAAAAAATAATAAATTAATATGAAAACATTTAGTTCTTTAAAAGAAGAAATTAAACCAAAATATGAATTAAAAGAATCATTAAAAAATGATATTTATTCACTTATAGAAAATACACTTTCTATAAAAATTTCAAATGAAGATTCCTTAGATAAGGATATTAGCATTAATGGAAAAGAAGAATTAGTTGAAAAAATTAAATTTTTAATTGATAATGAAAAACTCAAGGAAAGAGTATTGACATTAGAGCATGTTAAAGCTAATGTTTATCAAAATTTTGATATGAAATGGCTTACTGAACAAATTGAATCATCGCAAAAAACTGTACACAAAACTTGTCTTGATTGTGATGGAAAGATGTTTATTACTGGATCTGATTTCGTTGGGAATAATCCAACAAATGACTTTAATGTTTATACCTGTGATAAATGTGGGAAAGAATGGAAATAAAATATGTACGGTTAGGTCACTACAGTTGTAAGATTTAAAGCGAATATGATAGAGTGATAAAAGCAATTGAAAATAAATAAACAATAATGAAACATATTAAATTACTTAATGAATTTATAAATCCGAGATTACCTATTTCTAAAGAAGAATTAGGATTAGGAATTAAACCAGAAGATAAATTAATTATTAATTCTGAAACTTATTATTTTTTAAATTTTGACGAAGAAAATAATGAAATTCATGTTTCAGATGAATCAGGTGAAGAGAAAATATTCAATTTAGATCAATTGAGTAAGACTTGGGAATTATCAAAAATTAATGATCAAGAAGTAATTGTGGAATCTAAGAAAAAATTTTAATAAAATAAAAAAAGAGGCTTTCGCCTCTTTTTTTATTTTATGGTAATTTTTAAACTGCTCTTCTTTTCTTCCTCTTTAATTTTAGGAAGTGAAACAATTAAAATGCCGTCTGTCATGCTTGCTGAAATTTCATCCCTATTTACATTTTTAGGAACAGAAAAACTTCTCGAAAAACTTGATTTACGGAATTCTCTCCTGTGATAGCCAGCATTAGTTTCTTCTTTTTTATCTTCAATTTCAGAAGAAATTGTTAAGATATCATTCTCCAAATTAATTTTCATGTCTTCCTTTTTAAGACCTGGAGCAGTTAATTCAACAACATATTCATTTTCATTTTCTGCAATGTTAGATAATCCATTATTTCTTCCTTCAAAAACTGATGGATAGAAATCAAAATCATCGTCAAAAAACCGTCTTGCTAAATCTAAGAAAGGACTACCGGTCGTTACTAAATTTCTATTATTCATAATATTTAAATTTTATTTTTGAGGGTTATACCCTTATTTTTTTATATTTTAATCAATAGTTGTGCCAATCTATTTTTAGTCAGAAATGTCAGAAAAGTTTTAAATTTATATGTCAAAATGTCATATTGTTTTTAATAAACTATTATATTGAATTTTCATATATAAAAAATATGGATACGTTACAATTAGTAAAATCTAAAATTTATGATTGGGATAATATTCAAGATAAACTTAATATCTGGAAATCAGAAGGTAAGAAAATAGTTTTTACGAATGGTTGTTTTGATATTTTACATCTAGGTCATGTGACGTATTTATCAAAAGCAAAGGATTTAGGTGATATACTTATAATAGGTGTCAATTCTGATAAATCTCCATATTGGTTAAATAAAGGTCCGAATCGACCAATTAATAATGAAGAAACTAGAGCTATAATTTTAGGATGTCTGATGTTTGTTGATGCAATTCTTTTATTTTCTGATGAAACACCATTGGAACTTATAAAAATTATTAAACCTAATATTTTAGTAAAAGGTGGTGATTATAAAGTAGAGGATATTGCTGGTTATGATTTCGTTAAAGATAGAGGTGGTGAAATAAAAACAATTCAAATTATAGAAGGTTATTCAACTACAAATATCATAAGTAAACTTTAATTTTTTTTGTACCATTTTGAAATTCTTTATTCCAGACTGTTCTAGTACTATTATCTTTGAAATCATCAAATGCCATCCATCCCTTTTTCTTTTTTCCTTCATTATAACCATCTAATGATGTTAGAATGTATCCTTTACCTTTAATTTTAGCTTTTTTATCTTCGGATGATATAATTTCAAAATCAGTGATTAGTAATTCTGGATTATCTGATTTATAATCTTTCTTTATTATTTTGTAATCAACTGTTACAAATTTACTATTTTGTTCTAATATAAATTGTTTAAATGTATTTATTTGTTCATATGTTTTTAGATATTTCATGCTTTTTATAGATTATATTTATGTGCTGACATTTTTAGAAGTATTTCATCTTTATGTTTTTTGATAATGTCAGGATGTATATCTGAGTAACTTATTTTTTCTTCTTCTGTGTCATATTCATCTATATCTATCATAAAAAATTCTTTAAATTTTTCAAAATCTGTATCTAATAAATATTCTTGAAATTTATATAGGACTTCATTTGAGGCTTCAAGTTCTAATCTATTTTTTCGATTTTCAAGTCTTCTTAATTCTTTTTCTTTAATTTCAATGTTCTTTTCAATTTGAAAAAATTTAGATAATTTTTCTAATTTATATTTATTAGCAAATGCAACATCCAATAGTTCATATTCAGATCCTTTAGGAGCAACATATGTAATCCAAGTAATAACACCCCAATCTGTGCTATCATGAAAATTTTTAACAAATTCTTCAATTTCTTTTGTCATTTTTGCTTCATTAATCTGTTCAAATCTTTTAATTTTCATTTCTATAAATTATATTTTTTTACGTTTTTTCTTAATTCCCAATTTTTAATAAATTCTTCTCTACTTGTTTTTGGTTTTATTACTTTTCCTGTTGAATAATAGAATCTTTCATTTGAAATCTCATCACTAATCTCATCAAAAGAATCAACTAGAGTTTCCAAATCATCTATTGATATATAGTTCTCCATAGTTTGATCAATATCTTCGTAATCAAAATCTATCAAGTAATTTTCAATGTATTTTAAAAAATAACTAATTCCATCTTCTTTTGTTTCAAAGATATATGTATTATATTCGTTCATTTCACTCAAACATATTATCGTGTGATATTCATGTTCTATATTTTCATTAAATTTTCTAATTTTCATAATTATAGATTATATTTTTCTGTATCTATTTTTAGTTTCCATGTTTCAATATGTTCTTTCATAATTGGATTTATGTATAAAGATTCTTTAATTTTTTCAGGATTTTCTAAAAAGTTTATACCATTAAAACCAATTACTACACCATAAGGATCTAATATAATTCCAATTTCTTTTGCTAAGTTATCAGCGTCATGATCACTATTTAATATCGCTTCGTCGAATCTTTGAATTTGCCAGAATTTTTTCCCATAATACACCGTACTTGGTTCCGCAGTCTGGACATCAACCTGGCTAAACAGTGCAACTGGCGCAAGCAGTGACAGAAAATCGGAATCAAAAATATCCCAACCTTCACTGTTAGCAACTTCACGATAAACATCATTAAACCAATCAACAAAGTATCTTATTTCGTTATAAAGATACAATTGCTTAGAATTTAAATTTTCTGATATAAATTGAATATAAGTTTTCATATATTTATTGCGGAAACGTGAAATATTTTTTATTTCTATATATTAATTTTATTTTTACAGAATTTTTCCTTATATTTGTATTATAAATAGTAAAAATATGGGATTAGCAAAGAAAGCATTGGAACTTCCAGAAGGAAAATTAAAAAAAGATGTGATAAGGTTCTTAGAAGGTTCAAATAATCTAAAGAAAGCTGTTTATAACGGTAACTCAAAGAAGATTACTTTCAAAGAAGTTTTCATTATTAAAAAAGGTAAGGAAAAAACAAAAATCAGAGATTCAGAAGGTAATGAATTAACAGTGATGAACTCTCAACTTACTATGTTATAGATTGTATTTTTAAAAAGAAAAAACCTTCCGAAGAAGGTTTAGATTTTGATGTTTTCATATAATATTTCTTGAAAACCCTTAGGTAAATAAATACCGTCTAATCTTGTCAATTGCCTTGATTTTCTGATGTTTTCCGCAACTTTTTCTTTAAAATCATCTTCCTTATTTTTACGATATATAGAAAGTATATCACAAAGATTTTTTATGAATTCATCAGAATCAAAGTTTATTTCATTTGGATATTTTTGTTTATACATGGCGTAAACTGTATTTGATCCAGTATCACCGATACCTTTGGTTTTAGGATCGAACTTAACAACACTTAAAATATTATCACCAGAATCACCAGCAACAATTTTTTTAAAATAAGAAATTTCTTTATCAATTTCAACAATTTTTGCTTTGCTTGTAATTTTATCAAAGTAATTTATGAAATTAATATCATCATTTAAATTAAAAATATCACCTTCAGAATTATCTTCCACGTGTTTTAAGAATATGCTATAATTCTTAGGTACATATAATTTCTCATCTTGAAATTTGTGATTGTATATCATGTTAATATAATTATCAGACGTACTAAATTTAAGAAGTTGATGAAGGTCTCCATCATTTGAAACAATTAAATTAGATGAGCCTTCTTTATTTGTTTCTTTTAAAATATGTGCGATTATATCATCACCTTCAAAAGGATCAATTTGATATAATAAACAATTATGTCTCGATTTAATATTTTCTTTGAATCTATCAAATGTGTCAAAAACAAATTCCCAATCAATTTTTTCTTCCTTTTTCCTTTTTCCTTTATATTCAGTATATAAGTTTTTTCTCCAACTTTTCTTACTATCTGATATGAAATAAATTACATTGAAAGTATAAGCATTTGATAGGTTATTATAATCATTTAATAATAATGTTTCTAAATCACCGTAAAGCGTTCTGAGTCTATGTAATATAAAAACTGATCTATAAAGAGCGTAGTTACCATCCCAAATTAGATTGAGTCTGACCATATTATTTTTATTTTTATTTTTATATTCATTTTATATGAATTTGTTTGAAAATAGAAATATGACTATTAAATATTTATATATAAACCTAATCACTGATGGTGTTTATAAAAAATAAATATTATGTTAATAGATAAAGAAATAGAAGTTAAAATTGATAAAAGAAATATCGAATTTTACTCAAAAAAATTTGATGTTAAATTAAAAGATATTATACGTATAGATATTCAAGATTTGCAGAGAGGTAGTAATAAAAAAGTTAAGGTTATATGTGATAAGTGTGGAGAAGAAAGAATTGTAAAATATTATTCATATGTAAATAATATTGAGAATTGGAATAAATATTTATGTAATAAATGTAGTAGTAAGTATAAAGTCGAAAAGATATATAAAACCAATTTTGAAAGATATGGCTGTAAATTTTTTGTTAATCCAGAAAAGTCAAAGCAGACTAATTTAGAAAGATATGGATGTGAAAATGTGTCACAATCAAAAATAATAAAAGATAAGAAAAAAGAAACTAATTTAAAAAATTGGGGAACAGAAAATGTATTTCAATCGGAGGAGATTAAAAATATAGCAAAAAAGACTAAAAAGGAAAAGTATGGTGACGAGCATTTTACAAATAGAGAAAAGTCTAAACAAACGTGTTTGAAAAATAATGGAGTAGAGTGGCCAACTCAATCAAAAAAGGTTTTGAAAATTAGAAATAAAAATAATAAGCTAAGATACGGAGTTGAGCATTATACACAAACAAAAGAATATAATGAAAAAACTACTATAACTTGTTTAGAACGATATAATAATAAAACTTTTTTAGGAAGTGATATATGTCAAGAAATAAGTAAAATAACTTGTAGAAGAAAATATGGCGTAGATTATCCATCTCAAAATTATGAAATTCATAAAAAGCAATTTCCTAAAATGAAAATGCATGATATTGGTATTAAATATCAGGGAACCTATGAAAAAGATTTTCTCGATCTGTGCCAAAAAATGAAATTAAATGTCAATAGAGGAAAGACAATTAATTTTAGATATAAAAATAAGGATACTATTTATTTTTCAGATTATTATTTGAAAGATTTTAATTTGATAGTTGAAATTAAATCATGGTACACTTATAAATTACATAAGGATCTAAATTTAGTCAAGAAAAAATCTGTTGTATCTCAAGGATATAAATTTATGTTTATTACCGATAAAAACTATACTAAATTTATTAGAATGTTAAAATTAATAATTTAATTCACAATATATTTCATATGAGAAGCGTGTGGTAAGTTGTCAGAACCTATATATGTATAATATATTTCAATTGCTTCTAATTCTTTAGGTAATTTTTCCTCTTTTCCGGTGGTTTCATTAAGCTTAGTTTCTTGCTTGTAGCAGAATTTAACTGCTGGTTCTTCATCTAATAGCATCTTTAATCCATATTTAAGTTCATTGGAACTAACATGATTAAGATTTACATTATTATAAATGTAATCATTTATAATTTTTTCTTTGAACATTTTAATATCATCCATTTTTATTTTAATTATTTTTATATTTTTATTATATATTAATTTTGATTCATTTTAAAATAGTAACTCTTTTTTCCTGGTAAGAAAATACTTTCATCTATAATTAATTCGTAATTATTAAATGAATCTTCTATTGATTTAATGTAAAAATCAAACTTTTTTTTATCTTCAGTTTCACTAATCATATAGATACAATTTTTAATGCGTCCACTCATTTTTGTTAAAATATATGATAGTGCATTAAAAATTTTTATAATATCACCATAATTTGTTTCCTTTTCAACTATATCTTGCAATTCTGAAAATCTATTTTGTATTTCTTCAGAAGATAGATTTGATATGATTTTTTTAAAAATATCATATTGTTTTTCTGTTGTAAAAAAGACATTATAAACAACTTGATCATTGAATGATTTATTATTTTCTATTAAATATTCTAATAAGAGAATATATTTTACATCATTAATTTTAAAATAACATATTATATCTTGCTTATCTTTAAATCTTGCAGAATCTATATAATTGAATTCAAAATAAATATAATTTGGATAAAATTTAATTTCATTAAGTATTGCCTGAAATCTTCCATATGATAAAACACTACCAGCACTAAATTTTTTCTTAGGATGGTAATGAATTAAATCACCAAAATATTCTCTAATCTCATCGGGTGATTTATGTTCTTTTATCATCTGACGGTATTTATCATTTACTTCTTTTGTCCATTTATCATTAAATTCCATAATTAGAGATATTTTAATATTTTAATCTATATATTTTAATTTACTTTTTCTGATTATTCTATATTATTCTATTTTCTATATTTGCTTCATATATATAATCTATATAATAGTTCTTTACGATTGGTGCAGAAAGTGGCTGGACAGATATTAAGCCTTCTACGTATTCATCTTCTGGTAGAGTAACGTTAGGATCTAGTCCTTGAACTTTTCTTAATTTGTTAATCCTATTTTCTTTTAATTTCTGTTTTTTAGATTTGATCCAGCCTCCTCCACTTATGGTTGTACTCATAACTCTTTTAATAGTTGGAAATACGATAGTATTAAATGAATAAATATTAGATGATTGTGTTGATTGATTGATATTTTCGTTATCGAATAAACCAATTTTTGAGAATTTTTCTATAATTTTATCAGTATTCATTTTATTCAAATTTTAAGTTTTTTAAGTTTTTCTTTTCTAGCTTCTTGTTTTGTATAAAAATACATAGAAAATATATTTTCTTCTATTTTAGAGTAATTACTTTCTTTTATATAGAATACGCAATATGATAAAATATCTGGACTTATAAGGTAGGCTTGTCTAATTTCATAGTTAGAATATCCAACTTCATTTTTGTAAATATTAAAATTCGTAAATTTTTTTGGTTCTAAACAATTTAAATCTTGAATAATAGCATCATACCACTTACCTTTTTTAAAGTGTTTATGATTTTTTTTACATAATACTTTCATTAATTCTTCCATTATATTTATTATTTTTTTAATATGTCTTTAATATCAGTTATATAAGATATGAGATGAATAATAGGATCTATTGTTTCCGTATATCTTTCATTATAGGATTTCTGTAGATTAATAAGAGTGGCACCTTTTTTTATTATATTATCACTATCTACACTCATAATTCTATTAAATAGCGGTCTTCCTAATGCTTTCATTAATTCAATTGGATTATCTTGAAAATTGTTAATTACAAAATTGTAATTCTCTTCAACATTATTCCTACCATCTAAAATAAAATCAAAAATATTATCATATCCAGAGGATGACATATTTCTGAATTGATCGGTATTTTTTGTAAGATAAATTTCTTGTAATTTTTGAGTTGCACTTCTTAAATCAGGAAAACTTAACATAATGATTTTTCTTAGTTCTTCATCTGTTATAGTTATTTTAGCATTATTTGCAATTGCCTTTAGATACTTAATATACATAACTTGTAAATAATCAATCTCTTCCTTATTTTTCGGATTAAAATCTACTTTAATAAATCTCGAAAGTATTTTATCATCAATTTCTTGAATAAAATTAGTTGTTAATATAAATCTAACATGCTGATAAGTGTCAGAAAACCCTTTCAAGGCTTTTTTATATTCAGCAGAAACACCATCAAATTCATCAAGAAAAATAGTTTTAAGTGCATTTTTACCCATAAATGGATTTAAGCTTTTACAATGATTTTGTAATTGATCTCTTAAGATATTAACACTTGTATCTTTTGAAGCATTAAATTCTATATTATCTGTACCCTTACACAAAATTCTGGCTAGTGTGCTTTTACCTGTACCAGGTGTGTCACTATAAAATATCATGTTAGCTTTAACACCGTCTTTAACCAATTCTCTAATTCTTGGTAGCAATATAATTTGATTTAAGTTTTTTGGCTGATATTTATACCAAAATAAATCGGATTTTATATCTTTCATATGAATATACTTTTACAATTTAACTAATATATTAATAAAAAGTTGAAAGGTTTAAAATGAAAAAAGCCACTTTCGTGACTTTTACTATTGGATGAATGAAGTTTATTTTAGATTTTTAAGTTCTGTTTGAACCTGACCATGTATGTTTATGGATAAATCTTTTCTATTTATTTTATAATCTTTTGATTTATAATTAACATGATATATAGTTTTCAATGCTTTCTTAAATGTTGCTTGTCCTATATTCTTATCCTTTTCACTTACAATCTGGATCAGTGAACCAACATTAAATTTTATGTTAGTTGTATCTTCAATAGCAATTTTTGCTTCATTTGTCTGCTCATAAAATCCTAATATATGTTTCATATTATAAGTTATATTTTTTTAATTATATATAAAAATAAAAACGCCATTTTCAGTATTAAACCTCAAATGGCGCAGTATCTAACAACTATGAATTGATTAGTGGGATTTTATTCCCAAATATATTTAGTGATTCTAATTTTAAAAGTTTGTTTTTTCTTTCAACTTTTAGTGATTTTAAATAGGCAATATTAATTTTATTTGAACTATTTGGTAAATTTTCGTGCAGATATGCTACATTATTTTCAACTTTAATGACATTAAATATTCTATTTGAATACCAAGACGGTAAAGTTTTATTTTTAATATACGCTTTTTCTCTATTAATTATAACAATATCTCCATTCTTTATTTTCATTTTTTATTAATTTTATTGAGTTTGATGCTTCTTAGTACTCTATTATTTGTTATGTCTATTATATCATATTTATATTTTTTTAACTTTTTTTTAGTTGGATCTAAGTGTTTTTCAAGACTTTTTATGCTACTTTGGCAATTTTTTCTATATTTCCAAATTTTAGCATTTTCAATTTTAAATGTTATTTCGTAAAAAAATCCTATACTACTCTTAAAGATGTCTTTAACATAGCCATATTCTTTGTCATTATCTATTAGTTTTATGATAAATTTTCTTTCATATTTCATAAAGTTATAGCTCCAAAAATTTTATATATAATAAAAAATAAAAAGTTTAAATGCATATAGACGAAGATTACAATTACGATGATAATTTTGTAAGAATGAGTACAATTGGATTATGTAAAGTTTTAGGAACTAAAATTAGATGGATAAATCGTTGGAGTGATGGTAAGAAAATAAGAGTTTTAATTCCTTTTTATACTTCATTTGCTGGTCAAGAAAGATTTATGTTAGATGCATTTGTAGATGATATTGCAAGTACAAGGGTTGAACTTAATACAGATCAAAAACAAAGAGGCGTAATAACATTTAAAGGTGGTTCTCAACGAGATGATGAATTTGCGAATCCGAATCAATATCTTTCAAAAGAAACAAAATTAAATGATGAATTTAAAACAATTGTAAGTCGTACCAAAGCGGTTCCAGTAACATTAGCATATGATATACAAATAAGATTAGATAATGAATGGGAAGCATCTACGTGCTATACAAAAATTTTGGATATGTTTTACAATTATAGATTTTTTAATATAAGCTATTTTGGTATGAAAATAGATGCATTTTTTAGACTTCCAGCAGATTCAGGTATTGATATTCCAAGAGAAATTAATTTGGGCTCCGATAATACAATAACCATAAAATTTTCATTAGAAGTTCAGACTTATTATCCAGTATTTACTTTATTGAGTGATGATTATGAAATTTGTGATAATGATGCAAATATAGATTGGGAATTTCTTGGCATTCCTAGACCAACCGGAGAAGATTTACCTGTAGGTAGTTCATTAAGAAGAGTTTATTGGTATCACAATTTAATTGATAATAGAAGTAAGCAAGAGATTATAGCAGAGAAGGAAGTCAATAGACAGAATGAATTAGAAAATATGGAATAATATGAAATAGATTTATAAAAACTCGTTTTGACAAAAAACGAGTTTTTTTTGTTAATATATAACTTTGAAGTAAATTTAAAAAAATAAAAAACTGCAAGATATAGCACAAAAAATAATAAATTTGATATGAAAAACTTAAAGTATGATTTGTTCAATTTTAAAAAAGACCTTCCAATTGAAGAGTATGAATTAAACGTAATTGTTGAAAGATATATTAGCGATTATGATAATTTTTCAGAAAAAGAATTAGTTACTTCTTTGAAAGAAACTTTGACTCCATTTTCTTGGGATCTTAAAGTTAAAAGACTTGTTGAGTCATTAGAAGATGAAATTAAGAGTGAACCTGTTAATTATAATCTTAAAGATTTATACAAAAAAATTGAAAGAAAAAATTATGGACAAATGTATCGTCCAGCTTTGAACTCTATTCTTAATATTATCAATATTAATGATAATGATTCAAAAATGACAGCAATTCTTAATGAATTAGTTATTCATGATTGGATTCCAGAAGTTAAATTATTCTTAAATGGCTACATGAATAATCCCGTTCAAAGACAAAATTTAGTAAACTCAGGTAAGGCATCAAAGGTATTTACGTTAGTTGAAAAAGTTGAAGAAGGCAATTTAGTATTTATGAAAGATCGTTGGTTCTTGATTAATAATGATGAGATGAAACAAACTCTTTTAGAAAATCACATAACCGATGCTGAAAAATTAAGAGAATTTAGAATTTTAGAAAAAGT
>Ga0265297_10009176_pt1 | contig 12871 bp, 9 predicted proteins | sample Munlanlwell13791_FD_192502 | JGI IMG/M metagenome (GOLD analysis project Ga0265297, IMG submission 192502) | Leachate microbial communities from a municipal landfill in Southern Ontario, Canada - Leachate well 137-91 | ecosystem: Engineered > Solid waste > Landfill > Unclassified | place...
AAGAAAGTCGTAGGCTATCTAAGCGCGGTAATATATAAAGACAAGATCGCTTCGCCGTCTTCAGTTTCTTATAATGACGGGACGCAAACGGCTATCGGTGAAATACGAAAAATGGGCGGAGAGCGTATGTTGAGTGATGCGCAGAGAAAAAGGCTGCTTCAGATTGCGCGGGAATCCATAGTAAGTTTTGTAAAAGACAAAAAACGCAAGACGTTCACCGAAGGAGACCCTGATCTCAATCGGCAAATGGGAGCCTTCGTTACGCTCCATGAAAAAGGCGAATTACGCGGCTGTATCGGGAATATGGCAGGCCATGGCCCGTTATATCAGACGATAGCGGATATGGCTATAGAAGCGGCTACCGGGGATCCCAGATTTTTAAGGCTTTCGCCGGGTGAGATCGATAAGGTCAGTTTAGAGATATCGGTACTTTCACCGTTACAGAGAGTGAAGACCGCCGATGAGATAAAAATTCCCGGCCACGGTGTTATTGTAAAGAGAGGATTCAACAGTGGTGTTTATCTGCCGCAGGTGGCTACGGAGACGGGATGGAATAAGGAAGAATTCTTAACGAGCCTGTGCGGCCAAAAAGCGGGCCTTAAGCCGGATGCATGGAAAGATCCGGAAACAGAACTATATACATTCACGGCCGAGGTCTTCGGCGAGGGGGAAAAATAGCATGAAGATTAAAAAGATTATTGTGGGCATAGTCGTTTTGATCGTATTTGCGGGACTTATCATATTCGTTAAGGCTATTGCGTCGAAAGCAAGATCCGGAAAAGCGGCGGCTCCGGCGGTTCAGTTGAAAAAGGGTATGAAGAAACCGGCTGCGCAAAAAGTTATTTCGAAGGGCAAAGGCGCTCTTACGGTAAGGATAGTTAATTCAAAGAATGTTGGAATACCCATGAGGATAAAGGCCTTCAGGGTTATTGACGGGAGATCGAGTATCTATACGGCATCATTCGTGGGCGGCAGGATGCAGGAAGTCGTACCCGGAACTTATGATCTGGAAGTCGATTCCGTTCCGCAGAAGATATTCAAGAATATAAAAGTAGCGGAAGGAAAAGAGACGGTTGAGGACCTGGGATGCGTTATGGGTTCGATCACCGTCAAGGCATTAAACGCCAAGAAGGCGGCCGCATATTATCCGATGAGGGTGCTCTATTCCAATACGAATGATATGGTCACCGCATATATGACCAACAAAACTATGGAAATAGTGCCCGGGGTTTATGACATAGAGATAGGGACCTCTCCCAGGTTGTACAAAAAAAACATTAAGATCGTATCCGGCAAGGAGACGATCCTGAATCCGGGGTGTGTTGTAGGCTCCCTTATGGTGAAGACCGTAAATGAAAACGGCAATAATGTCCGTTTGAGCGTGAGGATAACGAGAGCCGATACGAATGAGGTCATCAGCTCAACGGTATCGAATAAACCTGTCGATCTCGGTAAAGGGACGTACAACATAGAAGTCCTTTCAAGCCCGAGGCAGCATAAAAAGGGCGTCTCGGTTAACCTGGGAGAAGAGTCTGTAGTGGATTTTGTTATAAATACTCCTGTTCCGTCGAAAAAATCGGCCAAATCCGCCGCCAGGATAAAACAACAGTAACCGATGCCGCGCTTTTTTGTCGCAAAGGAGTTTATAAAAACCGATACCATATATATCACCGGACTTGAGGCGCATCATATCCTCGATGTGATGCGCCTCAAAATTTCGGATGAAGTTATAGTATTCGATGGTACCGGAAGAGAGTATACCGGTATAATCAAGGCGGCTAACCGTAAATCATTAGAGGTAGAGATAAAGAAGACGCGTGAATCCGACGCCGGGAAAACTGTCTTCCTTACTCTTATACAGGCGATACCCAAGAAAGACAAAATGGATTACATTGCCGAAAAGGCGACGGAACTCGGTGTTACCCGGATAATCCCGGTGACGACGGCGCGCACGATCCCCGAATGGAATGACGCAAAGAAGGCGAGCGTAGTTGGGCGTTGGCGGAAGATAGCCATGGAGGCGGCAAAACAGTGCGGCAGGGCGGATATCCCGGAGATTCAGCCCATTACGGATTTTAATGCGGTTATTGGTGCTGCGGCGCGCTCTGGCGAAAACGATGGTAAGGCTGCCCGGACGCATGACCTGAAATTGATCGCCGCATTGAGCGATAAGGCCATAAAGCTGAAAGATGCCCTGAAAAATGGCAGCGGCAAAAAGATAACAGTGGCTATAGGCCCTGAGGGGGATTTCACCCCGGAAGAGATCGAAAGAGCGAAGAATGCGGGTTTCAGGATAATCAGCCTGGGTCCGCGGGTCCTGAAGAGCGACACCGCGGGATTAGCGTTATTATCTATGGTAAATTATGAATATGAAAATTGATACAAATCGCAGGTTCTTCATAAAGACGCTCGGTTGCAAGGTTAACCAGTATGAATCGCAGGCTATGAGAGAGCTCCTGATCAATGCCGGTTTTAAGGAATGTCTCGCGAAAGATACGGCGGATATCTACATATTGAACACATGTACGGTTACGCGTAAGGCGGATAGCGAATCGCGCTATTGGGCGGGTATATTTCATAAGACGAACCCGAACGCGAAGATAGTCCTGACCGGATGCGCCGTAGAAAATAACGCCGATGCTTTTTCATTCCTGCCCGGAGTATCCAATATAATTAAAAACAATGATAAGATACGTATAATCGATATAATTACCAATAACTCAACTGCCCAATATCCTATACCCGATACACAGTGCAGATCGCGTCGTTTTCTCAAAATTACCGACTTTAAAGATCATACGAAAGCCTTTGTGAAGATACAGGACGGATGTGCCAATGCCTGTTCCTACTGCAAAGTGCCTTCCGTAAGGGGCGGATCGGTATCGAGGCCATTGCATGATATAATCGAAGAAGTGGAGACGCTCGTCTCCAAAGGCTTCGAAGAGATAGTGCTTACCGGGATATGCCTCGGCGCATGGGGCAGTGACCCGGCCCAGAAGAAGAGCGTCATTGATGTCTTGAAAGCTATTTATGAGATACCTGGCATATTCAGGATCAGGTTAAGCTCGATAGAACCGAAGTATGTTACGGATGAATTGATAGAGTATATATCACAAAACAAGAAGATATGCAGGCATCTGCATATACCTATACAATCAGGAGATGATGAAATATTAGGCAGGATGAACAGGCCTTACAGATCTGTCGATATAAGAACCCTCATTACTAAAGTGAGAAAAAAGATAGGAGATGCGGGCATAACTACTGATGTGTTGTTAGGCTTTCCGGGGGAGACCGACAAGAATTTCAGGAATACGGTAGACCTTATCAAGGATATCCTTCCCGTGAAGACGCATATCTTTTCTTTCAGTAAAAGGGATGGGACAGCGGCTTGCGCTATGTCAGGTATTGTTCCGGAAGATGAGATTAAAAGAAGGTTTCAGAGCATGAAGATAGCCGCCATTACGGCATCTTATCTCTATAGGGAGCTCTTTCTGAAGAAGCTGGTAGATGTATTGGTCGAATCTAAAAAGGAGAGGCATTCCGGCAGGCTTACAGGCTATTCCGATAACTATATAAAGGTGATATTTGATGGGCCGGATAGCCTTATGAAGAAGATAGTTCCTGTTAGGATAGAAGAACTTAATCTATCCTATACTATGGGTTCGTATGTGGAATTGGATCACGTCCCTTATAAAAGCACTTGACAAAGTTATTTTTGAAGATAAAATAGCTCAAGATGAAAAACTTATCTGCCGGTCCGTCTCATGGCGAAGTCATGGGCAGATATTGTATTGATACGATACATGGTAAGGCGGGGAAAGGTTGTTATGATTTTAAAGGATAAAGTAGCGATAATTACCGGCGGAGCCAGAGGCATAGGCAGGGAGATAGCCCTTGTATTTGCCAAAGAGGGGTGCTCTATAGTCCTGTGTGACGTCAACACCGATGCCCTTGCCGCGACCCGGAAAGAGATAGAAGCGCTTGGCCGTCAATGTATGACGGGGGTAGTGGATGTGACAAAACCGGATCAGGTCGATTCTTTCATCCAAAAAACCCTTGACAAATTCGGCAAAATCGATATACTTGTTAACAATGCTGGCATAACAAAGGATACGCTTCTTGTCAGAATGTCGGAAGCAGACTGGGACGCGGTCCTTGGCGTTAATCTTAAGGGCGCTTTTTTATGCGCCAAAGCCGTTTCGAAGGTCATGATGAAACAGAGGGATGGCAGGATAGTCAACATGGCTTCGATAATCGGAATAGTGGGTAATGCGGGCCAGGCGAATTATGCCGCTTCCAAAGGCGGCTTGATAGCCTTGACAAAAACGATCGCTAAAGAGCTTGCATCAAGGAATGTAAGGGCAAACGCTATAGCGCCGGGCTTTATACAGACGGATATGACAGCAAAATTACCGGAAAACGTAAAGAGCGAGATGCTGAAGCAGATCCCGATGTCGAAACTTGGGACTGCTAATGATGTGGCGAATCTCGCTCTGTTTTTAGTTAGTGACAGTTCCGCCTATATCACCGGTCAGGTTATCACGGTTGACGGCGGGATGGTTATGTAGGATAAGGAAATAGAGTAGTAGCACAAAAATAAGGGGGTAAAATGGCAGTATCTCAGGACAAGGTCAGGCAGATCATTGCGGAGCAGCTGGGAGTTAAAAAAGAAGAAGTGACGGATAGCGCAAAGTTTGTGGATGATTTAGGGGCGGATTCATTGGATACGGTTGAGCTCATAATGGCATTAGAAGAAGAGTTCGGCGTAGAGATACCGGATGAAGATGCCGAAAAACTTGCGACTGTCGGAGATGCTCTGAGATATATCGAAGAGAAAGCCGGCAAGTAAAGTTCTCTGATGCTTAAGAAAAGACGTGTTGTTGTTACGGGGCTTGGGACAGTAAGCCCGATTGGCTGCACTATCGATAAGTTCTGGAGTTCCCTCCTCGAAGGTAAGAGCGGTGTAAGGCGATTATCCCGTTTTGATCCTACTCATTATACCTGTAAGATAGGGGCCGAGGTGATCGATTTCGATCCGTCTCCCTATCTTTCCGCTAAAGAGCTGAAGCGAATGGACAGGTTTGTCCAGTTCGCTGTTGTCAGCGCCAAGATGGCTATGCTCGATTCGAAGATAGATCTTGATAGAGCGGACAGGGATAGGATCGGTGTGCTCGTAGGCTCCGGTATAGGAGGACTCCATACGGTCGAGGCCGAACATAGGCAGTATCTGGCCTTAGGCCCTGAAAAGGGCCCTTCCAGAATATCCCCGTTCTTAATACCGATGTTGATAATAAACATGGCTTCCGGTCAGATCTCCATTACCATGGGTCTTAAAGGGCCTAATACCGCGGTTGGAACGGCCTGTGCGACCGGTAATCATTCCATAGGCGATGCTTTCAGGATAATCCAGAGGGATGAAGCGGATATTATGGTATGCGGTGGAAGCGAGGCCGCTATCACAGTGATGGGTTTCGGAGGTTTCTGCGCTCTTAAGGCGTTATCGCTAAGGAATAATGATCCCGCGGGGGCGTCACGGCCGTTCGATAAGAATAGAGATGGTTTTATCATGGGAGAGGGTTGCGGTGTAGTGATCCTGGAGGAGCTGGAACACGCTCTTAAGAGGAATGCCAATATATATTGTGAGATGGCAGGGTATGGGATGAGCGGAGACGCTTATCACATGACCGCTCCCGATCCGCAGGGGGATGGCGGAGTGCGATGTATGAGAGCTGCGCTTAAAGATGCCGGAATAAAGCCGGAAAATGTGGATTATATAAACGCGCATGGGACATCCACTCTTTACAATGATAAGATAGAGACTCTTGCCATAAAGAAGGTTTATGGCGCTCATGCCAAAAAGCTTGCCGTGAGCTCCACGAAGAGTGTGATGGGGCATCTCCTGGGCGCCGCGGGCGGAGTAGAGATGATAGTTTGCGCGCTGGCCATAAAAAATTCAATAATACCTCCTACTATCAATTATGAGACACCCGATCCCGATTGCGATCTCGATTATGTTCCGAATAAACCCAGATATCATAAAATTAAAGTTGCTGCGTCAAATGCCCTCGGTTTCGGCGGACACAACGCGACATTGATAGTTAAAAAGTATACTTAGATCATATAGAGTAGTATGATAGAATCGGTAGGGCACACTTAAGTGTGCCCTGCTCCGCTATGAAGATTACCACAAGGAGAGCGATATGGATTATCTATTTAACGAGCAACAAATCATGGTTCGTGACCTGGCGCGCAAAATTGCCCAGGAGAAGATAAAGCCCGTAGCGGCCCATTACGATGAGACGGAAGAGTTCGCGTGGCCGATAATGAAGGTATTGTCGGATAGCGATCTGTTTGGCGTATATATTCCGGAAACGTATGGCGGGCTCGGCGGCGGCATAACCGAGATGTGTTTAGTTACCGAGGAGCTTTCGAAGGCCTGCGGCGGCATAGCGCTGGGGTTTGCCGGAACCGGCCTCGGCACGTTCCCGATATTACTATATGGCAGCGAAGAGCAGAAGAAGAAGTATTTGCCGGATATCGCAAAGGGCAAGCGCCTTGCGGCATTTTGTATTACTGAAGCCGAGGCGGGGTCGGACGCGGGAGGCATAAAGACCAACGCCAGGAAAGACGGCGATCACTATATATTGAACGGTACCAAACAATGGATCACCAATGCGGGCGAAGCCGAAGTCTATACAGTCATAGCGATGACCGATAAGGCTAAAGGCGCCAGGGGAGCAAGCGCTTTTATAGTGGAGAAGGGAACAAAGGGCATGGAGTTCGGCCTTAAAGAGAAGAAACTGGGTATACGCGCTTCGGCAACGAGAGAGGTGATATTCACAGACTGCAAAATACCAAAAGAGAATCTCATATCGAAAGAAGGCATGGGATTCATCGTGGCTATGAAGACATTCGATAATTCGCGCCCGGGAGTGGCGGCGCAGGCTGTAGGAATAGCGCAGGGCGCTTTGGATGTTGCGATAGATTACGCGAGAAAGAGGATCCAATTTGGCCAGCCCATATCGAGTTTCCAGGCTATACAGCATATGCTCGCGGATATGGGAACCCAGGTGGAGGCCGCAAGGGCCCTCGTATACGCTACCGCCAGGATGGTAGACGCGGGCATAAAGGATGTGGCCAAGGATTCGGCCATGTCCAAATTATTCGCGGGGGATATGGCGATGAAGGTTACAACGGATGCGGTCCAGATCCTGGGCGGATACGGTTTTATGAGAGACTACCCGGTTGAAAAATTTATGAGAGACGCGAAGATAACGCAGATATATGAAGGCACAAACCAGATACAGCGCAATGTCATAGCGGCCCATTTAATCAAGGAATCGTTAAAAGCGTCAAAATAGATATGAACATAATAGTCTGTATAAAACAGGTTCCAAATACGACCGATGTAAAGATAGATCCGGTCAAGAATACTCTTATCCGTGAAGGAGTGGAGAGTATTATCAATCCTTTCGATACTTACGCGATAGAGGAAGCGGTCCGCTTAAAAGAGCGTTTCACGGGTAAGGTTACCGTTGTGACGATGGGTCCCCCGCAGGCGGAGTCAGCGTTGAAAGAGGCTATCTCGCTCGGATGCGATGAGGGGATATTGGTGAGCGACAGGAAGTTTGCCGGCAGTGACACCTGGGCGACGAGCTACACTCTTGCATGCGCTATAAAAAAGATAGGCGCTTTCGATATTATCCTATGCGGCAAGCAGGCTTCGGACGGCGATACGGCGCAGGTGGGGCCAGGAATATCCACTCATTTAGATGTGCCCCAGGTGACATATGTGAAGAAGATAGAAGAGATTAAAGATAATCTCGCCAGAGTCGAGAGAATGACGGAAGAGGGCTACGATATCGTAGAGACGCCCATCCCGTGCCTCTTCACGGTCGTGAAAGAGATAAATACTCCGAGACTCCCTTCGTTAAAAGGTATGATGAGAGCGAAGTCCGCGAAGATTATCCAGTGGACTGCCGCCGATATAAATGCCGATCCCAAAAATATCGGTCTGGATGGTTCTCCTACCAGAGTGGTCAAGATATTCACGCCTGCCCCAAGGAAGGGCGGAGAGATCCTGAAGGGTGATACGGCCGATGTGGCTAAGCAGGTAGGAACTCTTCTTAAGGATATAATAATATAATACTATGGACGACTCAAAGATAAAGATAATAACGGAAAAATGTACGGGTTGTACGCTCTGTGTGCGTATATGTCCGTTCGGCGCCATTAAGGTGGAGAATAAGAAAGCGATTATAGACCTGTCGAAATGCAATCTCTGCGGCGCGTGCGTCGATTCGTGCAAATTCACGGCCATAGTATTAGATAAAGGATCGGTTGCTAAAAAAGACCTGAGCGCCTATAAGGATGTGTGGGTATTCTGCGAGCAGAAGAAGGGCGTTATACAGACGATCTCTTTTGAGTTGCTCGGTGAAGGGAAGAAATTGGCCGATAAACTGGGCGGCAAGCTCTGCGCGGTGCTTTTAGGAGAGAATATAGAGTCCAAAGTGGATGAGGTAGCGTGGCGCGGCGCTGATAAAATATATTTAGTGGATGACGCGCAACTGAAGAATTACCGGGATGATTCATATACAAAAGTCCTGGTAGAGCTTGTGAAAGAGTATAAGCCCGAAATCATACTATGCGGCGCCACGGTCATGGGCAGGAGCCTTATTTCAAGAGTGGCGATAACCATAGATGCCGGCCTAACCGCCGATTGCACCGGTCTCGACATAGATCCTGAGGAGAGGCTCTTGCTCCAGACGCGTCCGGCGTTCGGCGGGAATATAATGGCTACGATCATAACTCCGAATCATAGGCCGCAGATGTCGACCGTGCGCCATAAGGTGATGAAAGAGCCCGAACTCGATAAGTCGCACAAGGCGGAAGTTATAAAGAAGAAATACGGCGATAATGTATTAAGTTCCCGGACGAGGATAATCGATATAGTGGAGGAGATAGAGGAGACGATAAATCTCTCCGAGGCTGATATAATAGTTTCCGGCGGCAGAGGTATCGCGGCGGCCGAGAACTTTTCCCACATAAAAGAACTCGCGAAGGTTTTGGGCGCGGCTGTCGGCGCTTCCAGGGCCACTGTAGACGCCGGATGGATACCCTATTCGCACCAGGTGGGGCAGACAGGCAAGACCGTCTGTCCGAAATTATATATAGCCTGCGGCATATCCGGCCAGATACAACACCTCATCGGTATGCAGTCATCGAAAGTTATTCTCGCAATAAATAAGGATCCGGACGCTCCCATTTTTAAAGTCGCTACATATGGCATAGTTGGCGACATCTTCGAGGTTATCCCAGCTCTCACTAAAGAATTCAAGAAAATATTAAAAAAATAGGGCATTGTTAGGCTATAAAAAAGTCAGTTTGTTAATCTTGTATGTGATAATATTATAGGGTAAACTATATATTATAGACGTGGAAATAAGTCTACTTGTCAGGATTTAACTGTTCTGACAGGTATATTTTTTCATTTATTAGTAAATGAATTTATAAAGCCAGGCACATAGGAGCTATAATAAGAGGAACTATTGGATATGTTCAACGCTAGATCTGATAGGGATACTATCGGCTTGCTTAAAAAAAGGCCATTTAAGGTGATAATATCTTTTATCACCTTGATGGCTTTTTTGTTTAATACGGTCTCTTACGAAATTGCCCTACTTCGCCCTCTGGGCTTCACAGGACAAGCCTGGGCTGACATAACGCCTAAGGAGGACATTTTTAAAGAGCTGAATGTCAAGACATTCAGTCTGCCTCAGAACCTTGGCACTATAAAAGATGCATGGTCTTCCTCAAACTCGCAAATTATTATTCATATCCAGGATGCCCACTGTAATTACTACGCCCAGCATGCCATTTCAAACATAATCGAATATTTAAACAAAGAATACGGCATAAATGAGATCAACCTTGAGGGCGGCGCGAAAGATTATGATATCTCCATATTTACAGGTATTAAGGATAAGGCAAAGAGAGATAAGGCGGCCGATTATTTCGTCAAGGAAGGTCTCGTGAACGGCGCCGAATATTTTGCTATAAATAACCCCGAAAGAGTGACCCTGTGGGGTATAGAAGACGTAAAACTCTATATCGATAACCTCAAAGTTTACAGGAATTCTCTGAAATACAAAGACGAGGTAGATCGATACCTTAAGAATTTAAGTTATATACTATCCAACCTTAAGCTTAAAGTTTATTCCAAAGAACTATTGGAGTTCGATTCAAAGTATAACGCCTATAAGGCGGGTAGCATCGACTTTAAAGACTATCTCGTATATCTCATGCAGAGGTCGAAGGAGAGGTTGATTGACATAAAAGCGTACACTAGCATATATCTTTTGGGCCAAACGCTCGGCCAGGAGGCCGCGATCGACTTCCGGAAAGCGAATAACGAACGCGATGAGCTTATAGACGGGCTCGGGAAGAAGCTTTCGAAAAGATCTCTCGAAGAACTCGTTTCGAAGACCGTCGAATTCAGGTCAGGGCGGATATCCCAGGCGGATTTCTACCAGTACCTGATCAACAAGGCCAAGTCTGTAAATATGAAATTGGATAATCTTACCGAACTGAAAAAATATTACGTCTATCTGGTAACCTATCAGGCGATAGATAAGTCGAGGATAATGAATGAGGTGCAGAGCCTGGAAGATAAGTTTAAGAGCCGGCTCTTTACAAACGATAAGGATAGAGAACTCGATACGCTTTCAAAGAACTTCGCCCTCATGAAGAATGTATTCAATGTTTCGCTCACGCTCGACGACTATAGGTATTATAAGGCGAATGAGCGTTCTTTTGAGATGAGGAATTATAAGAAATTCATTGAGCGTGAATCCCCGCTTTATAATATCCAGGCGAAACTCGATGATAATATCATGAAGCTCGACGATTACCGTGAGTATATTTCCAAATTCTATGAGTACTCCTTCAAGCGCGATACAGCGTTTATGAAAAATGTTAAATTTTTAGCTGATAGCCGACAGCTGAAAGCTGAAAGCAAAAAAGCCGCCATCCTCGTCACCGGCGGTTTCCACACCGAGAACCTGGCAGAGTTATTCAAGAAGCAGGGTATCTCCTATGTCTCGATTATCCCTAACTTCAAGAATAGCGACGGCTACGAATGCCCGTATTTCAATATTCTATCCGGCGCTGACAAAACGCAATTGGTGAAAGCCGTCCCGGCCATGCTTGCCGGAAATATGGCGACGGCCAGCCAACTCAATCCGACTTTACGTGATGCGGTAGAAGAGTTTGGTGGAGCGCCTGTCGCTTTGCCGCCCTCTGCAGCGGGGGCGATTTTGCGGCAGCAGAACGTGAAACATTCGGACATCATTCCTTTCTTGAAGTCTCTTAATATGCCCGATGTTACCGTTATAAATTTTGACACCCATCCTGATGACGGTCTTGCCGATGAAGAAGCCGCCCCCGGAAACTGGGTGAGGGCGGCCAAAGAGAGAAGACTTATTGGTGATGTCTACTGGGTACTGCCAGAACAGGAAAATGCCGCTAAGCTCTATGGTATGACACCGGAAGAATTGCGAAAAAAGCGCCACGACGCCGCGATAACCTATGCCACGTCCGATATCAATGATAGAAGGCTTGCGGATATCAAAGGGCCGATAGTCGTGTCCATAGACTTTGATTATCTGTCATTTACAGGTTTTAAGCGTTTAGCTTTTAAAATAGGTTTCTTGAGACGAATAGCTATCAGGAAAGAGATAGATCGAATATTCGCTTATTTGACGCAAAACAATATTCAGGTTGCGGGATTATTCTTTGCTGAATCAGGACCTGAGTACGTTCCCGAATCAGACAAGGTCTTTATAGATAGAGAGTTAAATTCAGCCTATAGAAGATATATAGATAAAGTTGAGGTGTCGGCATCCGCCGCGAAAGATTCAGACGGAACTAACCTTATTCCGAAAGAGACCATAGAAAAATGGCTGGACGAACGCAATATTGAGATACCCCAACCGGGGACTATGGCACATAGCCTTATGGGGCAAGTTGCTATAAAAGAATCTACCGCCCAAACTTTATCCGATATCTCTACACAAAGTAATGATGAGGCCATGCAAAGTAACGTTGCCGCGCTGTTTATGCCGACGGAGAAGCGGTTTACGCCGGTCGGCAGAGATAGAAATACTCTTATCGAAGAGGCTCTTAATAATCTAAAAATTAAGCCTTCCGAAGTGACCGGTATTTTATTGGAAGGGGGCAGGGTTGAGATCAGGCCTCTTGGTAAAGGGGAGTTCAGATATGTAAACCATGTCATAATTAAGACCGCGCAAAAAGAATATCATTTTACTTCCAGCACAAATTATCGATCTGACGATCTGAGCGGGCATCTGCGGATTGCGGAGGAATATTCGTATCTTAAGCTGATCAGGGACAAGTATAAATATATCGAACGTTTCCAGGAGCCCCTGGCTATAGGCATGTTTGACTACAAAGGTATTAAGCGTAGGGTTATTTTAAAAGAGTTTAAGCCGGGAATGGACATGAAACAGTTTTTGACCGCGAGACTATCAGGACAAATGAACGATAATGATATCGCAAACTTCGCGGATGTGATGTATGACTGGGGAAGATGCCTTGCCGACGTTTATAACGCTACGGGTGGTTATATTACCGATCCGCATCCCAAAAACTTTGTAGTGAATGACGCTGTTATTCCTCCGGTTATTTCCATAATAGACGCGGAAGATTTTAGGGATGGGCTGCCGGATAGCAGGATATTTGACGTAGTGTCACAGCAACTTGCGCATATAGAGAGAAGCATATCTGAAAACCCTCTGAGGAGGCAGATATTGCTTATGCATCCAACAATAGAGAAGGTCTTATCGAAGAC